>MWVT01000097.1_pt1 | contig 16298 bp, 19 predicted proteins | sample 1047201 | NCBI WGS metagenome assembly MWVT01 (sample SAMN06349988, study PRJNA376086) | soil metagenome | isolation source: TG5-1 sample Antarctic (ecotone) soil | place: Antarctica | collected 2015-01-13 | reverse complement strand
CCTTTGATGTAGGCCGCGCCGGATCATCGAAGTAATGCCACCATGCCTGGATGCAGCCGCCGCGCGCCGGTCTGTCACTGGCGCGTTGTGAGCACAGCACGCCGGAGCCGTCAGGCCGGAAGAGACATGCCTTGTCGTGACGACCACAGACGGCGCAGGGAGAGCGTCTTGAGACGCGAGACAAACGATCTCTCATGCTGCCCTCCTGTCTGCCGACTGGAAGCGGCGGCGCGGTTTGAAGGGCAACACGGCGGGCGCGTTCGCGTGCGCTTCGGCGTTTCGCGTTAGAGCACTGGCCGCTCTTTTCGTGATATGTCTGCCCGCCAATAATTTTGCGCCGGTAGATGAGACGATGAAGCTACACGCTGTTGTAAACGCGCCATCGCTGCGACCGTGGCCGGATCGCAGGATCACGACGCGCTCTGCCGGCGCATCATTTTGTTTCTTGCTTTGTTTTTGACTGTGGTAAGATTTATTCACCCTAAGCCGTCCTTTCTAAACTCTGAAAGTTAAGGACAACGAAGAGGGGCGCATTGATTGTGCGCCCCTCTTCGCACATTCACGCCGCGACCGCCGCGACCGTGCGCGACCGGCGATAGTTTTCAATGTCAGTGTGTCTGACGACGATCAAGCCCCGCCCCGATCCTTTGCGGTAGCAGCCGATCAATCTCTGCGTGAGCATCCGGCGAAACGTCACTTCCGACACGCCCAACTCTCTCGCCGCGCCTCGCACGTCGTATTCGATATTCATTTCAGGCATTGCTTTACGTCTCCAGGTTGAAGGTCAAAAACGCAAAAACCCGCCTTCGATTTCGGACACGTATGCGTCCGATACCAAAAGCGGGTTAGTGCTCGTTAGAGTTACTGCCCTGTTTATTTGAATAAAAGGCACTCGCACTCCAAGCAACTCTGCTACCAGCAAGGCTGGCGCAAAAGACTTTCGGCTTGAGTGAGTGCCGGATAAGTTATCCGGGAGTGACTCTTTTATTACTTTTTCAAATCTTACGCGACGATCTAAAAGATCATGCGTTTGATGTAGTCTCTTTATATCACAATTCAACTTTGATGTGTGAAATATTTTTGCTACTATGAACATACAAATAGCCTGTCACGCCAAAGCAATAGCCTGCATGATTGGTTAAGAGATAGAAGCGCGGATCGCTCTTGTTGCCAAAACTTAGAAGCGGTTCGCGCTTTTGCTTTATGGTCTCGTCTCTACTCAGTTACCTCACGTCTAAAACTAATCGAACAAACTTGTCGGCGACTCATAACTTTTTCACGTACAGATCAAGGTCTTCTCTTTTCACGCGAAAGCCTCTGCCGATGATGCGCGCCTTCAATTTCTTATCCTCAATCGCCGCGCGTAAGTGATTGCGCGAGAGGCCAGCGAGCAGCGCGGCCTCGGTCAGCGAGAGCGTCAACTTATCGGTGAGGCGCACGGGCGACGCCATCGCCTCGAATGCCCGGAGCATGCGATCCTGCATCGCCGGTGTGTCAAGTGCGTCACCTGTGCCAAGTGTGACAGGCGTAAGTGTCACACGTCCGTCACTTCGCGCTAATGCTTGATTTTCAGGGGGTGTGTCACGTGTGATGGGTGCGACAACTCCACTTACGATGCCGCCCGCTTCGTCCTTTAACTGGCGTTGATAGCGATCAAGCTCACCTGTGTCGAAGGTCGTCTCATCTGCCGGGCGTCGCTTCGGCAGGTGCGCCAACTTCCCTTGATCAATCAGGCGGAGCAGGGTGCGCACGCTCACGCCGAGGTGATCGGCGGCTTCCTGTTTATTCTTCGTCTGTGTCATGTGTGCCAACTGTGACAGAGGCGTGGTCACACCCTGTCACACCTCGATCTGTGTCACCTGTGACAAGTGTGACAAAGGCGTGGTCACACCCTGTCACACCCGCCTAATGCCCCGCAACGATGTGCTGCTCGAACAGCCCGATCAATCTATCCAGCTTCGCATCCGTCCGCGTCTGTGCTGCCGCCAGCGCGGTAATGCTTTCAGTCGCCGACCGGATGAACTCGCTTTGCGTCTGTGCATATATGGCAAGCTGCTTGCCCGTCTCGGTGACTTGCGCGGTCAACTCATTAAGGCGCGCGTCCGTGCGATCCTGACGAGCGGAGATGTCAGTTAGCCGGGACTCATAGTTGGCCTGACTCTGGAGTAAGAATTCAATCGCGCGTTCCATCTCTTCGCCGGTCATCTCTTGTCTCCCCCTTGATCGGCATCCTCTCGCCGAGCCTTCTTTGCCTGCCGACACGGTTTGCAACGCTTGGGCGGTGCGTACCCCTGCGCCGTGTAGTACGCCTGCTCGTCGGCGCTCCAGTGGAACTGACCGCCGCAATCGGCACAGGTCATCACTTGATCTTGTGTGTTCATTTCTTCCCGCTTTTCTTCGTCGCCTTCGCCGCGCCTGTAGCACCGCCATTGCTGGTGCGTATTTGCCCTGTGGCTGTCTTTTGGGTAGTGGGTAAGGACTTGGGCGGGCGTCCCATTGGCAGGGATTCAATGTGTGCCAAGTCGCCCCGGCGAATCATGTAAACGTTGCCGAACTTCTCAGCCTTCAAACGCCCGTCTTGAATCAATTGCAAGACCCTTTGACGAGTGACACCGAGCACGCTGGCCGCTTCGTTGGTAGTGATGTTTTCTGGCTTTTCCATCATGGCGCGGGATTGTACTAGAAAAGTCCTTTACTGCATAGAATTATTTTTATCCGTATAAGTGCTTTTCTCTTGACAAGAACATTTAATTGTCTATAATAGTCCTTGTCGGCAAACAAGAACTTAAAGAGAAGGGAATCAACACCATGACAACGAACCTCCAGAACGCAATCGCCAGAGCGAGCAAAATCAAGATGACGGTGAAGTATTTAGGCGGGCGGACGTATCTCGTCATCACGCCGGAAGCGCATCGCTACGTTGTCCGCTTCGAGACTATAGACGGCCAACGCTATGGCCGCTGCAACTGCAAAGCGGGCGCGGCTCGCATGGCCTGCAAACATTTAGCGAAAGCTGCCGCCGTTGATACGGGCATCCGCAACTCGCAAGGCCACTAAGGCGAAGGGCTTACGTCAGAGTGCGAATCCGACGTAAGCCTCTAACTCACAACTCCAAACTTGTGGAAAGGGAAATTATGAGCAGACGAAAAACTACCACACCGCGCCAGGGAAGCGCGAAAGACACGATCATCCGCGAGCGTGCCGCGCGCGTCATCGCCAACCTTGACGCTTACGATACAGACACGCGCGACGCCATCTATAACGCCCTCGAAGGCGTGCCCGCGACGCTCGCCGAACTCGTCAAACGTGCCGAGGCCGGAGAGACAATCCTTGATTGCACGGACGCGGCGCACGCCGATCTAGTGGCGCAAGGTAATGAGTTAAGCAACTTCGAGCATCACCTGGCCGAAGTGTTGCGTATCGCGGGCGATCATCCCTGGATACCGGTGAGCCTCTACAACGACTTGGCAGACGCATGGAATGATTTTCTTAATGACCTGCCGAGCCTCAGACGCTTCAACGAAGATGAGCGCGTGATCGCACTCGCCATTGAAACCTACCAGACACAGACGGCAGAGCAGAGAGAGAAGGGAGGCACACGCTAATGCCACAACCGAAACACAGGCCGCGCAAGGGCGGCAGAGAAACAAGGTCGCAGCACCCCAAGCCCGATCATCGTACCCTTCAGCGACGCGCACAACGCATTATCCAAGCGACCGGCTATCCCGCAAGCATCCGGCGTGGTTTGTCGAAAGCGTTAGACAAACCGGCAGAACTTCGGATGTATATGGAAGCCGTCGAAGAGTCGCAGCGCGAGGTCAATCAGATCGCCCGCGCCGCCGATGTCTTTGCCGGTCGCGCTTTCGCCCGCGCCTATAAATTCTATTTCAATCACTGTGACGATGGGGCTGTGCTCACTCGCTTCATTGATCAAATGGAAGGGGGCGAAGTCTAAAACTGTTACCCATGGGTGACAATGAAGAGAGGGGCGGGGAATCACCCTTGCCCCTCTTTTTTATATGTTGCGTTTTTGCCATCAAGGGCAATTTTGCAACAATTCGTTGCGCGCAAAGTAAAAGCGGCGGGAGCCCCACAATCTCCCGCCGCACATCTCACAATCTTTTGTGATCGTGAGGTCGCGCCCTAGCCCCCCACAAGCGGGCGCGATTGACCGCGCGCCTTATATCTCAAAAGCGGTTCACAGATCAATCTAAATCTTGAGATGGTGAGGGTGAAACTCTTTTTTATAGACTCCGCAAAATGCGCAAAATGACTATGATCGGGAAGCGTGAAGCATGGTGAGAGTGAAACAAGGTGGAAGTTGTTAGACGTCTAACAAGTCTTTCAATTCAAGATCAAGCATGGTGAGAGTGAAACTGTTTAAAATTGTGGATCGATCCACAATTTTAAGCTATTCAAGATCAAGCATGGTGAGAGTGAAACACGACAGGCGGCAATTGGTGGTCTGCACAGGCTTCATTCAAGATCAAGCATGGTGAGAGTGAAACCCCGTCGGCAGGCGTCTACCACGACGCCGACGGCGTGATTCAAGATCAAGCATGGTGAGAGTGAAACTCCCGCCGGCGGGAGGATTCGTCGTGGTCTCATCACGATTCAAGATCAAGCATGGTGAGAGTGAAACCAAATTTAAATTTTCTCGGCGCCGAGAAAATTTATAATTCAAGATCAAGCATGGTGAGAGTGAAACAAGGTAGAAGTTGTTCGCCGGCGAACAACTTTATCCATTCAAGATCAAGCATGGTGAGAGTGAAACCCCGTCGGCAGGCGTCTACCACGACGCCGACGGCGTGATTCAAGATCAAGCATGGTGAGAGTGAAACTCTTCAAAATTGTAGAACGTTCTACAATTTTAGACTTATTCAAGATCAAGCATGGTGAGAGTGAAACCCGGCAAATTCAATTTTAGTCGCCGGCGACTAAAATATTCAAGATCAAGCATGGTGAGAGTGAAACGAGACCAATGCACACTTGTGCGGCGCCGCACAACTTCATTCAAGATCAAGCATGGTGAGAGTGAAACGAGGGCGTCGGCGAGCGAGCCGATCAAGCCTATCGATTCAAGATCAAGCATGGTGAGAGTGAAACCCACCCGCCACGCCCTTTTGACAGATGCGTGAAAACTTACCGCCCGCGCCGGGAGAAGCCATAACCGCCGCCGCCGAGCAGGAGTATCACAAGGATGATGATGATGATTGTTGTGGTGTTCATGGCGGCGAGCCTACTATGAACAACACTTCGCCGTCCATCTTTTCGCTACAGACCCCGCCAGTTATTCATATCTCACGCCTGACAAGTCGCACACGACCGGACAAGGCGATGTAGCCTTAATCCGTCCGGCGCGTCACAGAGGCTTATATGCAAGGTTCTGAATGTACGCATATGTGCGAATTTTGCTATTTAACGTCTCGGTTCGAGAACAATTTCCCGCGCCAGGCGGTTTTGCAGAACTTCGCGGATTTGCAAGCGGTCGCGGTAGCCCTGCATCTGTTTTTCGTCCGTGCCGATGACTGTTTGCAGCAGATTATCGGCTTTGTTTTCGTTGGCTTCCATCGTCGCCAAATTCTTGTATTCAGACATCAGCATAATGTTCCAATCGTCCGAGCCGTGATCTTCGGTGGTCATAACCTTGTATGAGATAATCTGCCCGTCCTTTTTAAGCGCTTCCTGCTCGCGCTTCCAATCACCCGCCACGTAATTCAGATAAGCCGTTTCCATTCCCGGTTTCATCTTGATAAAACCGATGCTCCAAACCGAACCGTTGCGGTACGGGCGGTTGACCTGCGCGACGACGACGCCCAAAGTTAAAACCAAAACGATGAGCACACTGATTAGAGTGCGATTTCTGTTTTTCATGATTTTCTCCTGTTGTTTTTTAGAATTGGGAAATTTACTATTCGCTGGTGCGCGTGTTATGCGCGGCGACTAATTGCCAGCGTCCTTTGATCTTTACAAAAGTCAAGGTGGTGATGAATTTACCGTCATTAAATTTTACGCCCGGCGCGAATTTGTTCGTGACGCGCGTGACCGCCACCGCCGTATTTCCGTAAAGATGAAGGCTGACTACTTCAAAGCTGATTGATTCGTCTTTCCGTTCGCCGGACCTAAACGCTGCGAGACCATGCTGCGAGGATGTTTGCGGTAATACGCCAGCCAGTAGCTCAAAGGCTGTTTATCAGGGTGTCCCTTTGGAAGTCGAGGTAAGCGACCGACGTGCTTATCTGCCGCGCTGCAGTGTTTCGCCGGATCGATGCCGAGTGGAAAGCGGGCAGACTCTATCACGTCCGGTCGGGAAAGAATAGGGGCAGGCGAAGTTCGATCTGCTCCGGGCGCGCGTGCTTCATTCGAGATAGTGAAGGCGATTATTTAGGACACTCGGAGGGGCGTATCTTAGCGTCATCAAAAATGCGTATGAACTGCTCAAACTGACCCGAAAAGCATAATAGCTCTTATCGGATGCGTTGTTGAAAACAGGTGAGGCGAATCGGCGTGATCCTCAATTACATGTGCGCGAGTCTCTTTAAGGCTATGCACCGATCAAGCATAAATGATGCGTGATTGCATATTTTCAAAATGGATGATCGCACGCAAGATGTTGCGGGGCGTCACAGTGAAAATTGAGACTCTTCAACCTCAAAGATTTCCGGCGGGCCGATCTCCGCCTTCCCCTTCAATTCATGTGTCACCTGTAGTCTCCCGTCGTCGACCGTCCACCGCGTATCGAACTCTCCCATGACGACGGAATGACAAAGCCACCCTTCACCCTGCGGCCAGCGTTTTAAGGCAACCTCCATGTAGTGCCCGTGCGCCTCTTCTGCGCCGGCGGGCGGCGGGATGTTCGGTTGCCCTTCCTCGGGCGGTTCAAAGTTTGTGCTCATGGTTTCCTTTCCTCCTCCTATGCTGGCTACAGACTGCCATATGAAATGTAGCTGAATGAATGTCCTTCCATAACCTGCTCGCCTATTTTCTTTCCCACCCAGAGCGCGAGCGCGACGGCCAGCACAAGATCATCATGTGTGCCTTCGCGCCATGCTCCGTATGTATCGTTGGCCGAGTCTGTGATCTTCACTTCAAAGTCTTGCAACTCGCGCACAAGCGTCTGCGCTTCCGGCAGCGCGCGGGCGATCTTCAACTTGTCCGTCTGCAAGGCGACTTGTACGACTGAGACGAGATCGCGCTTCGGCACGTATTCAACGCCGTTAGCGTAGTTGACCGTCGCGCCGCCGGTGATATGGACGGGATAGAGCCGCCCGGCTAAATCCGCCTGACGAAAAAGATCAACGACCGGCGAGCCGACGCCGGTTTCGTCAACCGCCAGTCGCGGCCTCTCTGTAGGGCGCGCCGCATCTGACAGTGGCGGCTTGTGCAACATGGCTGCTACGTCTGCGACAATCTTCGGGTAGGGCGTACCGAGCGGAAAGCGCTCTAAGTGGCGGGCGTGGAAGATCGTCTCTTCTGCTTCGCCGTGTCGCTCCAGGATGACGAGCGCCGTGTAGTCCTTCGCCTTACCGAGATCAAGGCCGAGAGTATATTTCGGCGCGGGGTAAAAATGCGTCGCTTCGTCGTGGGGGTCGTATTCCCAAGCATCCATAAACTTAACCTCTAAAAGAGCGGCTTAATATCATCATCGAGAGCGCGCTGAATGTCGTCATAGCGAAAGACTTGATCAACCGTTTCAACGAACTCGCAATTCTTCGACGCATAGCCCCACACGACATAATTACCCGTCGTCGTCTGCATACTAACCACTTCGCCGCGCCCCGCCGGTTGAACGTTTGTAACCGTGTCCGAGTGACGAAAATGAGCCGACAGTATCAACCTGTCCATGTACCTATCGCGTTTTGTGGGGCGCGTCCAATTTAGAAAATTAACCAGCGCTTGCTTAAAGTTGCGCCCGCCATTTTGACTCAGAATGTAGAACCCCTCCTTGTGGTATCCCGCCTTAAAACCTAAGTCGTGCAATGTACGGTGAATCCGTTCGTAGATAAGGGGGTTGTGGCTTACTGACTGTGCGATGTGGTTGGCGCTTCCTTCGCCGTCATAAACGCCCCCTAACCACGCCGCATCCCAACGCAGGCGCTCAGGCAATGGCGCGGTCGGGTTAATCACTCTGACGAGTTTTTTGCCGACGGATGCTGGTTGAAACCAATCCTCTCCGTGCCCAGCTGACATAGTTAGCCACCTGTGATCCGGTGTGCAACAAATACGGTTGCCGGATGCCATTTGCACTTCTACCATTTCGGCTTCCCGTCTCCTTACGCCTAACACTTGTGATCTTGTGAGAAAACGCTTGCCGCCCGGTCGGGGACGATGCCAACCGATCACCGTATCACCCGCCTTAACATCTCCTAGCGGCTGAAAAGAGAAGTCACCCATCCAGACGGGCGCATCAGGTGGGTTGCACAAGTACTCTTGACGAAACCACCAATCAGGCATATTGCGCCGTTCCTGCTCTAACCAGTCACGCGGGATGCGCGGGCATTGGTAGGCCGTGATCATCGTCTTGTGCCAATCATCGCCCTCATTCCATTCTTGAAAGAAGAAACCACGCTTGCCAAACGGCGTTGACAGTAAAGTAATCTGCCCTCCTGAGACGGCGAGCATCGGGCGGATGGCCTGATACATTTGATCGGGCACGCGGCTGGCTTCATCTACGATCAACTCGTCAACGCCGGAGAAGCCTCTGATAGTTTCCTCTTTACCTGGCAGCGCCACGATGCGCGAGCGGTTTTCAAGTTCGACCTCTAACGCCGACTCACTGGTGAAGCGACGGGCGAACGGGAGCGCAGCGTGCGCGTCTCTCACTTTGCGAAACAGTTCCTTTGATTGCCTGTAGCTTGGTGCGAGTAGCAGGACGAGCGAGCCGGGGCTGTAGAGCGCACGGTGCAGACCGCGAATAGAAGAGACCGTTGACTTGCCGCCCTGCCGGGTAACGTTCAAAATGATCTGCTGAGATGTCGAGCGCAGCACGTCGCACTGCCACGGGTCAGGCTCTAGCCCTGCCGCCCGCGCGAGTAGAACGGGGTCAGCCTCTGCGCCCGTTTCCACGTCCTGTAGCCTGCGCTCAATGAGACGTTGCGCCGCTGCTATCAAGACCGGATTCCGTAATGAGTCGCTTCGCCTCAAGAATGACGTCCGTTTCGCTGAGTCCATGTTGCCGCGCCAGTTCGCGCCAGTCGGTGACGCTCACATCCATCGCAATCGCCTGCTTCGGTTTGCCCTCTGTCCGATCCGCGATCTCTTTCGCGGCGAGAATGTTTCCCGTCGCCGCTGCCAGCACCAATGATTGCGCGATGACTTCGGCAAAGGTGCGCTCCTGCGTATCGTTTGGCAGCACCTTCGCCAGTTCTAACCGCAGGGCTTCGGAGAGCGTGATGGACTTCGGACGCCCTGCCGGATTGCCGGATTGCCCGGGCTTAAAGGCTGTCGGCGTGTCCTTCGTGAAGCGCCCGCGCTCGTCGCGATCACCTTTGTTTCTCCTCTGCTTTTCAGTGGATGCTTTACCCATGATTTAAAAGTTATTCCTATGCGGCCTGCGCGCGTTTACGTTCTGCCCGGTATCTTTGACTGGCGAGTTGCCCGACGGCCAACGCTATGATCTCGCCGAACTCAGTCGGCTCATCGCGCAACTGTCCTTGCGAGCGCCGCACGTCCTCGCCGGTCAACTGGACGATCTCGCGCCCTGCGCCGTTGAAGCGCGTTGTCATATCAAGCAACTTCTCGACGCTCGCCGCGATGAACTCAGAGAGGCACGTTTGCTCTGCCCCGTATTCCGTCTGAAGTCTTTCGCGCAGAGTTGTCAGTTCATCCACACGCGCGGCGCTGCCTTCCCTGCGCTCACGCGCCTGCGCTTCGGCGAGTTGACTACGCAGATCGGCGAGCATCTCATCGGCATCATTTAAGGCTCCGTCCAAGCCCGTAAACGTGCCCTGAGCCGCGCTGACTGACTCGGTACTACCTTGCCCTTTGACGACTAGCTTGCGTGCGTTCTGGAGGTCACTGTGCGCCGCCGCGTGGCTCGCGGCGACCGTCTCACGACGCTTCTGCAAATCGGCTATTTCGCGCTCGAAGGTTTTAGAATTCTGTTTCTTCTCGATCATAAGGCTCCTTTATGCTGCCAGTCGGTTTGTTGCTTCTGAGTAAGCTGCGTTGATGATCTTCATCTTCTCCACGTCGCCACCATGATCGGGATGGTGAAGCGTCGCCAGCGCACGGTATGCCGCCTTGACGACCTCGACCGGCGCAGAGGGCAAGAGGTAGAGGGCAGCGAACGGATCGGGCGCGGGCTTTGGTGACGGCCGCGCGTGTGGCTTCGCCTTGCCCCAGGTAACTTCGGCACTGAATTGATCGCGGCAGACCGTCAGCCAGTCCATCACGTAAAGTTGACCCTCGGGCAAGATGCGCCAGGACTTTGACGACGGTTGCCACCGGCGATAAGGCGTCGCGATGAAATCCTTCAATCCTTGGATCGCATCGTGAAATGCGTCCGCGTCGTCAGCGTGGACTTTGATCAAATAGTCGCCGCGCTCGACTTCGATATTTATCTTCATGCCGCTCTCCCGATTCGCTGCGCATCAATCCACAACTTGATCACCCGCTCATTGTTCGGAGTGCCAGCCGGAATGATGATCTCGTTTGGCAACGTCTCATCAACTACCGAAGCGTCAAACCAAACGCCCTCTCCGAGCAGTTCAACGATCCGCGCCTTGTGCCGTGCAAGCCCTTCCTTCAAAGGCTCTGTGACGGCTCCCGGTTTACCTTGCGCGCGAAGCTGCCCGTCCTGAATGACGAGACGCACACCGCGCACTCTGCACACGTTGAAAACGTCGGAGAGTGTCACGCGGCTACCTCTTTCTCCGTCGCGTTCACGCCGTAGAGATGCGCATAATCGTAGGCAATATGAGCGGCAAGACTCCGCACCTCTTCATCATCAAGTGGCGGGACGCACCGGGCTTGATTGACCTGCGAGAGTTGTCGGTAAATTTCATCTTCCGTTCGCTCCCAGGCATGGCGCATCCGGCCAATCCCGTAAGCAAGCAATCCATCGTTACGGCGACCGTCCGGGAACTTCTCACCAAAACCTACGGCGCTCAAATTCTTGGGACTGTCCTGATAGGCAATCTCACTCTCGCCCTTCGGCTTATTCAGCAGATCAATGATGAATTGCGAGAGAGGCGGGAAAACCTCAACGGGAGACTTAACCTCATAACGATTGCCGGAAACATGAAGCGACGGCGGCATAACTAAATAGCCGTCGTCTCCCCGCGTATCTATTCCCGGCCCAACCTTGCCCGCGCTGTTTTTGAAAGAAATGCCCGTAGGATTATCGAAGATGAAATGAGGGCCACCCGACCCGCTCACGTTCTCCCATGCCGTTTCAAGCCACTCCTGCCCATGCTTCTCGCAAAGATCGTAGAGCGTTGCGTTGCCACCGTGACGACCGTCAACGTCAATGCCGACTTTGCCGAGCATCCGGCCTCCGATGTTGGCCGTCGGATACTTAGACCACCAGACTGTTATCTTGTCCGGGTCAGTCGAAGCTATCTTCAACCCATTCTGAAGACCTATCTTGCGGTCTGTCCTCGGATGCTTTCCCTTATTGCCGCACTCGGAGCCGCACACATGGTTATCGCCCTCGCAGATTTTCGTCCACTTCCCCTCTTTCTTGCGCCAGTGGTCGTCGCACGTGCAGGTGCAAACGTCGTCATAGACTTCGTGAAGAGGAAAAACGGGAATACCGTGAGATGCCCACAAGAGCGCCCATTCGAGCATATTCGGTTCGGAATCTTGCGTTTTTGCTGGCATTTCTTCGGTTGACTGGGTGGGATTTTTCCCCCCCCCCCCCCCCGTCAATCTCGACCTCGACAAAACCTTCCGGCGCGGAAAAGTCACACGTATAAGCAGTAGCGTTCTGTGTGCTTGTATTGCTCTGCCCTGCCGCTATCTTTGCGTCAACGTCGCGGGCGATCTCTTCGGGGTCGGTGAAGTCCATCATTCGCTTGCACCGGGAGTCGCGTAGGCTCAGGAGCGCTGTCCGCGCCGACTCATAACCCAGATCAATATCTTTCCGCGCCCTTGCATAGAAAACTTCGAGCGTGGCGATCCGCGCATCAATCTCATCAACGTCCGTTGGCTCGCCATCTTTCAGCTTGCCGAGGATGCGATTATTCTCCGCGAGCATGATGTCTTGTCGCCGCGCGACGTATTCAGATATTGAGAGAGGCTTGGAACCTTTCGGCGGCGGGTCTGGGGCTTGGTAACTGGGATGCCTGCTAAGTTGCTTCACCGCCCACTCGACTTGCGCGGCGAGCGCGCGACCGGGATGCGCTTTGATCTTCTGTTTCTCATCTCCAGTCCACTGGACGGAATCGCGGGCGCGCTGTACAGCTTCATCTGCGACCGGCAAGAGATGATCAATGAACGTGGTGACTGTGCAAATCGGTGAGCCGTCATCACGGTAGCCGATAATCTTCCCGCCCTTTTTAATCGTGAAGAGTAGGTAGGTATTGACCTGCCAGAACTCAAGAGCGTCGAGCCAATCCCGGACACGCCCGCGCTGCGCCTCTTCCGTTCCGGTGAACTGAAGCTGCGCTGCGAGCGTCAGGTAGTTTCGCTCAAACTCGACGTTGACGACTTCCCCGCCACCGTGCGCGCCCTGAATGGCAGAGATCAAGTGACGGCTGTTAGGTTTGAGTTCACAGCCGGACTCGGCAGCAATGGCAACAATGATTAGATTCTGCATCGCCTCGATATTTCCGTGATCGCGCCGCCGATAAAAAGCGTACTTTTCGACCTTGCTGTTTTCGTAGCCATGCGGCTGGCGTGCTGCTGCGCTGCTCATGCGGCCTCCCTTCGCGCGTTCGTTGGCGACGTAGTCCGGGGCGTGCGCGCCGGGAATTGTCTCACGACCTGAGAGCGTTCGTGGTTTTCGGCGTCTCGCACTAACGCGCCAAAGGCTCGCCCGGTGAGATTTCTACCGGCCAATAATTTCACGCCGGTAGATGAGACGATGAAGCTACACGCCGTTGTAAACGCGCCATCGCTGCGACCGTGGCCGGATCGCAGGATCACGACGCGCTCTGCCGGCGCATCATTTTGTTTCTTGCTTTGTTTTTGACTGTGGTAAGATTTATTCACCCTAAGCCGTCCTTTCTAAACTCTGAAAGTTAAGGACAACGAAGAGGGGCGCATTGATTGTGCGCCCCTCTTCGCACATTCACGCCGCGACCGCCGCGACCGTGCGCGACCGGCGATAGTTTTCAATGTCAGTGTGTCTGACGACGATCAAGCCCCGCCCCGATCCTTTGCGGTAGCAGCCGATCAATCTCTGCGTGAGCATCCGGCGAAACGTCACTTCCGACACGCCCAACTCTCTCGCCGCGCCTCGCACGTCGTATTCGATATTCATTTCAGGCATTGCTTTACGTCTCCAGGTTGAAGGTCAAAAACGCAAAAACCCGCCTTCGATTTCGGACACGTATGCGTCCGATACCAAAAGCGGGTTAGTGCTCGTTAGAGTTACTGCCCTGTTTATTTGAATAAAAGGCACTCGCACTCCAAGCAACTCTGCTACCAGCAAGGCTGGCGCAAAAGACTTTCGGCTTGAGTGAGTGCCGGATAAGTTATCCGGGAGTGACTCTTTTATTACTTTTTCAAATCTTACGCGACGATCTAAAAGATCATGCGTTTGATGTAGTCTCTTTATATCACAATTCAACTTTGATGTGTGAAATATTTTTGCTACTATGAACATACAAATAGCCTGTCACGCCAAAGCAATAGCCTGCATGATTGGTTAAGAGATAGAAGCGCGGATCGCTCTTGTTGCCAAAACTTAGAAGCGGTTCGCGCTTTTGCTTTATGGTCTCGTCTCTACTCAGTTACCTCACGTCTAAAACTAATCGAACAAACTTGTCGGCGACTCATAACTTTTTCACGTACAGATCAAGGTCTTCTCTTTTCACGCGAAAGCCTCTGCCGATGATGCGCGCCTTCAATTTCTTATCCTCAATCGCCGCGCGTAAGTGATTGCGCGAGAGGCCAGCGAGCAGCGCGGCCTCGGTCAGCGAGAGCGTCAACTTATCGGTGAGGCGCACGGGCGACGCCATCGCCTCGAATGCCCGGAGCATGCGATCCTGCATCGCCGGTGTGTCAAGTGCGTCACCTGTGCCAAGTGTGACAGGCGTAAGTGTCACACGTCCGTCACTTCGCGCTAATGCTTGATTTTCAGGGGGTGTGTCACGTGTGATGGGTGCGACAACTCCACTTACGATGCCGCCCGCTTCGTCCTTTAACTGGCGTTGATAGCGATCAAGCTCACCTGTGTCGAAGGTCGTCTCATCTGCCGGGCGTCGCTTCGGCAGGTGCGCCAACTTCCCTTGATCAATCAGGCGGAGCAGGGTGCGCACGCTCACGCCGAGGTGATCGGCGGCTTCCTGTTTATTCTTCGTCTGTGTCATGTGTGCCAACTGTGACAGAGGCGTGGTCACACCCTGTCACACCTCGATCTGTGTCACCTGTGACAAGTGTGACAAAGGCGTGGTCACACCCTGTCACACCCGCCTAATGCCCCGCAACGATGTGCTGCTCGAACAGCCCGATCAATCTATCCAGCTTCGCATCCGTCCGCGTCTGTGCTGCCGCCAGCGCGGTAATGCTTTCAGTCGCCGACCGGATGAACTCGCTTTGCGTCTGTGCATATATGGCAAGCTGCTTGCCCGTCTCGGTGACTTGCGCGGTCAACTCATTAAGGCGCGCGTCCGTGCGATCCTGACGAGCGGAGATGTCAGTTAGCCGGGACTCATAGTTGGCCTGACTCTGGAGTAAGAATTCAATCGCGCGTTCCATCTCTTCGCCGGTCATCTCTTGTCTCCCCCTTGATCGGCATCCTCTCGCCGAGCCTTCTTTGCCTGCCGACACGGTTTGCAACGCTTGGGCGGTGCGTACCCCTGCGCCGTGTAGTACGCCTGCTCGTCGGCGCTCCAGTGGAACTGACCGCCGCAATCGGCACAGGTCATCACTTGATCTTGTGTGTTCATTTCTTCCCGCTTTTCTTCGTCGCCTTCGCCGCGCCTGTAGCACCGCCATTGCTGGTGCGTATTTGCCCTGTGGCTGTCTTTTGGGTAGTGGGTAAGGACTTGGGCGGGCGTCCCATTGGCAGGGATTCAATGTGTGCCAAGTCGCCCCGGCGAATCATGTAAACGTTGCCGAACTTCTCAGCCTTCAAACGCCCGTCTTGAATCAATTGCAAGACCCTTTGACGAGTGACACCGAGCACGCTGGCCGCTTCGTTGGTAGTGATGTTTTCTGGCTTTTCCATCATGGCGCGGGATTGTACTAGAAAAGTCCTTTACTGCATAGAATTATTTTTATCCGTATAAGTGCTTTTCTCTTGACAAGAACATTTAATTGTCTATAATAGTCCTTGTCGGCAAACAAGAACTTAAAGAGAAGGGAATCAACACCATGACAACGAACCTCCAGAACGCAATCGCCAGAGCGAGCAAAATCAAGATGACGGTGAAGTATTTAGGCGGGCGGACGTATCTCGTCATCACGCCGGAAGCGCATCGCTACGTTGTCCGCTTCGAGACTATAGACGGCCAACGCTATGGCCGCTGCAACTGCAAAGCGGGCGCGGCTCGCATGGCCTGCAAACATTTAGCGAAAGCTGCCGCCGTTGATACGGGCATCCGCAACTCGCAAGGCCACTAAGGCGAAGGGCTTACGTCAGAGTGCGAATCCGACGTAAGCCTCTAACTCACAACTCCAAACTTGTGGAAAGGGAAATTATGAGCAGACGAAAAACTACCACACCGCGCCAGGGAAGCGCGAAAGACACGATCATCCGCGAGCGTGCCGCGCGCGTCATCGCCAACCTTGACGCTTACGATACAGACACGCGCGACGCCATCTATAACGCCCTCGAAGGCGTGCCCGCGACGCTCGCCGAACTCGTCAAACGTGCCGAGGCCGGAGAGACAATCCTTGATTGCACGGACGCGGCGCACGCCGATCTAGTGGCGCAAGGTAATGAGTTAAGCAACTTCGAGCATCACCTGGCCGAAGTGTTGCGTATCGCGGGCGATCATCCCTGGATACCGGTGAGCCTCTACAACGACTTGGCAGACGCATGGAATGATTTTCTTAATGACCTGCCGAGCCTCAGACGCTTCAACGAAGATGAGCGCGTGATCGCACTCGCCATTGAAACCTACCAGACACAGACGGCAGAGCAGAGAGAGAAGGGAGGCACACGCTAATGCCACAACCGAAACACA
>MWVT01000096.1_pt1 | contig 16308 bp, 10 predicted proteins | sample 1047201 | NCBI WGS metagenome assembly MWVT01 (sample SAMN06349988, study PRJNA376086) | soil metagenome | isolation source: TG5-1 sample Antarctic (ecotone) soil | place: Antarctica | collected 2015-01-13 | reverse complement strand
CAAATACACTTAGCTAATTATCAACGTCATCTGTAATTATTAATTTTCCACTATCAACCACCAACGATCAACCATCATCCTCCCTTTCACTCCATCTTCACAAAGGGATTTGTTTTCATTTCATCGCCAATAGTTGTTGACTCACCATGACCCGGATAAACGATCACATCTTCCGGCAGCATATACATTTTGGTTTTTATGCTTTGTTGCAGGGTATCAAAACTCCCACCGGGTAAATCGGTTCTGCCCACACTCCCATTAAACAAAACATCGCCACTTATGATAAACTTGTGAACTTTACTATAAAAACAAATACTGCCCGGCGAGTGGCCCGGGGTAAACAAAATTTCAAATGTTTCATTGCCCAGTTGAATAGTGTCGCCTTCGTCAATAAATTTTAGATCACCATCGTAATTATCAAAAGGCATTTGCCACATATTGCCTGAAGCAGGCCCCAATGCCAGAACCGCCTTTTCCAAAGGATGCAAATGAAGGATCAGCCCATACTTTTTATGAATAAAACGATTTCCGAATATATGATCCAGGTGACAGTGGGTATTTAATAAATAAACAGGTTTGAGCCCATTTGCTTCAACAAAATCTGTTAATGCTTTTTCTTCTGCGGGAAAATAACATCCCGGGTCTATAATACAGCAGTCCTTTTCGTCGTTATAAACAACATAGGTGTTCTCCTGCACCGGGTTGAAAGTAAATGGTTGAACGTTTAACATGTAGCTTTTTCGTATTTTTAATGCAATTTACTCTTGAAACATCAGTCTTTTAGAACACCCTCATACTTTATGAATAAATATCTTTTACGAATTTCCCTTTTTGCATTTCCCTTTTTTCTTATTTCTTCTACTGTTATTGGGCAGGTTAGTTCTGTGGAGTTTGGAAAAAACAGGGTTCAATATCAAAAATTTAATTGGAAATATTACCAGACAGAAAACTTTAATACCTATTTCAGCCAGGATGGTTTGGAAATAGGTAAATACGTGGCTCAAGTGGCGGAGCAGGAACTCCCGCAGTTAGAAGAATTTATTGAGTATGGTTTACAGCGCCGTGCCAATTTAATAGTGTATAATAATTTTGATGAGTTGCAGCAATCTAATATCGGACTTGGTATTGACTGGCAAAATACCGGTGGCGTAACCAAGTTGGTGAACAATAAAATGCTGGTATATTTTGATGCCGACCGTAACAACCTCCGCCGCCAGGTACGCCAGGGCATTGCGCAGGTATTGGTTCAAAATGTATTGTTTGGCGATGACCTCGGAGAATTTGCGGCTAATCAAACGCTGCTAGATCTGCCCCAGTGGTTAACAGATGGTTATATTGAGTATGCCGGTGAAACCTGGAGCCCCGATCTTGACGATCAATTAAAAAGTGCACTACTTGGCGGACGCTATAATAATTTTTATCAATTTGCTTTTGAAAAACCAACATTGGCCGGGCATGCATTCTGGTATTATTTCGGTAATAAATACGGAAAAAGCAAAACCACTTATCTTCTTTACCTGGCCCGTATTTATAGGAACCTGAATAACGCTTCACAAAAAATTACAAAGAAGAAATTTAAAGAAGTATTGCAGGATTTCATGACGGAAGAACAGGCATTGTATTTTAAAGATATCCGGGGAAGGCGAATTGTACCCAAAGGACAATTATCTGTTACAGAGGAAATAGGCAAAAAAGATTTTATTCGTTTTAATGCCAATCCTCAACCACGCAGCTTCACTTATGCCGTAGTAGAATTTAAGCAAGGGAAATACAGCGTGGTGCTTCAGGAAAATTTTGTTAACAGAAAAGTATTATTACAATATGGTACACGCAGCCGCCAGGATGAGATCAATCCTAATTATCCCATTCTTGCCTGGGATGGTAAGGGCACCCGACTGGCCGTAATTTACAGCGAAGAAGGAAAGGTAAAATTGTTTGTCTATGATGCATTGAACCGTGTAAAAGTTACGAAGCAGGAAATAACCCAGTTTGACCAGGTGCAGGATATGAAGTATATGCTTGATGCCAACACACTTATTTTAAGTGCGGTAAAAAGTGGTCAAACCGACATCTATGTTTATAAGATTGATAAGCAAACAACGGAACAAATAACCAATGATGTATATGATGATCTTGATGCCTCGTTTGTAGCTTTCCCAAATAAAACAGGTATTATTTTTTCAAGTAACAGACCATCGGCAAATGCACCAAGCTCGGATACTTCTTTCCCATCAGAACATTACAATATTTTTTTAGTTGACAACTGGAATAAAAGCGAATTCAAACAGGTATCGCAATTAACCAATGTAAAATTTGGAGATGCCCGCTTTCCTTCGCAATACAATACCTCGCATTTTACTTTTGTAAGTGATGAAAATGGTATCAATAACCGCTATGCAGGTTTTTTTACCACTGAAAAATCAGGCTTAGATACGTTGATTTTTATAGGCGATGAAATACTTCGTAACCCTGCTGAAAAAGAAGTGGACAGCTTATTAAAAGAATGGAATAAAACCGATATTGATTCAGTGGGTTATTTTGCTACCAGCAATGATTCTGCTTATACATTTCCGTTGACAAATTATCAGAGCGGCCTGTTGGAAACCCGCACAGCCGGTGATAATACATTGGTTAGCGAAGTAACACGCCAGGGTGATTATAAGTTTTTGTACCGACTGCGTGTAGATGAAAATACACTGCGGCGCCGCAACATTACAGCAAGGCCAACAGAGTATATGAAAAAGCTGATGGCGCAGGAAAGACTGGCATCAGGCCAGGCAACTATTTATCAACCATCTACTGATACTACTAAGCAAAATGATGTTTTTCAAAATGAGTTTGAAAATGAAAAAAAGGACAGCAGCCAAATAGGAAAAATATTCCAGGCAGAAGAAATTGGAGAAGAGCCCATTATTAAAAAAGCAAAAGTTTTTGAATATCGTCCACCGAAATTTTTTAATGATTATGTGGTAGCTGGTTTAAACAATACGATCAGCGTCCCCGGAAAACTCCAACCGTATGGTGGTGGAGCCGGCCCAATCAGCCTTTCTAATGGAAACGAATTAAATGGCCTGGTAAGAATGGGCACTGTAGATCTTTTTGAAGATTATAAATTGTCTGGTGGATTCCGCATTGCTCCAAATCTGCGTGACAATGATATTTTGTTTGAGGCGACAAATCTTCGTAAAAGGATTGACTTGGGTTTTACTTATTACCGCTCAAGTATGCAGGATTATATAGATACTTCGAAATCAACTATTACGGCGACAGACAAGCCATTGGCAAAACGTTATTCTAATTATTACCTTGCCCGTCTTCGTTTTGCGTTTGACAGAACAAAAAGTTTACGAGTCACTATCGGGCCAAGGTTTGATAAAGACATCTTAACAGGTTTTTCTGAAAATGAGCCTGTTCTAAACAGCAGTATTCCTATAATTGAAGCTATAAAAGTACCTGAGATAAGACAAACCTTTGGCCAGTTATCGCTTGAATATGTTCATGATAATACGCTCAACCCAACCATGAATATCTGGAATGGTTTACGGTGGAAAGCTTATGTTGACTGGTTTACGCAAATCAATGACGTACGGGAAAATGAAGGAAGGTTTTTATTTAATACCGGTTTCGATGCACGTCATTATTTACCTATTTATCGTAATGTAATCTGGGCGGTACGTGCTGCAGGCGATTTTTCTTTTGGCAGTCAAAAAGTAGTTTATTATCTGGGCGGCGTGGATGGATGGCTTAAATTCAGAGACAATCAAAAAACAGATGAAAATGGTAATATTACTGGCTATCGTTATTTCGAACCAGGTAATACACCCGACCGCCGTGCAAATTATGCATACCAATCTTTAGCGGTAAACCTTCGTGGTTTTAAACAAAATGTTGCCAATGGTAATAATGCGCTTGTTATAAACAGTGAGGTCCGCATGCCCGTTTTTACCACTTTATTAAATCGACCTATCAACAATGCGTTAATAAGAAATTTTCAATTAGTACAATTTATTGACCTCGGTGCTGCATGGAATGGCACTTATAATAAAATCAAGCGTCCTGCTGTTTCATATTCCAATCCCACTACTCCTGTCTCTGTTCAGATTGAAGCTGGCGGTATTGGCCCTTTTGCAGGCGGATATGGTTTTGGTGCACGCAGTACATTGTTAGGTTATTTTGTACGCTTTGATGCAGGTTGGCAAATGGGTGGGTTCTTTAAAGGAAAACCGCAATTGTATCTTGCACTGGGATTGGATTTTTAAATAGTTGGCAAAATAATTTTTTTAAGGAATGTAGGATACTGCATTCCTTTTTTATTGTATTCTTTTACCCAATTTTTTTAGGGTTACGCAAATTCCAGAAAGGAATAAGGTAAAACAAACGATCATGCTCCAATCAAGGCGATTACGCAAAGGATGAATTATTAAATAAGTAATATCATGCGCTAATTGAAAATAACCCAGCAGGGACTTGACATTAATTATAGTTAATATGTGTGACTCACATATTTCTACGATATTGGCCACCAACTTCATACAAGGCATTGGTAATCTGTCCTAACGAACAAAATTTTACGGTCTCCATTAATTCTTCAAAAAGATTTGCATTTTGTATTGCGGCACTTTTTAAACGGGTCAACATTTCAGCCGATTTTTTTTCATTACGTTTCCAAAAAGCATTCAAATTCTTTATCTGCAATTCTTTTTCTTCTGTAGTACTGCGGATCACTTCATTTGGTAATATAGTGGGGCTGCCGGCTTTATTTAAAAAAGTATTTACACCAATAAGTGGTAATTCACCGGTATGTTTCTGGTGTTCGTAAAACAAACTTTCTTCCTGGATTTTATTCCGCTGATACATACGCTCCATTGCACCTAAAACACCTCCTCGTTCATTAATGCGGTCAAACTCTGTTAGTACCGCTTCTTCCACTATATCAGTCAATTCTTCAATTGCAAAAGAACCCTGCATAAAATTTTCTGTTTTAGCAGTTCCTAATTCCCGGTTGATGATTAATTGAATGGCCATCGCTCTACGTACACTTTCTTCTGTAGGAGTAGTGATTGCTTCGTCATAAGCATTCGTGTGCAATGAATTGCAATTATCATAAATGGCATACAATGCCTGCAACGTGGTGCGTATATCATTAAAATCTATTTCCTGTGCATGAAGGCTGCGTCCACTGGTTTGAATATGATATTTTAATTTTTGCGAACGGCTGTTAGCAGCATATTTATGCTTCATTGCTTTTGCCCAGATGCGTCGGGCCACCCGCCCTATAACACTATATTCTGCATCCATACCATTGCTGAAAAAGAAAGAAAGGTTAGGTGCAAAATCATCAATGTTCATACCCCGGCTCAAATAATATTCTATAAAAGTAAATCCGTTTGCCAGTGTGAAAGCTAATTGCGTGATGGGATTTGCGCCTGCTTCTGCAATGTGATAGCCACTGATGGAAACACTGTAAAAATTTCTAATCTTTTGCTGAATAAAATATTCCTGCACGTCACCCATTAATTTTAATGCAAATTCAGTAGAGAAAATGCAAGTGTTCTGAGCCTGGTCTTCTTTTAAAATATCTGCTTGTACTGTACCACGAACATTTGCTAACGCTTTCGTTTTAATTTTTTTATACACCTCTTCAGGCAATACATCCGAACCTGAAAGTCCCAACAAACGTAAACCCAGCCCATTATTGCCAATAGGTAAGGAGCCAATTAGCTCTCCTTTTTTTGCCATCACAGGTTCACCGTCAATACCTGTATAAAAAGGTAAACTTTTCAAATCATACTTAGCTTCAATGATCGCATTCACTTCTTCTTTCAAACCATTCTCCAATATGTATTTTTCGCACTGCTGGTCGATAGCTGCATTCATAAAAAAAGCCAGCAACATAGGCGCAGGGCCATTGATGGTCATAGATACAGATGTTTTTGGATCGCAAAGATCAAAACCGCTGTAGAGTTTTTTAGCATCATCAACTGTTGCAACACTTACACCCGCATTACCAATTTTTCCATAAATATCCGGGCGATGGTCAGGGTCTTGTCCATATAAAGTAACACTGTCAAAAGCGGTTGATAAACGTTTTGCAGGTTGATCTACTGAAACATAGTGAAAGCGTTTGTTTGTGCGTTCAGGACCCCCTTCGCCTGCAAACATCCTTGTAGGATCTTCTTCAACTCTTTTTAATGGAAATACCCCTGAAGTGTATGGAAATTTGCCAGGAAAATTTTCCTGCACACGCCATTTTAGAATATCTCCCCAATCGTTAAAGCGTGGCACAGCAATTTTTGGTATGGAAGTACCTGATAAGGATTTTATATATAGCGGTTGCTGTATTATTTTCCCTCGAACATCGTATTCAAAAAAATCTTTTTTGTACCGTTGTTTTGTTTCTTTCCATTCATCTACCAGCTTTTTGCATACCGGATATAATTGTTTTTCAAAATGATCTATCTGCTGTTGGATAGTATCTACAACATCTTTATTGCCTGTTTGTTTTAAAACTTCCATTGAGCCATACAAGCGGTATAATGTAGAAGCAATAACCGCCTGTTCATCTGCAATGCGGTTATATTTTCGTACCTCATCAGTAATTTCCGATAAATAGCGGACCCTTTTTGGAGGTATAATAGGAGCAGCTCCTTCCAGCTTTTCTACAGGCAGAAAACCTTCCATGTCTCCGAATTCTATCCCTGTTTTTTTATTTATTGCAGTAACTAATTTTTCAAATAATTCATTGATTCCAGCATCATTAAATTGAGCAGCGATAGTACCTACAATAGGCAGTTGCTCATCTTTTGCCGTCCATAGCTGATGATTGCGTTTATATTGTTTTCGTACATCATGCAATGCATCTAAAGCCCCGGCTTTATCAAACTTGTTTATAGCCACCACATCAGCGTAATCCAGCATATTGATCTTTTCAAGTTGAGAGGCTGCACCATATTCAGGCGTCATCACGTACAAGCTTATATCACAATAATCTAAAATAGAAGCATCACTTTGCCCCACACCGGCACTTTCAAGAATAATAAAATCAAATTTTGCTTCCTTGCAAATGTCTATCGCTTCCTGTACATAGGCACTTAAAGCCACATCGCTATCACGTGTTGCCAAAGAACGCATGTAAGCCCGCGGATTGGAAATGGAATTCATACGAATCCTATCTCCCAATAAAGCACCCCCTGTTTTCTTTTTAGATGGATCTACTGAAATTACCGCTATGGTTTTATCTGTATAAGTATTTAAATAACGACGAACAATTTCATCTGTGACGGATGATTTACCTGCACCGCCTGTACCTGTTATGCCGAGAACAGCCCCCCTACCCCCCACGGGGAGATTGTCCGCTACACTCGCCTCTCTTTGCTGCGCTGTACTTTGCTCACCTCCATTACTATTGTGCAAGTTTCGCATAAGGGTTTTGTATTCTTGCCCGGTTTCAGCTAATGTAATGGCACGAGCTATTCTTCGTATATCTTTCTTTTCACCTAATGGCAGTTCACCGTTCCAGTTTTGATCTGCAATCCAGTAAGGGTCTGTGTGTTGGATTATTCCCCCTTTGGGGGGTGGGGGGGCTGGCTCGCATTGTCTTATCACATCTTCGATCATGCCTTCAAGTCCCATTTTACGGCCATCGTCAGGTGAGTAAATCCGTGTTATTCCATATTGATGTAATTCTTCAATTTCAGCGGGATGAATGGTTCCGCCGCCACCGCCAAATATTTTAATGTGGTCGCAACCATTTTCTTTGAGAAGGTCTTTCATGTATTTGAAAAACTCTACGTGTCCGCCCTGGTAAGAGGTGATGGCAATACCCTGCACATCTTCTTCTATGGCACATTCTACAATTTCTAAAACACTCCGGTTATGTCCGAGGTGAATGATCTCTGCGCCTTTGCTTTGCAAAATGCGTCGCATAATATTAATTGCTGCATCATGCCCGTCAAATAGCGAGGCAGCGGTTACAATACGGATTTTATTGGTAAGTTGATAGCTCATATTAATTAAGAATCGTGATGTAAAAGTAAGTAAAAAGCCCTCTGTGCATAAAGTGTATGAAGAGAGAGTTACCACAGGAAATTTAGTATAGATGCTAACTAAAAGTTTCGCACAGCACAGAATTATGAGTTCATGAAAGAATGGTGCACAATGCTGAATTATTTGTTGTAGCACAAGAGTGTGACGCCTATGTGGCAGATCAGAGGATCAAAGCCGATTACCAAAATATCAAAACCGTCAAAAGGAAGCTTCGGTCAAATAAAAGAAAACTCAAATCTAATTTCTTCATTAGTAAGCCCGGAGTCTTTTTTATTACATTTGTTATATGCAGGTAATGATCGACGCGGTTTCGCAATTATATAAAAGCTGGAAGGGCAGGCTACCTAAGTCAGTGGAAGTATTGGCGCAGTCGGGGAGCGACCGGCGATATTTTCGCCTGCATAGCGAAGATGGCAAAACAGTTATTGCTACCATCGGCGCCAATGTACCAGAAAATGAAACCTTCATTTATTTTTCCGGGCATTTCAAAAACAGAAGGTTGCATGTGCCCGAAGTGTTAGCGGCGAGTTACGATAAAACTATTTATTTACAAGAGGACCTGGGCGATATATCCTTGTTGGATCTGCTTGAACAAAAAGGCTATGTTGAAGAAACGTATAATTTATTTAAGGAAAGCCTGCATCAATTAGCCAAGGTACAGGTGCTGGGTGATGAAAGCTTGAATTATGAAAGATGCCTTACCAATAAAGAATTTGGCAGGCAGGCTATCATGGCCGATTTGCTATATTTTAAATATTATTTTTTAGATGGCTTGCGTAAGCCCTATGATAAGCAAAAACTGATTGATGATTTTGAAGCCCTGAGCAGCTACCTCAGTTTTACAGAATTTAAGTTTTTTATGTTCCGCGATTTTCAAAGCAGGAATATTATGGTAAAAGAAAACGGGAGTGTACACTTTATCGATTACCAGGGAGGTATGAAGGGAGCGCCGCAATATGATGTTGCCAGTATGATATGGCAGGCACGTGCTAATTTACCAGACGATTGGAAAGAGCATTTGCTGGAAGATTATATGAATTCTTTTGAGAGTATTATTGAGCAACCACTCGACCGGGCCATATTTGAAAGCCAGTATCATGGTTATGTATTAATACGACTGCTCCAGGTGTTGGGGGCTTACGGCTTTAGGGGGTTGTTTGAACGCAAAGCACAATTTTTAACTTCGATTCCGCTGGCATTAAAAAACCTTCGGTGGTTTATTGAAAACAATAGTTTAGGTATATCTGTACCAGAATTTAAGCGGGTAATAGAAATGTGTGTGGAAGAAGAAATTATTCAGCGCTTTACTCCTGTGCAGGCTGACCATTTTACTCCTTTAGTTGTTAAGATATGCAGTTTCTCTTTTCGCAATGGCATTCCACAAGATGTTACAGGCAACGGGGGCGGGTTTGTATTTGATGTACGTGGAATAGATAACCCTGGGAGGCATGAGCAGTATAAAACAATACATGGGAGGGACAGGGCGGTTATGGAATACCTGGAACGCCAAACCAGGATGCAGGATTTTTTGAATGCTGTCTTTGATATGGTTGACATCAGTGTAGAAGAATATATTAAAAGAGGGTTTACAAGCCTGGCTGTAAATTTTGGCTGCACCGGTGGTCAACATAGAAGTGTATATGCGGCTGATGCGTTAGCACGTCATTTAAAAAACAAATACAAAGTAAATATCGAGTTGTGCCATGTAGAACAAGAGAATAAAAACTGGTGTAATCCATTATTGGTAAAGTAAAACGTTAGCCACAAAGACTTAAAGGAACGCAAAGTCTAACTGAATCTTTGCACCAGGCAGTGATGACAAAATTTTCTATGCAACTCTTTAATCACAAAGTTCCAGTTGAACAAAAAATCTTCGTGCATCTTTGTGTCTTAGCGCCTTCGTGGCAAAAAAAGTTTACATGAAAGCAATGATCTTTTCGGCTGGCCTCGGTACCAGGTTTAAGCCCTGGACAGATAAACATCCGAAGGCATTGGCAATAGTAAATGGAAAACCGCTGTTGCAGCACACAGTTGAATACCTTCAACAATATGGGATTAGAGAAGTGGTTGTAAACGTGCATCATTTTGCTGAACAGGTCATCGATGCAATAAAAAATAATGATGGTTGGGGCAGTCAGATAATGATCAGCAATGAAGCGGATGAAGTGTTGGAGACAGGCGGCGGATTATTTAAAGCAAAAGATCTATTAAAGGATAAGCGTTTTATTACCATTAATGTTGATATACTGACGGATTTAGATATTGATAAATTTATCGATCATCACCGGCAAACAGGTTCATTTATTTCTTTGGCAATAGCTGAAAGAAAAACTTCCCGCTTTTTATTATTTAATGAACAGAACCGTTTATGTGGCTGGCGGAATATTAAAGGCGATGAGATCATTGAAAAAATTACAATGCCTGCCCATTCTTACTTTCAAAAAGCATATAGCGGCATGGCCATTTTTGAACCTGCCATTTTTGATCATATTACAGTGGCAGGTAAGTTTTCAATCATTGATGTTTACCTGCAATTAGCGCAGGCTAAAATTATTTCGGGGTACTATCATACAGGAGATAAATGGGTTGATGTTGGCAGACAGGAAAGTGTCTCAGTGGCAGAAAAACTTTTTCCTTAAAAATTTAAATACAAAAAGCCAACAATAGTCTGTAGGCATTTTGCTTTAATTTATACAGATTCAAATTGAATAAGAATGAAAAAAATTGTTTTCTTTTTAATGAGTAATGTATTGGTGTTTATCGGAATAACCCAAACAAAATATGATCACCGCAAGGCTTTCGATCCAAACTTCTATCCGCAAACCGGTAATGATTATCGTTCGGCGAGTGGAGAACCCGGCCCAAAATATTGGCAAAATAAAGCTGACTACAAGATTAATGTATCACTGGATACCGTTACCCATAAAGTAACAGGCGAAGTTGAAATAACATATACAAATAACAGCCCTGACAATTTAAAATTTTTATGGCTGCAGTTAGATCAGAATATTTATAAACAATCTTCACGTGGGTCAGCTACTACTACTCAAACAGGTGGACGATGGGCTAATGCAAAATTTACCGAAGGAGAAGTTATTAAATCTATTTCTGCAGAGGTGGAGGGTGAAAAATTTACACCTGAATTTTTGATCACCGATACCCGTTTGCAGGTGTGGTTGAAGCAAAATTTAAAAACAGGCAAAAAAGCAAAAATAAATATCGCATTTGAATTCATTGTTCCTAATCGTGGCACCGATAGAATGGGTCAATTAAAAACAAAGAACGGCATTGTATATGAAGTGGCGCAGTGGTTTCCACGGCTATGTGTGTATGATGATATCCAGGGCTGGAATACGCTGCCTTATATTGGCGCCGGTGAATTTTATCTTGAGTATGGCGATTTTGATTTCAACATTACAGCCCCTGCAAATTTAATTGTAGTTGGTTCTGGTGAAATGCAAAATGAAAAAGAAGTATACACTGCTGCTCAAATAGATCGTTTAAACAATGCCCGTAACAGCGATAAAACAATTATTATCCGAAGTGCTAAAGAAGTTACTGATATTAAGTCCAGACCGGTAGGGAAATTAACCTGGAAATTTAAAATTCAAAATGCAAGAGATGTGGCATGGGCAGCATCGAAAGCATTTGTACTTGATGCGGCTCGTATTAACCTGCCCAGCGGCAAAAAAGCCCTGGCACTGAGTGCCTACCCGGTGGAAAGTATTAAAAAAAATGGATGGCAACGCAGTACAGAAATGGTAAAAGCCAGTGTTGAACATTACTCAAAAATGTGGTATGAGTATCCTTACAGTGCTGCAATAAATGTGGCAGGGGTGGTAGGTGGTATGGAATATCCTGGGATTGTGTTTTGTAGTTATGAGGATGCCGGTGCAAGCTTATGGGGAGTTACTGATCATGAATTTGGGCATACCTGGTTCCCAATGATAGTGGGCAGCAACGAAAGAAAGTATGCATGGATGGATGAAGGGTTTACTACATTCATCAATGGCTTTTCTACTAAAGCCTTTAATAAAGGCGAGTTTGCTGATTTTTCTTTTTTCCCTGCAGGCGAATCTGCTCCGTATGTTTTTACTGAAGAAATGGATCCGATCATGACAAAACCGGATGTTGTTCAACAGGAAAACTTAGGGGTGGTTGCTTATGATAAACCATCCATCATGCTTAATGTTTTACGCAATGTTGTGATAGGGCCACAACGTTTTGATAAAGCGTTTCGGGAATATATTGAGCGATGGGCATTTAAGCATCCAACGCCATGGGATTTTTTTCATACTATGGAAAATGTTGTTGGCGAAGACCTGAGCTGGTTTTGGCGTGGTTGGGTTATAAATAATTGGAAATTGGACCAGGCAGTCAAAGGCGTTGAGTACAATAATAATAAACCAGAAGAGGGAGCTGCTATCACTATTCTGAACCTTGATCAAATGGTGATGCCGGTGGATATTTTAATTAAAGAAACTAATGGGAAGGAACAAAGAATTATTCTGCCGGTAGAAGTTTGGCAACGAGGTGCTGAGTGGACATTTACTGTGCCAACGACAAGTCGTGTCACTGCGGTTGTTCTTGATCCTGACAAGAAATTACCTGACATGAACAGGCAAAACAATAGCAGTAAAAAAACTTTTTAATAGCTGTCTAAAATGATTTATTTAACTACTCTTGTTAGGCATGCCACGGTTTGGCCACTCTCTCCTATCTCGTAATCTGTGCTGTAACCCCGGCATGCCTTCATCGGCTAACTTAACTTATTTTATTGATCAATTTTTAGACAGCTCCTAATGCTTCCTGTAATTCACTCAGTGGCGTTTCTTCTAAGATCACCCGTTTAGGCTCACCATTTTTTACTGACCATCCAATTAACCTTAATGTGCCATCACTTATTTCTATGCCTGTAATATCACCATCATCATAGCAACAGCAGCCGGTATTAAAATAAGTGGGTTTCATATTCAGGTAGTTTTCTGAAATCTTTGCATATTCAAATTTTCTTGCCTGTATCTCTCTTTGCAAAGTATTTTGCATACTTACGTCTTTTAATTGTCGTGCAAATAATAACTGTCGGTACAACCTTTCAATATGTGTAAGTGATTCAAATACGGGTTGATGAGTGTGACCTGTTATGAATATGAGATCCTGTTGTTCAGCACTCCATTCATACATAAATATATTATGTAAACTTTTTAGGCGTGAATCATAAGCAGGTGTATTAGGATTGATTTTTAAATAAGATTGCATCGGTGCCCAAATTCGGGATATAAAAAACTTTGAAAACCAGTTACCATCACTTACTGCATCACCCTGGTGACCATGAGTACAAAAAATATTTATTTCTCTTTTATTCACAATAGTTTGCAATACTACGCCTTCATATATGGGAATTTCGGAACCATAAATTTCTTTTAATTGAACGGCTGCTAAAGGATCATTGTCCCAGTACAGGTCATGGTTGCCAAAAATTTTTATAAATGCATTTGCAGGTACAAAACTTTTTTCTTTTTCAAAAGATGCCTGTTGCATTTTTTTAATACTTGTTAAACTGTTTTCCCATAATTCTTCACAATCACCAAGAGCAATAAAATGAAAACCATTCAATTGATAGTAGTCCAGGGCCGCGAGGTAGGCTGGTTCACATACTAAAAAATCATCAGCACCATTCCGTGCTCCCTTATGGATATCAGAAAATATTATGAATTTGCCGCTGGTAATATCAAATGGAATAATCAATCCCTTTTTCTTTTCCTCATTTAATATGCGGGAAAGCAAGTTAGATAAAGCAGTCCAAATTCTTTGCTTATCTGGCTTTGAAGAATATTTGTTTGTAAGCCACAGAACAGGTTTTAATAATATGCGATGCCAAAATTGCCGCATATTATTTTACAGCAATCATGCTTATTTCTACATTTACAAATTTAGGAAGGGCCGCTACCTGAACAGTTTCCCGGGCAGGGAATATGCTTTCAAAATATCTTCCATACACTTCATTTACCTGCCCAAACTGGTTCATGTCTGTAATAAAAATGGTTGTTTTTACAATATGCCCAAAGTTCATTCCTGCCTCACTTAAAATAGATTTTATGTTTTGCATTACCTGGTGAGTTTCCTCCTGGATGTCTTTGTTTTTTAAATTCCCGGTAGATGGTTCAATACAAATTTGCCCGGATATATAAAGTGTATCACCTGCTAATATTGCCTGGTTATAAGGCCCGATAGGTGAAGGTGCATTGGCGGTATTGATGATTTGTTTTTCCATAGCACGAATTACACGAATTTGAACGAATTATGCGTAAGTATTTTAAATAGCATCTTTAAGGGCATCCTCTAAAAATCTATTTATAAATAAAGGCCTTGTCGGGCTAAACCTGCCGAAGCTTTATTAGACAATGTATTCATTAAAATTTAGCCTCGTCATGCTCAGGCTGACATGATTTTTAGAGATCTCTTTAAGTCAATTTTGTTCAATTCAATTTAATTCATGTAATTCGTGGTCATGCAGATTATAGTTTTGGCTGATGCCTTGCAACGGGAAGAGTTATCAACCAATATTTTTAATACAGATGTAGTTTGGATTACACGCGAAGAAGGATTTGCGCAGTACAAAGATGCTGATGCTTTTATTGACCTGGAGTTTTTCAATACACCTGGTCGTAAAGCTTTCTTAACGCAGTTTCTACCCAAGCCTGTTATAATTAATAGTGTAATTGATACTTTGGCTGAAACCCACCTTTCATTTGTCCGGATCAATGCATGGAATAGTTTTTTAAATTCGGAGTTGATTGAAGCCAGTGCAAATACTGATGAACTGAAAAAAACCGCTCAGGATATTTTTGGCGTATTTAATAAAAAATTAGAATGGTTGCCCGATGTGCCAGGTTTCATTACACCACGGGTGATCAGCATGATCATTAATGAAGCATTCTTTGCGTTGTCAGAAAATGTAACAACGATAGAAGAAATTGATACCGCCATGAAGTTAGGAACAGCATACCCATACGGTCCATTTGAATGGGGTAATAAAATTGGTTTGCAAAACATTGTTACGTTACTAAAAAAACTCAGCAAAAAGCAACCACGATATATTCCCTGCGAATTATTAGTGCAGGAAACAGACCAGGCTATTTGACCTGATACAACTCGTTCCACCGGCTGGTATAACGTGGTGAATGAAATTGTCTTCTCATTTTCCAGTCACGCTTAGTACCCGAAGATGCAAATTTTACTACATCATCTCGCATACTAAAATTGATGTTATCCATCTGTTCCATTAAGTACCGCCCAATATTTTTGTTTTCTTCAAAAATATTAGCCTGGATGGAGCTATCCGGTACTAATCCGCTTAACATCACCCCAGCTTTTTTATACCATTTCCCCTCTTGAAAAATGCGTTCTGCCATTGCCACCGCAGGCTTTATCAATTCCTGTGTTAAAGAAGTAGGATATTTTAAAATAGTATGGGTGCTGATCGTTGGGCCATGTCTAAAATGCGGTGCAGTCGTTTGTTCTTTAGGCACTACAAAAACAGAGATCATCCCGGCGGCGCTATGTTGCCGGCGAAGTTTTTCCGCTGCACGGGTGGTATAGGTAGCCAATGCTTCTTTTATATCACTTATGCTATTTACCGGATCGCCAAACATTCTTGTAGTGGCAATCATTTTTTTATTAATTAATTCCTTGTCCAACATTATGGCTTCTTCTCCATTCAATTCTTTTATCAACCGTACGCCTACTACACCGCCTAAATATTTTCGTGCCCAGTCTTCCGGCAATTTGCTCAGGTCCCATGCTGTATATACACCAATATTATTTAGTTTCACAGCCGATCTTCCACCTACCCCCCACAGATCTTTTACAGGTTTTCTTTGCAAAGCTTTCATTATTTTTTCTGCAGAATCCAGTATGGCTACACAGCCGGTAATTTTTTTATGATCCTTGGCTATATGGTTAGCCAGCTTCGCCAAAGTTTTTGTGGGTGCTACTCCAACAGACACTTCTATGCCTGTCCATTTTTCTATGGTTTCTCTTATTTCTTTTGCCAGTAGGCGCCATTGATCTTGCGGCACAATAGGGAATAAACAACTAACGAATAAAGAAACACAAGGACTGCTGGAAATTATCTCTAAATATACCCGGTCATTTGTTTTATTAAATCAGTTTGATAGCAACTCATTAGAAAATGAACCATCTGACAAGGCGCTTACACATGAAATAAATTATAAAGAAGCGATAGCGGCTATTGAACAA
>MWVT01000095.1_pt1 | contig 16329 bp, 20 predicted proteins | sample 1047201 | NCBI WGS metagenome assembly MWVT01 (sample SAMN06349988, study PRJNA376086) | soil metagenome | isolation source: TG5-1 sample Antarctic (ecotone) soil | place: Antarctica | collected 2015-01-13 | reverse complement strand
AAATAGGATATTGACTTCTAAAAATTTTGGTGAACGTAATTATGCATCGCTATTCTGTTACATTAGTGAACATTTTGTTTACTATCAGCCATTGCCCGTTTAACTTGTGCATTGCAAGGAAATCATAATAGTTATACCCTAGCATTGGTACATGCAGTTTTACAATCGCAACACTATTAGCCAGTTCAACACTTAAGACTTTCATCTTAAAATTTTCTTCCAGCTCTTTTGGGCTTTTCCTATTCTTTACTCCCTCAATGTATTCAGGCAATGTTTTAAAATAAGGCTGGTCATTAATATCGCCGAATAGCATACACTGTGGATGAAATACTGATTGCAGTTTTTTTACATCACCATAAAATATGCCTTCAAAATAATTGGCAATAATAGCCTGGATTTCAATTACATCCTTTTCAAACATATATTGTTTATTAATTTATTAATTACTGTATGTTGCTTTTAGTTCAGATGATGGCCTGCTACATGGCCACCATCAACGTTGATGATTTCACCGGAAATAAAATTGCTGGTTGCTATTGTATATGCAACTTCAGCTACGTCCTCAGGTTCGCCGATTCTGTTTACTAAATGAAGGCCTGCTAAACTGTCGGAATCAGTTACACCGATTTTACCCTGTAATGGGCTGCGAATGATTCCAGGGGCGATTGTGTTTACACGTATGTTTTGTTTGCCAAACTCAGCAGCTAACTGGACGGTTAATGCATGAATAGCACCTTTACTTGCTACAGGAGCAGTGGCAGGAAAACCGCCAATAGCATGATTTACCAAAACAGTTCCGATGTTTAGCACAGAGCCGCCATTAAAATTCAACATTTCTTTTACTGCTGCCTGTGTTGTAAAAAACGTTCCTTTAAGATTAACGGCAAAGTATCTATCTAAATCTGCCTCATTCACCTCAAGAAAGCCTTTAGGTGCAAATATTCCGGCATTATTGATAAGAACATCTACTGCTCCAAAATACTTCATGGCAGTTGCAACAATTTCTTCACCAACAGATTTTTTGCTTACATCACCTACTACAAGGTAAGCGTTCGTTGGTGAACCGAATTCCTCAAAGGTTCTTTCGAGGCTTTCTTTGGTGGCCGAATTCATTACAATGTTCCATCCTTTGTCAAGAAAATGTTTACTGATAGCCTTACCAATCCCGGTAGATGCTCCGGTTACAATTACCGTTTTTTTACTCATTTTTATTGTTTATTTAATTGTTTGCGCATTTCTGTTACCTGTTCACCTGCAATCCCCCAGTTATCACTATCAACTTCGTTAATGATAATATGGGTAAGATGAAAATCTTTGTTGAGCACATCTTTTAAAAGCTGCGATACTCCTTTTATCAGTTGTTGTTTTTGTTCTTTTGTAACTCCATCACGAGTAACATTAATTTTTACGATCGGCATAAGTTTTATTTTTTACAAATTTCAATATTCGATTGCCAGAAAGAAATAGAGAAAACAGCAATTTACTTGTACTATTAAGCTATGTTCAAACATAGATGTAGAATTGTCCTAACAAAACTTTTGTATCAATGGCATACTTGGTTGCTAAATAGCCATTTACTTGGCGTTATTCTCCTCAGAGGTATTCTCTAATACCAGGCAGTTTTGTTAACTTATGACATTCGTATTCTAAGCCGCTTATTGCAGTGAGATTCGTTTTGCGTTAGTATGAATTAGTTTGGTATCCAAGGCATACTTTCCGCCTCCTGCTATAATCAAAAAAATGAAAACGATGGCATCTTCCATAGCATGAGCGGCGCCATTAAATCCTTCATCTTTTGCATAGTGGAATATAATCGCAACCAACATTGTAAAAAGCAAAAACACTGATGCGGGTCTTACAAGCAGGCCAACAATAAGTAATATACCTCCTGCAAATTCAGTTAATGCCGCCAAAAAACCCCAGAATGCATAACCACTTTTAAGTCCCAAGAAACCCATTGAGCTGCCAACGAAATTCCATGTATCTAACCCCCCAAAAAGTTTAGGAGTGCCGTGTAATACGAACATAAATCCAATTAAAATCCTTAATGCAAGAAGCCCAATATTTAATTTTTCCTCATTCGAATCAAAAATCAATTTTTTCATAATTTTTTTTTGTAAAGATGCCAGCATTTACCGCCTATTAAAATAGATAATAGTGCATTTGCCTTGCACTTTTAGACACTGTCAGAATATCAATCAACTCAGCTGCCCAATTGTGCAAGTGAATTGCATGTTTGTACAAGGCCCTTATTACATATAACAACTACCTTTATTTGTAAGAAAAATCACAATAATTATGAAGAAGAGTGTTGAAGCCCCCGTTTTTGCAATAGATGATTATTGTGTTGATAAGAATTTAAAAAGCATAAAAGTGGGTGCATTTTCCGATAAAGCTTGCATGGTTGCGGAATTTGAAGAAGGACATAGGCAACAATATTATGAAATTGTGTGGCTCAAAAGCGGTAGCGGCAATCATATCATAGACACGGTTAATTATCCATATTCTGGTTCAGTGCTTTTTATGCTATCCCCCGGACAGCTTCACCAGATCCATCCGGTTGAAAAAGGCGAAGGATTTATAATCAAGTTTTTGCCCTCATTATTTACCGACAATAAAGACTTAGATGAATATCTTATTAAAACAGGTTTATTTGACAATATTCAATTAGAGCCGATGATCAAATTAAATGCATCCATCCATTCAGTTTTGGAAGATGTGTTAAAAAAAATGGAAGCCGAGTTTAACTCAGATGAAGAGGATAAAGAGAAAGTAATGCTCTCCTATCTCAAGATATTAATTACGCATATAAACCGCTTGAAGAAAATAAATGTAATTAGAGCTGCTGCTGTAGATCTAAATTTTTCTTTGTTTCAGAAATACAAATTGGAGGTTGAGAAAAACTTCAAAACTGAACATAGCGTACAGGCTTTTGCTAGAAAACTATTGACTCAATCAAGAACGCTCAACTCTTTATCTAAAAAATATACAAGCAAAACAGCCGGAGATATAATTGCTGACAGGATTGTGCTTGAGGCTAAAAGAGAACTATACTACAATACAAAAAGTATAAAAGAGATAGGATATGATCTTGGCTTTGACGACCCGGCCTATTTTACAAGATTCTTTAAAAAGCAAATAGGGGTATCACCACAGGAATATAAAATGACTGAACGCTCATCCGCAATTAGAAAAACTCCTGTTAGTTTACCAGGGGTGTAACCTTATCTTTAATCGGGGATAAGGTAGCAGCCGAGATGTCGGTGTCATACATATCTTTTATGTGCGTCGAAATATCTCTAAAGTTCATACGAAGGCCTTACATCCCAATGATTTTTGACTCAAGACTTGTTGCCAGGATGGTTTCTCTTCTTGACAATGTCTGGCGAAAAATCAATGTTACGATCCCGTGGCGTATCTAGCTCAATTGTTCCATTAGCCGTGTTTAATTGTTTGGTAGTGTAACCATTTTTTCGGTTCTGGTGTTCATCTTCTTCATTATAGAGATGATCATTTAGTTCAGCCTGAAGGGCTGCTTCTAGAAACTCCTTCAGTAAAGGAGCAAAGGCTCCGCCCTTGCTAAATAAATCCTTGCCTGAGCGAAACTGCTCTAAGGTCTTTTTTTTGTGCTTAGTAATCGAGGGCTTCTTTTTTCTCTTGCATAAAAAAAACTGTGTTTTAAAGTTCAGAATATTTTGAACTTTGACACAGTTTATTTTACAGCCTCTTTAAATTTCCTATAATCACAAACACAGGAACACCTACCATGCCATGAAGGAGATGTTCAAAAATCAAATTGGCCCAGTAAGAATACCGGGCCGTTCCTGTTTTTCATGTGATCGGACTTCAAAACCATCTAAACTGAAAAAAAATCAAGACTATTCTTACTAACTCTTAATTCAATTGCAGGATACCCATCGATTTCTTTAATTGCAATTCAAAAATCTTAATAGTATAAACTGCCTGCAGATTATTCAATTTTGCTTTGGTCAATGCCAACTCGGCATCATTAAATTCCAGGCGGGTTCCCAATCCAAAGTGATAGCGATCATTCATCATGCTGTAACTTATTTCTGCGGCTGTAACATTCTGCTGCTGAATCTCCCATTGGTTATAGGCTTCCTGCAGGTTGGATGAATAAGTAACCAGTTCAGTCTGCACACGATTCTTTAATTCGGCAATGCCAATTCATTTTGTTTTATGGCTAATGTAGATTGTGACTGTCGCTCAATTTATAATTAAAAGTCACTACTGTGCGGTTAAAATGAATTATATATAATCACATGCCATTGTTATTGTGTTTCCTTATCATTTTAAGCATTTTGCGTTTTGCAGCCGATTGCTACTTCGTCCTCCAGCATAGTAGCAACCTTGTTAGTGGCAGTTTTTTATTCCCAAGTTACAAAAGGAATTAGTCCGTAGCTCAACAAAAGAACGACAAATTGTACGGCTAATACTATTAACCAAAACCCAAATTTCTTAATATTAACTTTAATATGATTAACATACATTATCAGAGATATCAAACTGAAAAGCGGGAACAAAATCGTCGATATATACAATAAGAAAGTTGAAAATCTTTTATTCCCGATGTGAATAATTCCGTTTGTAGAAATCAATATCACTGCAATTAATATAACAAGCAGTGCTGTGAATGTATAAATAACAGGCTCTTTATAAACGTGTTTTCCTTTCTTAAATATCTGATAGAGTCCCACGAGAAAAATAAGAATACAGCTTAATAAACCAAACAAAAAACTTAAAGCCAGAAAACTAATCTTCCAACCATTTATTTTTTTGACGGTTTGTATTCCTGTGGTTAAATACCTTTGTCCGCTCTCATCTTCGTAAAATAAATGCGAAGCATCTGCCTTGTTTTCTGCTCTATATAACTGATCATTAATCGAAGCTAATGTTATCTCATTTTTCTGAAAGGGTTTAAACAATAGTCCTTTCTCGGTATTTTTTACCTGAACATAAGAACTGATAATATCAAAGAGTTTTGTTGGTTCAACCTTTGTAATTATCGGTACATAAAATCCGTTCCATTTATCTGTTGTGTTGTTTAAAGAATTTGGGGTTGTGTGCTTGGTCGTCTTCTGAGGAATACCAAGGAAATCTATTAGGGCTTTGTTGAACACTTCGTAATCTGCAGATTCGCTATCCATATTATGCGAAATGAAAAAAGCTTTTTTCTCGTTTGGAAAGAAATAATACATCGCATGAAATCCAATAATATTACCAGAGTGTGCTATACCAATTACATTATGGCGGTCTCTAGATGCAGCTCCCAAAGCATACCCATTTTTTAGATTATTTTTTGCAGCAATTGTTGTTGCCTGAACGCCTAAATTTCTAATAAATTCTTTACGGATAAATTCGCTGTCATTTAATCTACCTTCCTTTAGTATGAATTTCAGAAGAACTCCCATATCAAAAGCAGTGGTAGTAAATTGCCCTGCTGGTCGCAGATATATCGGCATAGCAGGAGCAATGTCTCCGCCATCAAAATGTCCCATTACCAACCTTTTGTTCGCCTTGTTCCCAACTTGTGAAACAAATTGAAAGGTGCTGTTTTTTAAACCAATGGGGTGAAGCAGGTTTCTATCAAGATAAATTTCATAAGGCTCTTTGACGACAGCCTCTATCAACATACCAAGTAGAGTATATCCCATATTGGAATAGGAAAAAACAGTTCCGGGTTGGGCGTTAATTTTTAATACTTCTGAATTATTGGAATAAAATTGAGAGAGGGGTGTATTTGGCGTTGAAGTAGAACTAAAAACATGCCATAGCCGCAAATCACTCAGCCCTGAAGTATGATTTAAAAGATTTCTAATGGTAACAGGATTGGGGCTTTCCCAAGGATTATTTAGCGGCAGATTAGGTAAATATTTTTTTATGGGTTCGTCTATATTCAACTTGTTTTCTGTAGCCAGCCTCAATACACCCAATGCGAGTACTGTTTTGGTAATGGAGCCTACATTTACCAAATCGTCTTTGCTGATGGCTTCGCCCGTTTCAAAATTCTTAGTCCCAGCTCCATAACATTCAATGCTGTCGTTACTAACGAGAGTCCATACTGCACCTGTCAGTTTTTGCTGTTTGAGTAGATTGTCAATTTCCGTTTTAATATCCTTAGTCTGGCCAAAAGCCAATGAATAAGCAAACAGGGAAATACAGAGGTATAAAAATTTCATTTTTGTCTTATTGTTGTTAAATTTGTTTCATATCTTTTTTTAGTTATAATACTGCAAAAGTAGATTGATGGTAATCTAAAAATCGTTCACTTAAAAGGAAGCTGTTAGATCTATTTCTTATTTTCAATTATTCTTGCTCGCAAACGACTTAAAGATTGGGGTTTTATACCTAAATAACTTGCAATTTGATGCTGGGGCACACGATGTAATAAATCGGCTCTGTTCTGAAGAAGGCTCAAATACCTCTGTTCGGGTGAAGAAGTTTTAAATTCATCAAAAGAACTTTGGTTTTTAGCTAAAAGTTGTTCTGAAAGAATTCGGTAAAGTGTTTCAAATTTTGGGAATTTTACAAAAATTTCAGCTTCCATATCTGGATTTGAAACAGTGACTATTGAATCTTCAACACACGAAATAAAATATTCAGAAGGTTGCTTACTTAGTACACAATTCGGTCTAATACCTTCCATTTCTGTATAAAATGTTGTTGTCTTTTCTTCACCATCAATTGCATAAAAAGTTCTCAGGCATCCTTTCAAAACAAAATAACCTTCATTAGACCATTGTCCTTTTTTGAGTAGCACCGTTCCTTTTTTAATTGAACGAAATATGTATAAAGATAAAATTTCACTCTTTTCATCTTCTGAAAGAGAAATGTATTTTGAAATGAAATCAATTAGTGTGTTTTCCATTATATTATCTGTCGTTTTGTCTATTGGTTTGCATTTATACACTTGCTACTAACGTGACTGAATATGATTCGATTCACAAAATGAAAAGTACTATTTTCCATGCCCAGGGGAATTAACAAATTGGTATCCATAAAATCTTCATATCTCTCACCGCTGACTTTCTCAATAACAACACCTAATAAAGTATATCCCATACTTGAATAAGCGGGATTTGATTTTGAAAATTCAATTTTCTTTAAGAGTTGTTTGGCTTGAAAAGAACTTCCACAGAATTTCATTGATATCTATTTCTTGTGTTGTTTTCCCCAGGGGAAATCCAATATTGAAGGGGTGCCTTCCTGGCCAGGTATGTCCTCCATTGGAAATGGAAACCAAACTACCTGAAATTCCGTTGTGAGTTTTTGTTTTAATTAGGACATGGGTACTATCATTCCTAAAATTGTCAATAATCTCTGTTACCTCTGCTGAGTTTTCAATATTATTATGTTTGTTCCAATATTGGTAGGTTTCTTCAGCTGAGAAATAGGATTTTTCTTTTCCTTTATATTGAACAATCGAATCGGCAGTACCGTGGATTGTCATTACTGATACCATTATGTTATTCTTATGAAAAACCGCAACGGAATCTGGCAAAGGAGCACCTATCGAAGCTATCGCAGAAAACCATTCAGGAAGTTCTGCGGCTAATCTGTGGCAAAAAAATCCGCCCCGGGACAAACCGGTTGCATAAATCCGATGTTTATCTATCCTATATTCCTTAAGTAGACTATTCAGGAGCGTATCAACGAATCCAATATCATTTGTCCCATTTTTATAGGACATTCCAAAACCAACATTCCAATCCTGTTTTATCCCCTGAGGGTAAATCACTATGAATCCATTTTTTTCTGCAGTTTGATTCATTCCGGTATAAAACATATGTTCTACCATTGTCATACCGCCACCGTGGAAGTTAAATACTACAGGGAATTTTTTATCGACCTGGTTATGGTATGCCTGAGGTAAATAAATTATATATCTTCTTTTTTCCTTCTCGTGACTAAAAGATCTTGCCTGAGAAAATACAGGAACAGAAAGAAATAAAAAGGCAAGTACGCTTAAGTGTGATCTCATGGTGTTTCGATTTTTTATCAAAACAACGCATAAGCAACTCCACAATCTATTTAAATGATCATTCCGTCATATAAAATTCGCTATTACTCACTGAAGAATTAAGGATTGTGAATATTTCTATAGGCTGATGGGGTTTTGCCTACAAACTTTTTGAAGGAAGTATTAAAACTGGAAAGACTATTAAATCCAGAATCGATAGAAATGGAGGCAATGGTAAGCGAATTTGATCTGGGATTTTTTATTATTTCAAGGGATTGGTTTATCCTTTGCCTGTTTATATATTCATTAAAATTATATCCCAGTTTGCTGTTAATAGTCAAAGAAATTCTTTGTGGGCTAACCCTTAAAATTTTAGAGAGCATTCCTAAAGAGATATCAGGGTTAAGAAAAAGTTTTTCTTCCTTCACTACATTCTCGATTCGACTAAAAAGGTAATCAACTTCTTTATCATCTGTTCCTGTAGTTTTATAAATTAAACCCGAAATGACCTGAAGATATTCCTTTGAAATTGCCAGATAAGTAATTAAATAAACTATTAAAGAATAAAGAACAGGGCCAATTATATATGGAATTTTCTCTTCGAATAAGTTAAGAACATAAATACCCCAAATTAAAATCAATCCATAAAATAAAAAGTTTAACCATTCTTTTACCTTTTGTGATTTGGGAAGGTTTGGGGTTCTATTGATGAGCTGGAACTTTGACTTCAGTAAATAAACCAATAGATGAGCATATAATATAAGTAAAATTATTACGGCAATAGTAACGGAAACGTTTGTTACAGGTTGGTCCCAAATGAGAATCCCAAGTAAAATAAAAAAAAATCCCGGCAAAAAATGAAGGAAATCTTTTGGTTGAATTGAGGATTGCTGATGAATAATTGCTTTACAATACAGGTAAAAGAGAGGCCCCATAAACATAAGTAAACAAAGACCCAAATAAATATAAATGAGTTCCAGGTTATTTGTGAATTCTAAAACAACTGATTTACCGATTCTTAAGGATAGTAAAATCATCAATAAACTCAAAATTCTGCCGGAATAATTAGAAAATTTATTATGAGTCCATAACAGGATCGCAATGAAGATCCCATGGAAAATTCCCAGTCCACTTATAATAACCAAGACGATTTGTTGAATATCCATACCCGATAGTTAGTTGTAATCCAATCAGGAACTAATTTATGGAGTTAATTTGGGAAAACTTTATTTTGAAGCAATTAGTAATTTGAAATTCAAGGCTTCAAAACTAACCTGATAATTTTAAGGTTTCGAAAAAGGTGCCGTGCATCTGTATGATAGAAAGTAATTTGCTTTAACCTAATTTTTTCACTTTTAAACTGTGCAAAAACAAAAGCCTCCTCCAATATCGTATCGGAGATTTATAGTGAAAATTTGGATGTGAATTTTCCTATAAAAATGGGTACTTCCAACTCTTTAGGATATTTTTTTGTAGAGCTGTAGGCGTGAGGTTCAGTAAAAATAAAGTAGATGGTGAGTTTATCGTAAAAAACCAGGAAATCACGGGGTATTGTAATTCTGAAGAGGAAAAGTTTGGAAAAGTATGGATCAATGAATTGCCATATTTCTTAGAAAACAAGTTAATAGAAAGAGGAGCGCTTTACGAAAAAGGTGGGGATATGCTTCCGTTTGTAATTACTTCAGGAAATTTTATAACCGGCCAAAACCCTTTTTCCACTACCTGGGTAGCTGAAGAAATTGTAAAAGCATTAGGGATTCAACCAAAAAGCAGGGAACAATATCCGGATGAAAAAAGATTTTTTTAGTAAAGAGAGCCTTAAATGGAGAACAAAAGTGGGCAGCGGAAGAATTGCGTAAAAACAAGGAATCTTACGACCTTCAGTTAATTGGATCTTATGGTTATTTTGGGTTATTGAATTCTAATGATGAGGAGCAAAAACTCCAGAAGTCTTTATTGGTTATGGATTTAGTTTCTGATTTATCTTTCAATGAAAATTATCAGTTGGAAAGAGCCATTGCCTATAAAAAATTGGGTAATAATAGAAAAGCTAAAGAGTTATTAGAAGATTTGATTAAGAGAAATCTTTTAACAGAAAAGGCCCAAAATCTACTTTCTACCATTAAAGTTTAGACCTTTAAAAAGAGGTAGAAACCAGACGTGTGGAAACATCAATACTTTATTCTAATTGCAAGTAGTATCATTTCTTGAACTATAAATATGAAAAAAAAAATATTCAAATTTCTCAAAGTCTTTTCAGGAATCGTTCTTTTGCTATTATTAATTATTGTGCTTGCTATTTTATGGCCAATGCCACACCTAAATCCACCAACCAGACACAATACAGTTTTCATAAAATCAATAAATATAATTGATGTGAAATCCGGAAACATATTAGAAAACCGGGATATTCTAATAAATGGCAATGTCATAATAGCTATAGACACCATAGGGATTTTAAAAGCAAGTCCTTCTTCATTAATAATTGATGGCACAAAAAAATATTTAATGCCAGGTCTTTGGGATATGCACACTCATTCAAATCAACATTCTGAATGGCTTCATCACCCACTTTATATTGCCAATGGCGTAACTGGAATAAGAGATATGTCTGGACAGCTCAACAAAAGAGATAGTTATTGGGTGGGCAGCAAAGAACGTCTGATTTGGAATGCAGAATTGAGTGATTACAATAGAGTAACTCCGAGATATGTTTTGCAAAGCAGCTATCAAATGGATGGAGCACCTTCCGTTCCCGATGGCTTTCCAGAATTTTTTAAGCTTCAGAAAATTGAAGACGTTGATTCTCTTTTACGCTTTTACAAAAATGAAAAGGTAGATTTCATCAAAATATATCAAGAAATACCACCAGAATCATACAAAAAACTTGCATTGCAAGCACCAAAATACGGAATGTACATTGCAGGCCATAAACCCATATTCATAAGCCTTGAAGAGGCCATTTTATTAGGTCAGAGAAGTTTTGAACATGGACGTGTTTTTATGTACGAATGCTTTCCCAATGCAGATAGTTTACGAACATCAGAGAATTGGCAAAAATTCTACTCAAAATCAAAGGAATCAATGATTAAAGATTATAATCCAGACTTGGCAATAGGATTAATGCTACTGATGAAAAAACATAACGCGTATTGGACGCCAACGCTGCAAACACTCAAGTTTGAAGCGTTGGCTCATGAGCCAACATTCCTTGAAAATCCAAATCTAAAATATATCTCTTACACAAGAAAAAAGCTCTGGTGGGGCTCGGATGTTAGTAATAACAAGAAAAAAAATCTTTCTGAAAAAGGAAAAAAGATAAGTGCCGACTTTTATAATACTGCCAGGGAACAAATTAGAATTGCCGATGATATTGGCGTTCCTATTATGGCAGGTACCGATGTCACCGATTCGTATGTCTTTCCTGGTTTTAGCATGCATACTGAATTAGAGGATTTAACCAAAAGTGGTATGTCAAACTTAAAGGCATTGCAAAGCGCAACTATTATTCCAGCAGAGTTTGCACAAACGGAAAAAAGCTATGGAACAGTAGAAAAAGGAAAAATTGCAGATTTAATTATACTGAATAAAAATCCTTTAGAAAACATAACTAATTCTAAAACCATCTTTGGAGTAATATTAAATGGAATTTATTATGATACAGACAAATTAGAGGAACTTAAAAATTACACGCAATCGATGGCTTCCAGTTTTCATGTTAACGTTAAACTTCTTTATAGTTTTATAGCTAGTCCTTTAATTAGAGCCCAGTTTTTTGTGGATTAAAAAGCCTACTTACCATAATCCTCGCAGATTTTCTTGTTGGTTTGTATAACTATAAAAGGTATCCAAATAAGTCCCGCTCTTGCGGGATTCATGTACGAGCTCTTTATACAATTATTAAATTATCTTACATTAAAAATAAACTATACCGATTGATGAGTTGTATAAAATAACTGATGTAAAAATTCATCCAAAAATTGAGGCAATGTTTATGAAGATTATTAATTTAAATAAAAAGGTTTGAAATAATAATAATAGTAAGATAGTCACACAGCGCAACAAGACAGGCACAATTTGCAAGACACACAAAGCCTATTACTCGGTAGTTGATGGCAATTTAAAGCGAACACACTAAATATCAAAAATCTGTATAATGAACTATCACTTTAGAAAAGCTTTGATATCTGAAATCCCTCAAATATGGAGCATTTTACAACAGGGGATAATACGCAGAAAACAGGATGGCAGCAATCAGTGGCAAGACGGCTATCCAAATCCGGAGGTAATTCAAAAAGACATTGAAAAAGGCGCCGGATTTGTTTTGACTGAAGGTGAAACAATCTTAGGTTATAGCGCAGTATTAGTGAATAACGAACCTGAATACGCAAAATTAAAAGGGAATTGGCTAACGAATGATAATTTCGTAGTATTTCACAGACTAGCTATTTCAGAACAGTATTTGGGAAAAGGTTTCGCCAAAAAGATGTTAGGATTTATAGAAGAATTCGCTCTAATTAACAAGATATACAGCATCAAAGCAGACACAAATTATGACAACATTGCAATGATGAAAATTTTTGAAAAATTGGGGTACACAATCTGTGGTGAAGTGCATTTTAGGGGGAGCCCAAGAAAAGCATTTCAGAAACTATTGGAAAGGACTGACTGATATCATAAACTAAGTTGATAACAAACTGACAAACGACAAATACAATTATGGAAAATATACTTTTTGACTTTATTTCAAAGTACATTCCTCTTTCTGAAGATGAAAAGAACGCAATTATTTCTTTGGACATTTTCCGTTCTGTAAAAAAAGGGCAAACATTACTCAAAGAAGGACAAAATTCAAAAGACGGCTACTTTGTTTTAAAAGGGTGCATTCGTACATATTACATAATAGATGGAGAAGAAAAAACAACCGCTTTCTACACAGAAATGGAAGCTTTGACACCCCCTTGTGTAATAAGCAAAACTCCGTCCGAATATTATATAAGTTGTATAGAAGACACTATACTTATAGTTTCAAATTCTGATATGGAAGTAGAAATAAACAGTAAATTTCCAAAGTTTGAACTAATGTGCAGAATATTATCCGCAGAACTTTTAGCTAAACAACAAATAGACTTTGACGCGTTTAAGACTTCTTCACCTGAACAACGATACCTGAACTTAATACAAAAAAGACCGGACCTTATTCAACGTGTGCCACAACACCAATTAGCGAGTTATTTAGGTATTAAGCCTCAATCTTTAAGTCGGATACGAACCAGAATAATTGAAAAAAAGAAGGAGGTTCAATATCTTTCTTAACTTAAGTGAACGATTTTAGGCTATCACCAATCTACTTTTGCAGTATCATTTAATTTAAAAAAGATATGCAAAAGAAAATTTTAGCCATTGTTTTAGCCCTGTTTTTGGCAAACTCATTTCACCTTAAAGCACAGTACGCTAAAGAGGATACTACTTATAAAAAGTGTTTTGTAGGCAGTACGCTTTTTTTGCTTGGAAATTTGGCATCAAAAAATAGACCTGATTTTATTCAGCTTAATCTTGGTTATCGCATAACAGGTAAAGATGTTATATCACTTGAATTAAAAACTTGGAAATATGCATGGCCGAATGGTATTCACCCATTTTTAAACAAATCATACGGAAAGCCGGAAGAAGAATTTCCGGGTTATATTCGTGAGTATGGCTTATCAGTGGCTTACCAACGATTTTTTTGGAAAGGTTCATATGCCGAACTTAATGTAATGCCTACTTGGCAAACTTTTGTGAACGACAAAGGCAAAAAAATTGACAATGGATTTCAGATTTTCAATACTTACCGCGTTGGTTATCACATCAAACTTTTTAAGGACAGATTTTTTATTCAACCATCAATTGCAATTACCCACCGTGCTTATCACACAAAAATGCCTGATGGATTTAAACAGTTAGACGATAAATGGTCGAAATTTGTCTTCGGAGAACCGGGATTGCATTTTGGATTTAACTTTTAAGGGGTCTCCTATCAAACCTGTAAGCCACTCTCAAGGGAATGGCTTATTAAAATCTACTAACATTTCTTAAAATATAATCATGAAAAAAGTAATTATTTTCGTCTTCGCTCTATCGGCATCTTTTGCCTTATCAGCACAAACAGACACATTAAAGATTGAACAGTATTGCCAGTTAATTGCCACCCCACGGCTTTTGAGTAATAAAGTAACCATTGATATAGACTTTGGTGAACAAAAGAGTTTTTGGAGAGATGATAGGCTTAAGTCTTATGATGGAAAACTGAAGAAATTCAACACAATCATAGATGCCCTCAATTTTATGGGCAAGGAAGGCTGGCTTTTTATCAATGCATATCCGGTAACCACGGGTACCACTGAAATATATCATTTTGCATTTAAGAAGCTGGTTTTAAGAACTGAAGTGCTGGAAAAATAAGTTGTGCGTTTTTGACAAAATATTGTGCCGTAAAATTGAACAGGAATAAATTAAATACTTTTCAATCATCAACGTGTGCCACAACATCAATTAGCAAGTTATCTAGGTATTAAACCACAATCTTTAAGTCGGATACGAACTAGACTAATTGAAAAAAAGAAGGAGGTTCAATATCTTTCTTAACTTAAGTGAACGATTTGAGGTTGCCAGCAATCTACCTTTGCATTATCGTTTAACATCAATTAAAAGGATATGCAAAAGAAAATTTTATGGTTCGCCTTGACCTTAATGACGGCAAGCACTCTACAAGTTAGTGCACAAAATGCCAAACAAGACAGTACTTACAAAAGGTGGTTTGTTGGAAGTTCATTCTTGATGTTAGGAAATTTTGATAAAGAAGACAACCCTGAGTATATACAATTAAATGTTGGATATAGGATAACACCTAAAGATGTTGTTTCCTTTGAATTTAAAAGGTCCATTTATTCTTGGCCAATAGGTATCCCATTTGGACCATCATTTCGTAAACCAGGAGGAAATTATCCTGGACATGTACGCATACTTGCACCTACATTAGGATACCAGCGGTTTTGGTGGAAAGGAGTCTATACCTCCGTTCATGCATTGAATGCTTTTGAAAAATATATGGATGAGAATAAAAAAAAGATTGGAAATGGATACACGTTATATCTGAACTTCCATTTGGGTTACCAGTTTAAGTTTTTTAAAAACCGGTTCTTTTTTGAACCAGCTATTGGATGTAGTTATTGGCCTGTAAGAACTAATGTACCACAATCTTTTAAAGAAAAAGAAAGTAAATGGCCTAACTACTTTATTCAACCTGGGCTTCATTTTGGGTTTAATTTTTAAGAATTTAGTAAATTAAAAAAGATATGAAAAAGAAAAATTTATGGATTGGACTAGTCTTTGTATTGGCAAGCAGTTTATACAAGTAAATGCACAATATGCTAAAACAGACAGCACTTACAAAAGGTGGTTCGTTGGTAGCACTATGTTTATATTGGGTAATTTGGCTACTACAAACCCACCCAACTTCGTTCAACTCAATTTAGGCTATCGGATTACAGGAAAAGATGTAATTACATTAGAACCAAAAACTTGGAAATATGCTTGGCCGAATGGTATTCACCCATTTTTAAACAAATCATACGGAAAGCCGGAAGAAGAATTTCCCGGGTATATTCGTGAGTATGGCTTATCAGTGGCTTACCAACGATTTTTGTGGAAAGGTTTATATGCCGAACTTAATGTAATGCCTACTTGGCAAACTTTTGTGAACGACAAAGGCAAAAAAATTGATAATGGTTTTCAGATTTTTAACACATACCGTGTTGGTTATCACATCAAACTTTTTAAGGACAGATTTTTTATTCAACCATCAATTGCAATTACCCACCGTGCTTATCACACAAAAATGCCTGATGGATTTAAACAATTAGACGATAAATGGTCAAAATTTGTCGTCGGAGAACCGGGATTTCATTTCGGATTTAATTTTTAGTTGATAATTTATGAATACACAAAAAACATCACAAAAAGCTCTGGAAGAAATCAAAGTCAGTTTGAAACTGAAGCTTTCTACGCTGTGGGCGAGTTTTATGTTTCTATATATCTATGTTGATTATTTCGCCTTATATATGCCTAGTAAGATAGAAGATATTCTGACAGGGATAGTGTTTAAATTTGTTATTACGCAAGGATTTCTTTTGGCAGCACTCGCCTCAGTGACAATTCCGGCACTGATGATTTTCCTTTCTGTTGCCCTGCCGGCTAAAGTAAATCGCTGGGCAAATATCATTATTGCCGCGGTGTATATTCCCTATACATTATTTAATTTGGCAGGAGAGGCTTGGATGCACATGTTGTTTGGCGCTATTGTAGAA
>MWVT01000094.1_pt1 | contig 16378 bp, 20 predicted proteins | sample 1047201 | NCBI WGS metagenome assembly MWVT01 (sample SAMN06349988, study PRJNA376086) | soil metagenome | isolation source: TG5-1 sample Antarctic (ecotone) soil | place: Antarctica | collected 2015-01-13 | reverse complement strand
AGTTAAGAAGCCTAGACTATTCATTGCTTTTTCTGCAATGCTATCGCTCCGGTCCAAAACAAAATTGCTTTCTTCAGTTGTATTTAATTTTCTGACCGCCCGAAACACTCCCTCCGCTTCGCCCATACCTTGCTCTACCTGGTTAATATCATTTGCCATTACACCAATTACAAATGATGTTTTAGGATCAAAATTGCGCTTAATATTTGTATAGCTGGTCACAATAATATTATCCCTGCTAAAACCAAAAGAAGAGCCGCGGCTGGCTAATATACCAACGACCCGGTAAGGAATGCCGTTAATACGTATAACTTTATTTACTGCCCGGTTAATGTTTCTTTTAAAAAGTTTTGATGCTATGTCGTATCCCAGCAGGCAGACATTGCTTGCGCTTTGCACTTCCTGCCTGCTTAAATTGCGACCGTTATTTATTGAAAAACCATTTAGCGCTAAATAATTTTCATCGCCACCAAAAACAAAAACATTAGGCGTCGTTTTTTTTGATCCAAAATTTACAATCGCATTTCTTGACCCCACATTCGAAATGCCGACCTGCCCGGCGAAATGATAATATTTTACAAACTGCTCCGCTTCATCAATATTTATAGGTTTGCCAAGGTTAGATTTTTTTTCTTTCCGGTTAGTACGTTTTGAAATTTTTAAATCTGAATTATCATTACCAAAATGTATATTCCTCTGTTTGTACCTGAGAGTAAAACCAGTAGCACCCATTGTGGAAAAGCTTTCTGTGAGTTTTTGATTCATGGCCTGGATGGCTGTAATAATTCCAATCAACGCCATAATGCCAAAAGCAATAATAGCTACAGTTATACCGGTACGTAATTTATTACCCCGTACCGTACGATAAGCTAAAGAAAAAACGTCTGATGTGTTCATGAAGCAGTGCTACTAAATTACCGAACTAACTAATAATAAGAAGAAATAATTTAAGGCTGTTAAAAGTATAACCAGGTAGTCAAAATGTTAGGAAATAAACCTAACATTATTGTTACAAAAGCTACAACAATCATAATAAATTTAAATCCAGATGAGAGGTGTACGTTGACCAAACCTCCCTCTTTAAAATACATAGCCTGTATCAAACGGAAATAATAATACACACTGATTGCAGCCATCAATACTGCAAAGATTGCAAGCCACATACTTCCAGTATCTATGGTAGCTTTCAGCATATAGAATTTAGAAAGAAAACCTGCTGTCAGTGGTATTCCTGCAAGCGATAGCAGAAAGATGACAATAGTAGCTGCAATAAGAGGTTGCTGTTTTGCAAAACCATTAAAGCCTTCAAATGTATGATCCTGCATTTTTACAAGTACAGCAAAAATGCCAATGGTGGCTAAAGAATAAGCAGCGGCATATAAGATCAGGCCTTCTTTTGCATCTGCGCTTAAAGAATAAACAGCAAGCATCATAAACCCTGCCTGTGAAATACTGGAATAAGCCAGCATTCGTTTTACACTTTGTTGAAAAACGGCTGTGATATTTCCAATAAATAAAGTGAGTACAGCAATGATAGCCACCATCACTTTCCACTCTGCACGGATATTGCCAAAGGCATCATCAAACAAACGCATAAAAGCAATAAACCCTGCAGCTTTTACGACGGTTGCCATAAAAGAAGTAAAGACCGTTGGAGCGCCATCATAAACATCGGGCGTCCAAAAATGAAAGGGAGCAGCAGATACTTTAAATGACATGGAAAAAAGCAACATCATCATGCCAATGATTAATAAGGAAGTTGCTGAACTTTCGCCCTGCATAAGTGTGGTATTGAAAGTGCCTGTAGCGCCATATAACAAGGCAATACCCATGAGCATTAGCCCGGTTGAAAAAGCGCCCATTAAAAAATATTTTAAAGAAGCCTCGTTACTTTTCAAACTGCTTTTATCACTTCCTGTTAAAATATAAAGCGGAATGGAAATGATCTCAATACCTAAAAAAAGAATGAGCAGAGATTTGAATGAGGCTACTAATATTATACCAGTGATTATAAAAAACAGGAGAGCAAAATAATCGCTGTAGTGAACACCAACTTTCTCAATATCCTTTCCTGATAGCAGGAAAAAAACAAAAGTTGAAACTGTTGCAACTAATGTAAACAGCAAAGCAAACTTATCAAATACCATCATGCCCCTGGTATTGATATCAAAAAAAGAATATTCTTTTAGTTCAAGAACAATGGCAGTAATAATGATGAGTAATAAAACATTTGCTATAGCTCGCACAACCCTTTTATCTTTCAGCAGAAAGCCGCCAAACATCATGATAACACCACTGACAGCCGATATGATTAATGCGTTCATATTTATTTGAAAAGGTGTGTAACGCTAACTTCTTTCAAAATGGAATCTATAAATCCATCTGTTATATTTAATAAAGGTTGCGGGTAAACGCCGAAAATAAAAATCAATAATACGATCACACTCAAGGCCATTTTTTCATTAACACGTATATCCGTTGCAGAAGCAGTCAGTGTGTTAGTATTACCAAAAAAAACTTTTTGTATCATATTCAATGTGTAAACAGCGGCGAGTATGATACTCAACCCTGCCAGTGCCGTAAATACAATATTATACTTTGTTACTTCTGAATTGAAAATTCCATTGAACATCATAAATTCTCCAACAAAGGCATTGGTCAGCGGTAAAGAAATATTAGCCAATGCAACAACTACCAGGAGCATAGTTAACGCCGGCGCCTTTTGTGCAATGCCCCCCAACTGCGAAAGCTTTCGGGTTTTAAATTGACGTTCAATTAACTCAACCACTATCCATAATCCAATAATATTAATACCATGATTAAACATCTGTATCATCACTCCTTGCAACCCGCTTTTTGTTTCAGCAAAAATGGCGGCGGCCATTAATCCAATATGCGCAATAGAAGAATAAGCAATTAGTCGTTTTAAATCATCTTGTTGGATGGCTATAACAGAGGCGTAAATAATTCCTACTATTGCCATGCTCATGGCTACATCTCCCCATTGATAGGAAGCTACGGGCAATACCGGAAGCACCCAGCGGATAACGCCAAACACACCCATCTTTACCATGATGCCACTTAATACCATTGTAGCTGCTGTAGGAGATTGCTCGTATGTATCGGGCTGCCAGGTATGAAAAGGGAACACCGGCATTTTAACGGCAAAAGCAATAAATAATAACCAGAAAACCTTGGTCTGTGTGCTGTTTGGCAGGTTCAGCGCATAAAAAGATTCGATGGCAAAAGAACGGTCGGGCGTTTGAAAATAGAGGTATAGCAAACCTACCAGCATCAATACAGAGGCTGTGAAGGTATAGATGAAAAATTTAAATGTAACGGGTATGCGTCGCTCACCTCCCCAACCCGAGCTAAGAAAATAAACAGGTATTAATGCTAACTCCCAAAAGAAATAAAACAACAATGCATCCATCGATGTAAACACGCCTAACAATCCCGTCTGTGTTAACAACATCAACGCAAAAAAGTTGTTTGATTTTTTATAAGTAGTATTCCATGTAGCAAGTAAAATAATAGGATAGGCAACCCCTGTCAATAAACAAAGTACCTGGGACATCCCGTCCAAACCAATGGTGAAACTGCTTCCTAAACTTCCTAACCATGATGCAGAAAAATGCAAATGCTTTGAAGATTTGAGAACAGTCAATCCAATAATTGACAAGGCCAATGTAGTTAGCGAAATAAATAATGCCCATATACGAACTGCCTTATCATCTTTCAAAAAAAATGAAAGAGCACCACCAATTAACGGGATCAATATCAACAATAAAACAATCATGGCTCGTCTCCGCCTAAGGCGGAGAACTTAGATTAAACTGGTTAACAATATTAGTTACAGCCGAAGTGTGCGACTCAATAAATGTCAATTGTGATTCTGCTGATTACACAACTTCAACATTATAATAAAGACTAATTGAAAAAATAAATTCTATTCCACCTAAATTCCCCGCCTAAGGCGGGGCAGGGGGCTTACTTCCTCAAAAAGAACTGCAATACAAAAAACAAAACCATACTTATCACCATCAGCAATACATAACTCCCCACCTGCCCGCTTTGCAGCCAACGCATTTGTCTTCCACCATAATTTACCAACCGTCCAACACCATTTACAAGCGCATCAATTCCGCTGTGTTCAAAATAACGGTTAGCAATAGCGCCCAATTTGTTTACAGGCTTTACAAAAACACTATTATATAATTCATCCAAATACCATTTGTTCTGCAACAATTTTCCAAAAGCACCAGTTTGTTCTTCTTTATAATTTCTATAGCGAAACCAAGCAACTACAATAGCAATAATGGCAATAGCAGTTGTCGATGCCATCAATAATAATTCAGTTGAATGTTCAATATGATGAATGGCTGTTGGAACAACCGGCGCTAAAAACTGGCTTAATTTTTCGCCTCCATGTATAAATACTTCGGGCACACCAACAATGCCACCAATAATAGAAAGTACCGCTAATACAATCAATGGGATGGTCATTGCAGCCGGACTTTCGTGTACATGATGCCGTTGTTCTTCTGTTCCTCTAAAAGCGCCGTTAAACGTGATGAATAATAAGCGGAACATATAAAAAGCTGTTAGTCCCGCTGTAAATACACCAATCACCCAAAGGAATTTATCCTGCTCAAACGCACTTAATAAAATAGAATCTTTTGAAAAGAAACCTGATAATGGCGGTATGCCTGCGATAGCTAAACAGCCTATCAAAAAAGTGATGTGAGTGATTTTTAATTTACTTTTTAATCCTCCCATAAAACGTATGTCCTGCTGGCCACTCATGGCATGAATAACACTACCAGCGCCTAAGAAAAGAAGGGCTTTAAAAAAAGCATGCGTCATTACATGAAACACTGCTGCCACGTACGCACCGGTGCCGAGGGCCAGGAACATATAACCTAATTGGCTGATTGTAGAATAAGCCAGGACTTTTTTAATGTCATTTTGTTTTAGTGCAATGGTGGCTGCAAGCAGGGCGGTTGCTGCGCCAATAACGGCAATTATATTTAACGTAAGCGGAGCCAGGTTATATAAAACATTGCTGCGTGCAATCATATAAATACCTGCGGTGACCATAGTAGCCGCATGTATTAATGCCGACACAGGTGTTGGGCCTGCCATTGCATCCGGCAGCCAGGTATATAAAGGAATTTGTGCACTCTTACCTGTTGCACCAACAAATAATAATAAACTAATTCCGATAATAGCCGTTGTGTTTTGCGCAGACATGCTGGCTATCTTTCCATTTTCCGGATTAAACAACTCGTGAAAAGAAACGGAACCAAATGCATTGATCATCCAAAAAATACCGATGAGGAAACCAAGATCCCCAATGCGGTTCATTACAAATGCTTTCTTTGCCGCTTTGGTGTAATCAATATTTTTAAACCAGTAGCCAATCAGTAAATAAGAACAAAGGCCAACACCTTCCCAGCCAATAAACATGATAACGTAATTAGCACCCATTACCAATAACAGCATAAAAAACACAAAGAGATTCAGGAAGGAAAAATATCTTCCAAAATGTTCGCGTTTTTCTTCATGCATGTAAGCGGTGGAATATACATGGATTAAAAAGCCAACGCCTGTAATGATCAAAAGAAATAAAGTAGATAGTTGATCTACCTGGTAAGCAAATGGAATTTTGAGGTTACCAACATTAATGAAATCAAAATAATGAATGGGCGTTGAGGAATATTTGTCCTGAAAGAAAATGATAAGGCTTATAATAAAGGAAGCCAGCACAGTTCCGCAGCCCACAATATTTATTAATCCTTTTGATAAATGCTTTCTGCCTAAGCCATTGATCAAAAAACCAATAAAAGGAAGCAAAGGAATTAAAAAAATCAAGTTCTTCATGTGTTATAAAACTGCGAGCTATGAGCTACGAGTATAGGTCTCGAGGATCGAAGCTCATGGCTCGAAGCGCTTCTAATGTTTTAATCTGTTCAAAAAGTTCACGTCCACTGAATGCGTATTACGATATAACATTACAATAATTGCCAGCCCCACACTTACTTCGGCTGCTGCAACTACCATAATAAAAAATACAAATAATTGTGCTTCACTTCCGGCAGTTGGATTAGTTGCAGCCTGTGCCATGTAATGCATTTTGGAAAAGGCAACCAGCATTAAATTCACTGCGTTCAACATTAACTCAATACACATAAATATAATAATAGCATTGCGGCGTGTGAGCACCCCGATAATGCCAATTACAAATAATGCGACTGAAAGAAATATGTAATATTTTATATCCATAAGCCCCCCATTCCGCCTCAGGCGGAGAGTTTTTAAATACTCCGCGTTTGCAAGAGTGTTTTTTCTAAAATTTTTTATTTAAAGAACTTCCAAGATATTTAAAGACTGTTGCCAAACACCCCTTTAGGGGATGGGGGCGGCATTATTCTTTCTTTCCAATAACCACTGCACCGATCATAGCACTTAAAAATAAAATGCTACTGATCTCAAATGGCACTACATATTCATTAAACAAAACCTTTCCCAGATTTTCAATCAATCCAATATCGCCTGTTGATAATTCTGTCATTTGTTGTTCGGTATTACGCAAAGCAGCCACCATAACCAATAGTAAGCATCCCCCCGCAACCGCACCAATTAACTTTAACCATTTGCTTTTTTGCGGTTCAGTTTCCTTGCCCAGATTCATTAACATGATAACAAAAAGAAATAAAACCATGATGGCACCTGCATACACAATGATATTAACCACAGCCAGAAACTGCGCATTCAGTAAAATATAATGCCCGGAAATGGTAAAGAAAGTAACGATTAACCAAAGCACACTATACACGGGATTGTTACTGGTTACAACCATTAATGCACTGAAAACGGTTATGATTGAAAGAATCCAGAAAAGTATTTGCGTAATACTCATGTAAGTCAGTTGGTTATTTTATTTCCTTGCCAATAGTACCTCTTGCTTTTGCATATTCTTCTGGTTGTGTGACCGGGTTTGGGATTAACAGGTCTTGTTTATTATAAATAAAACCTTTACGGTCATAGTTTGCAGGCGCAAAGGTCTGTGTTAAATAAATAGCATCTTTTGGACAGGCTTCTTCGCAAAGACCACAAAAAATGCAGCGCAGCATGTTGATCTCATATTTAGCTGCATATTTTTCTTCTTTATATAAATGTTCTTCGCCGGTTTGACGTTCAGCCGCTTCCATTGTAATTGCTTCTGCCGGACAAGCTACTGCACATAAGCCGCAGGCAGTGCAGCGTTCACGTCCTTTTTCATCCCTGTTTAATATTTGAACACCTCGCCAAACCGCGGGAAATGTGCGTGTTTCTTCAGGATATTTAATGGTTGGATTTTTTTTAAAAATATGGCTAAAAGTAATAGCCATGCCCTTGAAAATAGATGGCAGGTAAATCTTTTCCCAGAAGGTCATTGGCTTTCGCTCTACTTGTTTTATTCTGTTTGTTAGTGCCTGCATCAGCTATCCCCTGAAGGTGAATTTTTAAAAGTTTTCCAAATATATTCTATACTTACTACTCACCGTTTATTCTCTTTTCTTCACTCTACACCCGGTGAGGCTTATTTGTTTAACAGCAAAACTACCACTGCTGTTATCAGCATATTTAATAATGCCAGGGGCAATAAACCTTTCCACCCTAAGTTCATCAACTGATCAAAACGAAAACGTGGAATGGTCCAACGTATCCACATAAAAAGAAAAATAAAAAGAACTGCTTTTGTCATTAATACTAAAAACCCGATCAAGCCTACCCACCAATGATTGCCCCATGCTGCTTCATTGACAAATGGAATATCATAGCCTCCAAAAAATAAAGTTGACATTACCACACCACTAATAAACATATTTATGTATTCGGCAAAAAGATAAAAGCCAAGTTTCATGGAAGAATACTCCTGGTGATAACCGAAATTTAATTCGTTCTCGGCTTCGGGTAAATCAAAAGGAGTTCGGTTACATTCTGCCAATGCACAAACAAAAAAGATAAAAAAACCAAGCGGTTGATAAATTACATTCCATCCATTTTGCATTTGCTCGCTTACAATCACACTCATGCGTAAAGAGCCGGTTATCATCAATACGGCGATCAGCGAAAGTCCCATCGCCAGTTCATAAGAGATCATCTGCGATGCACCACGAACGGCAGCCAGCAAAGAAAATTTATTGTTAGATGCCCAGCCACCAATCATAATACCATACACACCAAGACTAACTACACCTATCACGTAAAGAATGCCAATATTAATATCAGCAATTTGCAAAGCCACATCACGGTTAAAAATGTGAATGGTGCTTCCCCAGGGAATGACAGCGCTGGTAAGCAAGGCTGTTATCATGGCGAGCATGGGCCCTAAAATGAAAAGAAATTTTGAGGAGAGCGTGGGAATAATTTCTTCTTTCATAAAAAGTTTCAATCCGTCTGCCAGTGGTTGCAGCAAACCAAATGGCCCCGCACGGTCAGGCCCGATGCGGTCTTGTAAAACAGCCGCAATTTTACGTTCAGCGTAAGTGCTGTACATGGCTACTATCATTGATAAAGTAATAATAGCGCCGATGAGAATAAATTTTTCTAAAATAAGCCACCAGTCAATTTGCATATATGCCCCCATTCCGCCTAAGGCGGAGAGTTTTGCCCCCATCCCCTAAAGAAGTGCTTTGAAACACTCCGATAATGGAAAAGGATTTATTTTTTAAATGTCTATAAGTATTCAAAATCTTAGCAATTCTCACCTGCAACAAATTTATTCAGCAGATTATGTTAGGTATCAACGAATCTATCATCTTTCAAAGCGTATTCGGATTCGTTGAATCCGTTCCTGCCAAATTTCTTCCCGCACCTTCTTTTATATCTGTTATGTTTTTGCCGGTTGAATGCGGATCGCCATTAAATGTTTTGTTTGTTGCCGGACCACCAATTTCACTTAACTCCACATTATTTATCCCACTCACCGCATGAATATCCATCAATAATTTTGGTTTTGCCCCATCCATGATCGGTGAAAAAACTTCTGTTGGCGTTACCGTGTTTACATAATGTCCCTGCGAAATAACGGAATGCCTGTCAACTTTTGTCGGACCCTCAATAATCCAATCGCTTGCTTTCTTTTTTTCAAATCGGCAATCATTACAAATCCAGTCTTCCACTTCGCCCCATTGATCTTTGCGGGCCGTAATTCTTAACACTTCATCGCCACGCATCCACAAACGAACCATGCCTTTACAAGTAGGGCAGTCACGATGAGCATCCATAGGTTTGGTAAACCACACACGATTTTTAAATCGAAATGTTCTATCGGTCAAAGCACCAACAGGGCAAACATCAATTACATTACCGATAAATTCATTATCTAAAGACTCCTGTATATAAGTGGCAATCTGCGAATGATCGCCTCTATCTAAAATTCCATGCTCCCTTTTATTTGACACCTGGTCGGCCACATATACGCAACGAAAACAAAGAATGCATCGCGTCATATGAAGTTGAATGTATGGACCAATATCTATACGCTCAAATGTTCTTCGTTTGAATTCGTAGCGGGTGCCTTCCGTTCCATGCCCGTAACTTAAATCCTGCAGGTCACATTCACCAGCCTGGTCACATACAGGGCAGTCTAAAGGATGATTGATCAATAAAAACTCCACTACACCTTTTCTTGCTTCCAACACTGTGGGGCTGGTAATACTTTCTACTATCATCCCATCCATCACATTGGTACGACAACTGGCTACTAATTTTGGCATTGGCCGTGGATCGGCAGTTGACCCGGCCGCGACTCTTACCAAACAAGTACGACATTTACCACCACTGTCTTTAAGTTTGCTGTAATAGCACATAGCCGGTGGCACTACATCGCCGCCAATTTTCCGGGCAGCCATGAGAACAGTTGTTCCCTGCTCCACTTCTATGGTGATATTGTCTATAGTTACTTTTAAAAGTTTTTTTTCTTCAGCCATTATTGAATTGCAATTTTTTGTCTCACAAAATCTTTTACCCTTTTTGCAAGTGTAAGAATATCATTGATTTGCTGCTGAGTATCCACTGCAAAATCAGCCGGATATCTTGTACGAACAGAATATTTTGATAAGGATTCCGCTTCACGAAGTTCTTCAAAAGAAGAATCAAAACCTTTGGCTAAATCAATCAACTGGTTAAGGTCGTGAACCTTTGGCGGAAACAATTCATTAAATACAAGAAACGCTTTCAGGTATTTTTCTGCGCATTGTTGTGCATGAAATGCTGCTACATCATATAACATAGGGTTTGCCTCAGCAACGATATCTGCCGCAAGAATATCCTGTTCGGCTTTTTCATACCTTTCTAACACCAACTCTTTTTTTTCAGGACTCATAAAGCAATACTCCTGTTTTTACAATATGCCCAACAAATGAGTAAGGTATATTATGAAACCGATTGAATTTATCTGCGTATTCAATAATAAGGTCATTTGACGTAGGGTTCATCAATCGTATCCTTTTTTGAATTGTGTCCGCTATTTCATACTTTTTTTTGGAATCATCGGGCATAACTATTAAGAAGTCTAAATCACTTTCTGCATTCTGCTTGCCAGTAGCGTAACTTCCAAAGAGGTAAATCCGCTGTGGACTAACAGCCGAAACAATTTGATCGGTAATCTTTTGTATCACATTTTGTGTAACCATTTTTAAATAGTTGCTGTTTCTATCGCATCTGTATAATGCGCCAATCCAAAATTTCTTACCTGTGCTTCTTCCGGGTTCAGCACATGCCATTCAAACTCATCTCTGAAATGCCTGATGGCAGCTGCTACCGGCCATGCGGCTGCATCGCCTAATGGACAAATTGTATTCCCTTCAATCTTACTTTGAATATCCCACAACAAATCTATATCACTCATTTTTCCTTTGCCGTTTTCTATGTTCAAAAGGATCTTTTCCATCCAACCAGTTCCTTCCCTGCAAGGCGAACACTGTCCGCAACTTTCATGACGATAAAAGCGAGCCAATGTATAGGTATGACGCACTACGCACTGATCTTCATCAAGCACAATAAAACCTCCTGAACCCATCATTGACCCAGTTTGAAAGCCTCCATCCGCCAGGCTTTCATAAGTCATCATTCTTTTTTCACCCTTTGCCGTAGTCAGCAATAAATTAGCCGGTAAGATAGGAACAGATGAGCCTCCCGGGATACATGCTTTTAATTTTTTTCCATTAGGAATACCAGCACAATATTCATCGCTGTAAATAAATTCTTCAACCGAAATATTCATTTCAATTTCATATACACCAGGTTTATTAATATTGCCACAGGCAGAGATCAATTTTGTTCCTGTTGACTTTCCAATACCAATTTTTGAATATTCATCTCCACCCATTGCAATGATAGGAACTACTGCTGCTAAGGTCTCTACATTATTTACAACTGTTGGACAATCCCACAAACCTTTTACTGCGGGAAAGGGAGGCTTGATGCGTGGATTACCTCTTTTACCTTCGAGGCTTTCTAACAAAGCCGTTTCTTCTCCGCATATGTAAGCACCTGCACCACGCTGCACATAAATCTCGCAATCGAAACCGGAACCTAAAATATTTTTTCCTAAAAATCCGTTTTGATGCGCTTCTGCAATGGCCTGCTCCAAAATATCAACTATCCACACAAATTCGCCGCGGATGTAGATATAGCAGGTTTTAGCCTCCAATGCGTAGGACGAAATAATTAAACCTTCGATAAAAAGATGTGGCAAAAATTCCATCAGGTAACGATCTTTAAAAGTTCCTGGTTCGCTTTCATCGGCATTGCAAACAAGGTAACGGGGTACGCCTTCGGGCCTTGCCAAAAATCCCCATTTCATACCAGTAGGAAAACCTGCACCACCACGACCACGCAAACCGCTTTTTTTTACTTCTTCTATTATAGCAGCAGGTGTCATTTTAAAAGCTTTCTCCACGGCTGCATAGCCGCCATTTTTACGGTACACATTATACTGCCAAATGTTCTCTATAGGTGCTTTTTCTAATAATAATTTTCTTGTCATTTTTATCGTAACGGTTCAATTTTATTAAATGTTCCGGTTCCATCTTCACTCAAGGAATCCCAGTTTTCTAATAATTCCTCTTTATGAATAGATGCCCACTCAACAACCAAAGCCAAAGCTTTAGGAGGTAAATAACCTTCAATAACCGCAAAGTCCCGTATTGCCAATTGTGCTGTATGTTCTGCATACTCAGCATGAAAATGGGGAGGCGAATGATCACCAAAATACATCTTAATCAATATTCCGTAAAAGCTGCTGATTACCGGCATATTCCTCAAATGTTTTTCCTACTAACTGTAAATAAAAAGCGTCAGGATCCATGTCAATTTTTTTACTCCATTCAATTTTTTTATCAGCAGTTATTGTAAACTGTTTAAAATTTTCTTCGTCATTCCATATATCAAATTCTCCTCTTCCCTTCCATTTTTGCAAGTCAATGATGCCTTTAATGCCATCTTCAAACTCAACAAAAAGCTTATACTCTTTTTGAGGTAAAGCGTTTTTCAAATTTGGGATTATCTTATTCATAGTTTTACAATTTGGTGCTTTGTCTTGCTATCAACTGCCAACCTTTATTTGTTTTTAACCAACACTGCATTACATGCAATTGCAATGTTCCTTCCTTTCCATCAAGTAAATAATTTATGGCAGATGTAGTGCGTACGGTTGCCCAGTCTTTTGAAGCTGTCCAAAGAAAATCTTTACTTTCTATTTTAGAGTACGCAAGCTTACCGGAAATGAGATCTTTAATTACATCTGTTTTCGTTTCCACCCATGCGTTGGAATGCCCGTAACTCAAATCTTTATGAAGCAATTGTTTTAGTATAGCAGTATCCTTCGTTATTAAGGCTTTGTCAAGCTTTGCAACGGCTTCTTTTAGAAAAGAAGTTTGAGCTAAGCTTAGCGAATAAACAAATAAATATAATATCGTCACTACTATTTTCATTCACTATTATTTTTTAATCCTGCCATCAATAATCTCATTGGATGTAAAGTACGGGTGAAAGGATTTAAAACTAATCCTATGGATTCTAAAGTGGTTGCACCCAACAGGGCTGTGTCGCCCTCTTCGCCATATACAACAGGAGCAGGCCCGCCCTCTCCCTGGTACTCAAAATAAGCAGAACTAATTTTTCTCTTTATAGAAGTTCCATCTGCTAATGAAAAACTCATTTCTTTATAGGGTTCAATACCTATTTCATCTAAAATTTTTCCTGGCACCAAACTATAAACTGCACCGCTATCAATTAGAAATTCGACATCGGCAAAATGAATTGATTTGCGATGTTCTCTTACTCTTAATATAGCGGTGGTTATTCCCATTAATTTCTTTGCAATTCATGATTGAACATCCAGTTAATACCAAATTTGTCAGTAAGCATTCCAAATCTGGCACCCCAAAATGCATCCTGCAAAGGCATGGTAATTTTTCCACCTTCGCTCAAAGCATTAAAAACTTTATCCAGTTCTTCTGCAGTTTTAACATCGAGGGTTAAATGTACCATACCGCCATTTGGTGATATGGTGCCGCCTTCGCCGGAATCAGATGCCATAAAAGAGACTTCTCCTGCTTCAAAATTAGCGTGCAGTATTTTTTGCTTATCAGCGCTCATACTTTCCGCCGGCGAACCTTCAAAACGCGACAGGTGTTTGATTTCTCCACTTAATGTTTTTGCATAAAAATTTAATGCTTCTTCGCATTGACCATTAAAAATGATGTAAGGAGTTAGTTTCATTGCTTTAAATTTTTAGTATTGGTTGTATCTGAGTTACTGCCTACTGTATCTGGTTCAGTTGTTATGGGCTGACCAGTTAACGGGTCTTGTGTTAGGCTGTCGCCAACTGAATCGTTTTTTTTAGCCTCATTATTACAAGCATTCAAAACAAAAATTATGATAAGGGATATAATTAATTTTTTCATAAATGCTTAATTGTTTTGAGCTGCTTTTTGTCTGCCTTCTTCAATGATCTGATCTACTTTTTCTTTGGTCAAATGTTCCCGGTAAAATTTACCCAACTGCATCATAGGTGCATAGCCACAGGCAGCCAGGCATTCTACTGTCTTTAATGTAAACATCCCATCAGCAGTAGTTTCTCCCACACCAATATTTAATTTCGATTTTATATACTCAATGATCGTATCACTACCGTTCAACATACATGGCCCGGTCTGGCAAACTTCAAACAAATATTTACCAACGGGCTTTAAATTATACATACTGTAAAAAGTAGCTACTTCGTAAACTTCAATAGGCTTGAGACTTAGCAACTCTGCCACATAATCCATAGCCTCTACGCTCAACCAACCCGCATTTTCATCCTGGGCCATGTGCAACAAAGGTATCAATGCACTTTTTTGTTTGCCCTGCGGGTAACGGGCAATGATCTCTATTACTTTAGCCAGTTTTTCTTTTGAAAAAGTCATTTATTTTTATTTCTGGATTTTAGCTTATCTATATCTGCAATATCCTGCGGCCTCCCTGCTTTTTATTTTAGTTTCAATAATTCTGCATATCCAACAAAATTGATCTTAATTCCTTCATATTCCACTTCTCTTTTATTTTTCCACGCTTGCTCAAAAGGAACACTATCCATATCATTCAAAATATCAATTCTCAAAGGTTCATAACCCAATTGAGTAAAAAAGTTCTTTTTTGTAAAATCTTCTTGTGTCAATTTTAATGATGCCTTTCCAAAATCTTTTAAACCTGCACCATTTTTTTTGCATTTCATCAGATAATTCAATGCATATATCCAAATCCTTTGTATATCGTGGATAACCGTGTATGCTTACGGCATATCCCCCGATTACTAAATATTTAACCAAATGCGTGTTGCACAATTGCAAAATGCCAGGAAGTCATTTTCAAGCTTAAACTTTTTCCTCATAAAGATTTCTTTTGAAGACTACTTTCTCGATTTTATAGATTCCAGGATCTAAAGTTGAGCGCAAATCCATTAAAATCTCCAGGCGTTCTACTTCCGACAGTGATGCATAAAAATTATTATCAATTTCTTCTGCCTCATCAAATGTTACTTTGCGAACCGTCCAATGTTGTCGATCTTTTTTCATAATTGTTGCTTCATGCATTAGCATATCAGCACATTACTCACCCATCCATTTCCCCGGCAATTAAATTCAAGGAAGAAATTACGATGATCGCATCGCTTAACATACTTCCTTTTACCAACTCTTCAAATGCCTGGTAATAAATAAAACATGGCCGGCGAAAATGAAGCCTGTAAGGTGTTCTTCCCCCATCACTGATTAAATAAAATCCTAACTCACCATTGCCCCCTTCTACACAATTGTAAATTTCTCCCGGTGGAATATCAATCTCACCCATTACTATTTTGAAATGATAGATGAGTGCTTCCATTTTAGTGTAAACATCTTTCTTTTCGGGTAAATAATATTCAGGAACATCTGCATGAAATATAGTTGCCTCCTCTCCTTTAAAATCCTGTATTTTTTTGTACGCCTGTTCTATGATCAATAATGATTGTCTCATTTCCTGGTTACGAACTAAAAAACGGTCGTAACAATCACCTGTTTTTCCTACCGGAATTTCAAAATCAAAATCCTGGTAGCTGCTGTATGGCGTATGCACACGTACATCATAATCCACACCGGCAGCCCGCAAATTGGGGCCTGTAAAACCATAATTCAATGCCCGTTCAACACTTATCGGACCAACGCCAATGGTGCGCTCCATAAAAATACGATTGCGTGCAAAAAGGTTTTCAAACTCTGTTAATACGCCCGGGTATTCTTTTAAAAACTTTTCTAGCTTAGTAAAAGCGATGTCATTAAAATCCCGTTCAAAACCACCAATACGCCCAATGTTTGTCGTCAACCTCGATCCACACACTTCTTCCCAAATCTCATAGATCAACTCGCGGTATTGCATTACATATAAAAAACCGGTGTACGCACCGGTGTCCACTCCCACAATAGAATTACAAATCAGGTGATCAGCAATTCGAGCAAGTTCCATTATAACTACACGCAAATAATCAACCCGCTTTGGCGTTTGAATACCTAATAATTTTTCGCAGGTGATGTGCCAGCCCATATTATTGATGGGGCTTGAACAATAATTTAACCTGTCAGTAAGTGGAGTGATTTGGTATAAAGGACGACGCTCTGCAATCTTCTCGAAGGCACGATGGATATAACCTACAGTTTGCACTGCGGAAACAATTTTTTCACCATCTAATTCCAGGATGTTTTGGAATACACCATGGGTAGCCGGGTGGGTAGGTCCCAAATTTATCTTAGTTGTCTTTTGTTCTATACTCCCTGCCGGTAATAAAATATTTTCTGTTGTCATGCCC
>MWVT01000093.1_pt1 | contig 16459 bp, 17 predicted proteins | sample 1047201 | NCBI WGS metagenome assembly MWVT01 (sample SAMN06349988, study PRJNA376086) | soil metagenome | isolation source: TG5-1 sample Antarctic (ecotone) soil | place: Antarctica | collected 2015-01-13 | reverse complement strand
TAATCTTTTCAGAAGGTTTATCGAAGGAATCTAAACCTAAAAAAGTATTCTAACCGAATGGGAATCGAAAAGAATGTGGAAGATTGTCTTGTTTTGAGAATTAACCAATTTGTCCCCAAAAGGGTCGGATACTGTTGCCCAATTCATTTTGGATAAAATTAACTCAATTAAATCGTTGCAAATTCATAGATTTCTTTTTAGATTTTATTGACGATTTTGAATTGGGCAACAGTATCCGACCTTTTTTGAGATTCTTTTACTGCGAAACTCTATGCGATATCACCATTATAAATATTAATTATCGAAAGGTATTTAGCTAGACTCACAACTTGAATCCGCTCGGATTAAAATAGTTTTATGAAAATCAGTAGCGAAAAAACAATCACAGAAAAAGAAGGATATGAAGCAATGCTTTATATGCTTGAGGCATACTGGGAAGCTACAGGTTCAAATGATTTAACGGATATATTAAGTGGTGGTAGATATTGGGGTGAGGCAGATAAACCAACAGATACTGCCTATTGGGAATATTGGTTAGAAGCAATAGAAAAGGTCAGAAAAGAAGGTTCGCCATCATTAAAAGAATTAGGTTAAACGGAGACTAGCCTTAGGAAGAAAATATAAGAGATAAATAGAAAATACTTCCATTGCCTTCCTAGATTCCATTCATCCCGCATATTTTCTTGTTCAAATGTTCAAGTTGTTCAAGCATTGAACAGATGAACAAAATGAACAAAGAAAATTATTGACCTGTTCTGAATTTAGGTATATGTTTGTCTGAAAATAGAGCCTTTTTGGATTGGGTTTGCGGCAATTTGTACCTATTTAGGGTTTTATGCCGCAACTTTGCGGTCTAATAACTAGTTAGACCGCTGTGCATAGTTTCTAAACTTAATAAATATATGAGCGTTCGTATCGTATTTTTGTCTCTATCCTTAATTGTCGGTTGCTCCGCTGGCAACTCCCCAGAAACTATAAAAGTTCAAAATCTAAAACCGATTGTTAATGTTGAAAGCCCGACAGTTGATTCTGTAACTTTAGGCAATTTAGATTGTAGCGACCCAAACGGGTATGAGGTGGTTGAAGTCAGAGACGAAGGCAACAGTGTGAATATCGTAAAGGGCGCTACGATTTACAAAACTATGAAATTGCCCACAGGTTTAGAGCGCAATGGGTTTGGTTTTAATTGGGCTAAAAAGACCGCAGAAGGTTTTGAAATTTCGGTTGATTATGGTTCGAGGTTTTACTACGGCAAGCGGTTTAATTTCATTTGCAGGCGGAACGAGTTTTACCTGAATAAGATAACTGTAGATAGTTTCGACAAGCACAACCCTGAGAAATGGAATACAAAAGTTATCAAAATCAAACCTAATCTAAATCTCGACAAGTTTTTAATTACTGATTTTATGAACGAAGGTGTCGTTCAAGTTCGGGAATGATAACAGAATTAGAATGGTAATTATGGCGCGGTCCAACAAGTAAAAGTACCACCGCCAGAGGCGGTGGCTTTATTTTTGCGCCCTAGAAGGTGCGCCATTACTGGCTAGTCCTCTGCCTCATCGAACAATTCCCCTTGTAACTGTTCCATCTCCTGTTCTCTGTTTTCTTGCCACTTGACGTATTCGCGGATGCGCTCCTCGTCGAGTCCAATGGTGCTGACGCAATAGCCTCGACTCCACAGATGCCGCCCCCAATACTTCTTGCCTAGCTTCTCATATCTTTGCAATATTCGGATGGCTAATTTCCCCTTTAAATATCCCATCACGCTTGCCACCGAATACTTCGGCGGTATCCACATTATCAAATGAACGTGGTCCGACTGCACATTCATCTCAATTATTTCTAACTCTTCTTTCTGCTTGACCAGTTTCTCGATTGCTCCTCTGGTATATTCCCTCACTTCATCCGTCAATACCCGATACCGGTATTTTGGACAAAATATTAAATGATATTTACACTCGTAAATAGTATGCGATTGTTTTCTGAATCGTTTACTCATTTTATATCTCCTTAGTTGCTGACACCTCTAGGGAGATATATTTTAGTCGGTCTGTGTTTCGCCCTCACTGCCTTGTAAAAACCACTGCCAGAGGCAGTGGATTGATTCTCTATTCAATGGACGTGAGGGCGAAACAGCGACTTTCATTCGGCGTTGCTCGTTAAACCCAAACCTATCTGGCGGCGGTTTCGCCCCACGTCAATTCGGTCGTTATACCTCTTTCGTTATGTCTAAAATTGTTCGTTGGGAAACGCCATTTACTGATTCTTTTTATCCATCTGTCGTGCTGATGGCAATTCCTTTACCGCTAACGTCGAGAGAATCAAATAATTTGAAAGTAATAGTTATGCCGGGTAGTATTGAATTACCTTATCCAAAGTATTTGGTAGATTTCGGCGAAGTCCTTGCTTTTACTTGTATGGAAGAAGGTTGTTGTCCAGAAAGAGATTTTAGCTCTGCAACATTTGACGAAACGATCACAAAGGAGAAATTTGTATGCGCTTTGCAGTGGTTTAATTCTCCTTGGCTAAAATCATACGAAGGTTGTCATGACCCGTATAGCACAGGCAAATTTTCTCATTACTTGATATTTAGCGGAGATTATAACGTCGAGGTAATTACACAAAATGTGCCAATGATTAGAGTAGTCGAACAGAAAGAAGTCTTGAAAATGGAATACGAGGTATAACAAATCAGCTATGAAAGAAGCAGTCAAGCACAGAGTTTAACCATCCCGCCGATTCTGCTGTCTGCGGCGGGTTATTTTTTCTGATCGCCGAATGGCGTTTCGAGTTTACTGACAAAGAACCTTTTGATTAACCTTCACCGCTGATGATGCTTCGTTTTCAGTGACCTTGTTCGTTAGTGAACCAGTATCGCTGTTCCAGTCAGCTATTGGAGACTTCGCCCATTTAGAGCGGTCTATGGTCGTATCGGGTTGGCAAATGATGTCGGCAGCCTAACCATTGGACGGAACTCGAATCTTAAAATAAGTTCGGTTCATGATTTAAGTTTCGAGACTTGCCGACATCCGCCGAAGTCATCATCTGACAAGCGGCAGATGTTTAATCAAGGTTCTTTGACAGTTTCAACTGACACGCCGAACGGGCGCGGATAAAAACTTTTTCGCTTCTGCCGATCAACCGCCGTCATCGCGGTAAGGCTGATTCGCTTGCCACATCGCTCGAAGCGTCGCCAGAATTTTCCGTTGTGTCGAGAGTCGAGCGTGAACGGCATTCTTCGTCGTGTCGAGCGATTGCTCAAAGAAGCGTTTGAACGAATTATCGGTTTTCGTTCTTCGGGCGGCTTCAAAGATTTTACGCGAGCAATCCTTTAATGAGCCGACACCCGCCGCGTCCAGATGCGGATGTGATAAGCGTTTGCCGTTGGATTCGCGCCTCGTGATGCCGAGACGGGCATATCGCCAGAGTTTTCGCTTGTTAGAAAATCGCTGCGGAGTCTGGACATAAGCGACAAACCGACAGGCAGTAATTTGTCCGACACCGGGCGCACTTTGCAGCAAACGAACTTCCGGCAGCCTGCGCGAAAACTCGATCATCGCCGTTTTTGCGTCCATTAGCGAAATAAGTATTTGATTCAGCACGGCGAACGATTGGCGAAACATCTGCTCGATCAGCGGATCGGTGATTGAAGCAAACAATTCGATCTGTCCGGCTTCGGAGAACAAACGGGCATCTTTGCGGATGATGCCGAGCGTTCTGAGCCGCGCTTTGATCTTTGATTTGAGCCGCGCCTGTTCACGGCTTAAGTTTTCCTGATGCACGACGAGTAGTTTGAAGGAACGGCGACTCGCGCATTCTTCATAATAAACTTCGTGAACACGATTCAGTCTGAGCAGTTCGGCGAGTTTGCGGGCATCAACCGCATCGTCTTTAACCGAATCCTTGGCAATCCAGGCAAGCGAACGCGGATGCGAGATGACAAAGCGTGTAACCATCGGATTGATGATGACGCGCACCCAATTGGAAAGTTCCGAGGCTTCGGCGTGAACGTGAACATCGCCTTGCAAATCGGCAAAAGCGTTTCGTAAATGATATTCGCTGGTCGGAACGGAGCGCGAGCGGACAAGCGCACCATCGGAATTGATTACGGTTTGATGACAATAGCTTGAACCCAAGTCCAAGCCGACAAAAATAGATTGCTGCATTGTGTAAAACCTCCATAAAAAGTTAGAAGGAAAAACAATGCGAATGACTGTCAAAGAACAAGTAGGACACAGACAGGTAAAAACCCGTCTTTCATCCTACCATTGGACGTGAGGCGAAACAGTTGCCTCACAAATTTTGAAATTCCAAAATCTCCCCACGCAAATACACATACTAGGCATATCAGCCCTCTATCACCCCATATAGACTCCTCAAACTCCTATAGAGAGGTTTTTATTTAGAAATCTCACTCTGATATGGTCATTTACCCCATCATAGGCTAAGTCTATATATCGCACCACTTAGAGAGGATAATTTTTGAAAAAGACATTTTCTGTAGGAAAATTCCCTTTTATCACCCTATTGGAACCTGTTCAAGCAGTTTAGACATAATTTAATAATTCGGCATAAATTTTTAGGCAGAATTATTTGTTTAGCCAAGAAGATAGTCCAACCACCAATTAAAATCAACCTTTTTGTTGACTTTCCACGGTTAAATCCCTTATAAAAATTCTGTCTAAGAAAACTGCAATTCAGCAGAATACAAAGTTCGCCGCCTGCGTGAAAAGTAGCGTTTAAGCTCAATATGTGGAACTTGATTAAAAACAAAGCGTTTATTGTGGGATTTACAGCCTGCATTCTTCTTTTACTTTGTTTGAATGTTTATATCTTTTTGGGAAGTTTTTGTCATCACTGCGTCCGTGTGGCTGGTTTTCCAATTATTTTCTGGGCGCAGTTTATGGGAAATCCCAATTTTACTCCCGACAGAGGAGTAACCGCTAATCCTAACGACTTTGAGTATTTTTTGTTACTCAATTTATTTGCTGATATTTTCATTACACTAGGATTTAGTTTCTTGATTGGGTTATTGTTCAAGTTTGTCTGGTCAAAAGTAGTTTCACAGTTTTCACCTAAAACCTTGCCGTAATCTATTCGGTACGAATTCAAACGAGTGTGCAAACAAACTCGGCGTGGTGAAAATAAACTTGAATGTTGGCGAAGTTGAACGCTCCGCGTAAAATGATGGCGGCGGCGAACAAATCAATTGACGTGAGGGCGAAACAGCGACTTTCTTAAAGTCTCAAAAACGCCCCTTAAATGAAACAATCAGATTATTATAAATTTGTGTCAGAAACGACCGTTTTTGGTATCGTATATCAAAGTTGATTAGGAAGGAGATTGTCATGACTAAATTAGCTCTGAGTGCGAGATTTGTTGGGGCGCTATTTACCGGTCTGCTAATACTTACTGCAAATCTGGAAGTGAGCGCGGTGCGCCCAGTATCATCTGCACCTTCTTACACAATCTCTACCATTAAAGCGATGCTATTCTACGATGGCAAAGGGACATTCTCGCGTGATGTCCTCGCTAAACCTGATTTCGCTTTCTGGAACACCATCATTGGAGAAGGAGATGCAGAGCATCCATCGGACACGACAATGGTTTTAGTTGAAGTGACGGGAAAACCTGATTCAGATGAGCCATTACGTAAAATTGAGTTTACAGCCGCATACCAATATTATAGAAAGCAAGTTAAGCGCGCGGTTTCTATAAAAAGGGTCGTTGAGATTGGTAGCATCGGCAGTATTGATAAGCCAGGCAAATCGTATATTGCTTTCTGGTTGAATAATACTGGTTGCTATCCAGTCAAAATCACAGCGCGAATTATTGGGCAGGCGCAACCTTCAACGATGAGCAAAACAATACCTTTCGCGTGTGGTGAATAATTGTGAGGCGCGCAAAACGAGAGTGTCAAAATCGACCCTTTTGAGACTATTGACGATAAAATAAGGTAACCAAATGAAGATTAAACAATTACTTGCTTTGTTTTGTTTCTCATTATTTTCTTTGTCAGGTTTTGCCCAAACCGAGGAAGCAAAAAGGGCGGAGTTTGAGTGGGAAAAAATTGTCCCGCTAGTAACAAAAAGAGCTGAGGTCGAAAACTACTTTGGTAAGCCATATAAGGGACACATTCATATTGGTATGTATGATACTAAGTTTGGAAAACTCTCTGTTTTTTATGGATACGAACCAAAACACATGCTTTACACATGTAATCCTTCATCCGACACAGTAGGTAATTTCAGCATTGGTTTAACTGAGCCTATACCCATTGAAGGTCTCGGGTGGAACTTGGACAAGTTTGATAAATTTCCCAGAAATGCCGAAATCGATGTTTACAGGTATGCGGAAAAAGGAATTTATTTTACCACATTTAACGGGCAAGATGGGAAGGAATTAGTGGATGGTATTAGCTATGAGCCATCCTATACTACTATGAAGAATAAATGTATTGAGAAACGAAGATGAACCAAAAGGTTTCATCTAGCCAGCAATGCCCCAAAAATGACCCTTTTTGAGACATTTCTTGCGAGGAATGAAATCAATATTACCTGTCTAATCCAAAATTAAATTGCTTTCTTGTTTGTTTAGGTGTTATGAATATGGCTATTCGAAAAACCTGCTTGTACTTTACTGTTCTACTTTTTTGCTTATTGTTTTCTTCCACTTCAACAGTTTATGGATGCAGTGCTCGCGTTGCTTCTGCACAAACCCTAATCTCAAAGGCAGAAGTTGTTGTTCGTGCAACCGCTATCAAATATATTCGCGAGCCTCAAAGCAACATTAGAAAGTATCCAACCGAAATTGAGTTTAGAGTGGAAGAAATCTTAAAGGGTAAAAACGTGCCGACTAGCTTAGTCCTTAACGGCTACTTAACAGATAGGGATGATTATAATGAGCGACCTGCGCCATATGGCTTTGTTCGGAAAGGCGGGCGCGGCGGTGATTGTTTCGCAGATAATTATAAACGAGAAGCGGAGTTTTTACTGTTCTTAACAGAGAAGGATGGCAAATACTGGCTTCAACACTATCCGCTCGCACCAATCAATGAACAAATACGCAATAAAGATGACGAATGGCTAATCTGGGTTAAAAATCAATTACAAACACTAAAAGAAAATAAACAGAAATAATGATGAGTTTATTTTGTCTCGTAAACGACCCTTTTCGAGCCAGTTAAAAGAGAGTAGTATTTGTGTCAGAAATGACCCTTTTTGAGACGAATAATCAATCTAGATTAGGACAGGCGATATGTTTCCTACATTCAAAATAAATCAAGTCATAAAAGCTGAAAAGGGACTAGAACTAGTAGGCAGTATTTCGTCGGATTCTTTTGATTGTCACAAGTGGGTTGAGGATAAATGGGGCGGTTCTCTTAGAGTAAATAATTCAATAGTTTTTGGTCGTTGGCACAAACAAAACAGTGATTGGAAATTCGTTGTAGACCCAAAAGATCCAATAAAAGTAGATTTCTCCGCTGGGCAAGAGGTCGAACTAATTGATGGTTATTGGGGCGAAAGAGTTGAACTAGTAATAGATAAGAGTATCGAGTGGAAAGAGGATACTTATTTGACAACAGATAAAAGCGACCACGACCATTGTTTCTTTTGTTGGGCAACAATTGCAGAGTTTGAAAACAGACAATATATGCTTGCCAATAATCGTGAGGTCGTTTGTCTAGATTGTTTCAAAACTTATGTTAAGAACGGCAGTTTTGATTTCATTATTTACCCGAAAGAGTAATTTCCTAATCACCAGTCTCAAAAAAGCTCCTTTTTGACACTCTTTTTTGCTCAATAAATCTATCAAAAGCCAATAAAACATTAGAATTGCCCAACAGCTTTATCTTTATTATTTAAGGATATGCCGATACTTTAAGAGCGGGTCAGCTTTGGACGTATGCGGTAACCGCATCAATAGTGTGAGAGACGCTTGTAATTTCTTTGTCTTCCAATGCACTTCAAATACGCTTGTAACCCTTATAAAACAAGGCTTAAAACAAAGTGAGTAAGTTACATTACTGAATGACATCCGCTTATAAGTTATTTATCCACGTCTACGTCAACTTCATCAGTGTTCTCGTCTACTTTTCTATCGTTTATATTACCGGTTTTAGTGCCCTCTTCAGGTAGATTATATTCGCCGTGCGTTAAAGAACCGATGTTTTCGGGGCTCCAGTAGCGATAAAACGCTTTGCCGTAGATATATTTTTCGGGAACCAAACCCCAGTCACGCGAATCTGAAGAGTTATCGCGGTTGTCGCCCATCACGTAGTAATGATGCTTATCAACTTTTTTTGGAGGGAAACTCGGCAGAGACTGGTTATATTCCGCGTCGATATACGATTCGTTTAGTTCGGTTCCGTTAATATAAATTATGCCGTTGCGGACTTCGACAGTCTCGCCGGGCAAACCGATAATTCGTTTGACATAACTTTTGTCCGGATCTCTCGGGTACCAGAAAACTACGATGTCGCCGCGCTCCAGATGTCCCCACCCGACGCTTTGAAATTTGTAATAAACGAGTTTATTAACCAAAAGGCGCTCGTCGTCGTGAAGTTGTGGCAGCATCGAAATTCCTTCGACGACAACCGGCTGGGCTACGAAAACTCCGAGCAAAATAAAAACGGTGATGATTAAAATTATATCTCGAAGCAGTTTTACGCTTTCTGTCCAAAGTCCCTGTCTCGATTCCCGTTTTAGACGAACAACTTCAATATCGCGGTCATCTTTGATAGAAACAAAGCCGAAATCCGGTTGGTTTTTTCTTTGAAAATCAAACATAATTAATCAGTTTTGATGTGCATTTTCGGAAGTAGAGCCGAAGAGCTTCTTCCCGAAGCCAAACTTAAAACTATCGATTAAATCAACACTTGTCAAAATTCTAAACGGAGTTTACACCTTTGAACGAACAAATTCGCGCCCTTTCTCACCACCTTTGCAAGTGCATTCGACGAGTTTGAAATTGTTATCTGACTTCTTGCAGATAACCGTGTAAAAACCGCCTTTGCTGCCTGAGACACGATAGCGTCCAAAGTGGTCAAACTTTACAGTTGGACGGATTTGTTTGGCTTTTGCTATTGCTTTTTCAAGTTGTGATTTTGTTTTTAAGATGAACATTTTGTTTTACCTTCCTCTATTGTTTTGTCATTTCTGACATAAATAAAGTATAGCTTAGTTACGTAACTAATGCAAATAAAAGTTGCGTAACTAAGCGGAAAATCCTATAATTTTTGAAAATAATTATGCCAACAGAATTAATCAGAAAACAGTTTTTATTAACGAAAGAAGAAAACTTAAAAATTGAGCGAGAAGCTGAAAGTAGAGGTTTGTCGGTGTCAAATTTAACTCGAGTCTCACACGGTTTAGAGCCATTAAAAAAAGGTGTGCCAAGTAAGAAGGTCAAAGATAATAATGCTAAAAACAGACCGTCAAAAGTGAAGGGTGAAAAATGAGTGAACCAGATTCCACATCCAATTCCATAATGAACATAGGTGACTTAGCTAAACCGGCAACAACTTTGATTGAAAAGGTTGCTGATTTTACAGGTGCTTACTTTCTTCCTCATCAGATGATTCGAGTTGCAAAAGCCAAAGCCGAAGCCGGAAAAATCAAAGCCTTTGCTGATCTAGAAATTTCTGAAATACAAAAGCGCGGATTAATTAGACTTATAAACGAAGAAGAAAGAAATCAAGATAATATAGAAATTATCGTTGCAGGTTCACTTGCAGAACTTAATGAGAACGCAAAACCTGAAGAAATTGAAGATGATTGGTTTGCAAACTTTTTTAGCAGATGTAAGTTAAATTCAGATGTTGAAATGCAAAGCCTCTGGTCTAAACTGTTGGCTGGCGAGGCTAATAATCCAGGTATCTTTTCAAAAAGGACAATTCAATTTGTATCTAATTTAGATAAGCGTGATGCTGAATTATTCACAATTTTATGTTGTTTTATTTGGAAGATTTCTGACTCATTATATCCACTAATTTACTTTGATGAAGAGTGTAAAATTTACGAAAACAAACCAAATCCTTATCAGTTAAAAGGTTTAACCTATGATAAAGTGCTTCATTTAGAATCTATCGGTCTAATCAAATTTCAAAGTATTACTGGCTTTAAAGTCTCTGGACTCGCCAATTTTACACAAGTTTTTTATCACGGAATTCCAATCAATATTGAATTTCAAACTGAGGAAAAAGATGGGTTAAGAATAGGTAATGTTGTCCTTACACAAACAGGGTTAGAGTTGGCTCCTATTTGTGGGTCTAAAGAAGTCTCCAATTTTTTAGAGAGTGTTCTTGATGAATGGCAAAAATTTGGATATATAACTTCAAGCCCATTTCCAAAGACGATATAATTCAAAAATATTAAATGTTTACTGGTAAATATGATTTCGTCCCACATCATCTCAGCCGTTGTGCGCTTCGTGTAGAATAATGGTCGTGCAGTTTCAAAAACTAAAAATTCATTTTGCGTTAATCTTCCCGCTTGTTATATGCGCGATAGCTTTATCTAGTTCCGTATTAGCGCAAAAACCTGAAGCGAAGGAAAATTCTAATCCGAAGATCTGCACCGGCGGTGTCGTCAATAGCAAAGTAACATTTGAGGCAAAACCAATTTATCCCAAAGCAGCAAAAGAGGCTCGCGCTGAAGGACAAATTATTGTTATGGTGCGCGTTGATGAAAACGGCAAAGTTTATGAAGCAACCGCTTGCAACGGTCATAAATTGCTTCGACAAGCGGCTGTAGATGCAGCACATCAAACACAGATTAAACCTACTGTACTTTCTGGAAAAGCGGTCAAAGTAATAAACATGCTTCTTCTATATGTGTTCAAGATTGAGGAAGAAAAAGGCAGATTGGTGAAAATAGAAACGCCCTTTTGAGGTGCTATAATTTTATTGGTATCAAACCAACCCTTTTGAGACAAGCTTTGCGGCAATTTGCTCTTATTTGAGTTGTTTACCGCAACTTAGTAGTATATAACTAGTTCAATGATTCGTGGTTTAATTAACCATGCTTACTACATTATGGAACAAATAAATTATTCTGAACTTTTCATTGACGGCGAACAAATTCGAGCCCGGCGCGGTAATGCAATTTTAAAACCTCATAACGTCGGGAACTTAGTTCTGCCGACCGGAAGAATTGTCGCTTGCGACCCTTTAGCTTTTCATGAAGTTTCGCCTTTTACTGTCGGCGTTTTACCCAACGAATACCCGGTTATTTTGAGCCTCGCAAATTTTGATAAGGAACAAATAGTTGCTTATGCTATGTTGAAGTTTAGCGACGAAAAGCCTGTGCGTTGGGAAATGCCTGCTTTAACCAACTCACAGGGCACTTCGCTGGACGAAGATGAAGCTACTTATGTCGTGGATTCTGGAACAGGTTGCTTTATGGACGTTGAAGCAGCACAAATTTTAGTCGAAGATCAAGACGATGACCAAAAAGATGATACTTATTCGAGTAAAGTTTTAGATGAAATGAACAAAAGTCGTAATAGTAATTTGTCTTGGGCAAACATTAGTCTAAATCCAACGACCAAAGCAAATATCATTTGTTTTTCGACGGGCGTAGGTGATGGATTTTACACATCTTATTTCGGTTTTGGGGCAAAAGGAGATGCGGTTTGCGTGGTGACAGATTTCGACGTTTTTGATGATGAGGAACTTGTCGAGTACTTTGTCTGAAAACGCACTGAAAAAGTCATAGGACGTTAGGCAGATAGCTTGGCTCGTAAATTTTTGAGATTCTAAACTCTTCTCGTGAATACACTAACGCCATGCTATAACCTATAAAAGTCAGGATGTAATCTGGCAAAAATGAGTGTCCGACAAAAGTTAATAAAAACATTTTATAAGGTGAAATTCCTTTCCTTAACTAATAAATTAACTAATAAATTTGGTTTGACTTGATCGACCTATCCCAATTGTCGGTTAAGTCCTGACTAAAAACTTTCATTTGAACGGCTAAATCTTGATTTTTACAAATAAATGAGTTAACAAGTCACTCAAGTGGGAGTAATCAGGGGTTTTAGTTGCTGTGCCCCTATTGTCGCAAATCTCAGGAAAAGTCAGAATCTGAAGTGTGAAGTGGTTTAATTAAGCAAGACACAAAACTTTCTGCAGAATGAGAGTTGAGAAGATACGATGATGAGATCAAGCAGCAGGCGGTCAAAAAGATTTTAGGGGGCAATCGGTCGCCATCGTGTCCCCGACGCCCGAAGAAAAGTTCTTATTCGTTCACTAAGATGCATTCTGGGGGTTGAGAGCAAAACAGCAGGCTTTTGATTCAGTTTGAGCAGTCACAAAAAAGTTTAGACTTGGCAATTTTTTGTGAGTTAATATACAAAGCTAGAATTTTGAGGCATGCCTGCATTTATAGCCCATCCACGTAACAACTCTAGAACCTACCATATCTGCATCCTGTATGGATAATTCTAGCTCTCTGAGAGCATCAGTACATCTGTCACAACATTTAGATTTTACTTAAAAGAGAAAAAATGTATAAGTAATTCTTATGTTTAGTAGTTGTTCTTATTAGATCAGTTATAAGTTCTTGATCCAGTGTGATTCTCCTCTCAGTGGTGATAGATACATACATTAAGCCAGATAAGGCGAATATCTAAAATGCCAGAATTTTCAAAAATGCTTTCACACGGTTAAAGAATGTTTGAGAAGCCATACCCGGTCGTATTTATCTTGAACGTTACTCTCCTTAGAGTTACATCCTGCCAACAGCCTATGACCTGTTTGCTGCTAATTTAAACCACACTGACAACGTTTAAAGATAGAATGCTAGCCTTACCCTTCCTGTTTATGTATCAGCCCTAATTCCTGCTTCTTTTTATCTACCTCTACCTGGTAGCCAGGATTTGAATTATATTGTTCAAGGTTATAGATGTAATGACCTTCTACACCCAACAACTTGTATCTTGCTTTTGCGTTTATAAATAATTCAAGTTCTTTTACATCTATGTCGGAAAACGTGTTTTCTACTACATCATCCAAAACCAAAACATTTTCCGTTATAAAATTTACAATTTCTTGGCTACTCTCAACATGAACCTCAGCAATTTCTTTCCAAGTCAAAACCTTCCAATCTTCAGATTTATTAAACTCGAATAAGTTGATTACATAATCCTCAAAATAAGGTTGAAAAATTTTCTCATCACACAAGCATTTTAGTCCTTCATCAAACATTTCTCGTGGATACGTATAATTACGTTTTGATAAAAAATCTACAAAAGCGGTATATAACGAATCTCGATGCATCAGATATGGTTTTATTTGATAGCTGAAATCTAAAATACCTTTAGCATGTTTGATAGGTATTTGAAGCCGACTTATTTGATGTGAGATAGTTTTCTCGGTAAATTGTTCAGCATCTAATTCGCTCTCGTCAGTTTTAACCTGATCTTCAATACCAGATCCGGAAGAAATTAATCTACGAGAAGGTTCTTGTGATTCCACAACATTTTCGTCAGCAGTGTTTTCTTCTTTCCGTAGTTCAACCAAATCTAGTCCTGCCAGTTTTTTGTTTACCGCTATCAAGTAATCCTGCTTCTCAGAATCTTCCTCCGGATCAACATCTTCGTAATAATAATCTCTAACCAATCTAAATTTATGGTTCGTCAAACAAACTCTGAATAAGTTGTTTATTGAGTCCTCAGATATTTTTGGGAATGCCTCAAACACATCTTTCAGATTGACAGCTAAGTTTTCTTTGACGAAGGCAAAAATACTGTCGCATTCTTCAATAAGTTTAGAAAAGCTAAACATTTGCTTATCCACTTCTTGTGCCCACTTTGTATTTTCTTTATAAAGCTCAAGGTTGTAATAACAACCAAAATACTTTGCCAGGTAATTCTGCCGAAGCAGTTCATCCACAGATTCGTCGATGCTTTTTTTATCAAACTCTCGATCTACACAAAAGTAGTCATCTATAGCCCCTGGTGGAACAACAAAAAACTTACGATTTTTAGAACCCAAAACATGCTCGGATTCGTTGAAAAAGTCCCAGACCACAATTAATAATTCATTAGTTATCTCCAGATGCTCAACTTCCAAAACTTCCGGATTAACCCCATACACTCTTTCAGAGGTTATCCAATTACGCCATTCTGTTTGCCACTGTTTTTCTTCTCGAACCTGATGTTTGTTTCTCAAAAAGAATCCACGAAATTTATCTGTCACCTGTTTGATGGACTTAGAAGGAAAGTTTCTCATCGCCCAGACTTTGCTTTCAAGAGTTGGCTCAAAGTTAGCAGGAAGAGAAATCTGACGTAATTCAATCGCAGAATCAGGAGCAGATAGATCATCTAAAACATCAGAACCAAGCTCAGACGTTATAGAATCAGGAATCTCATTTTCTTCTATTACGTATAGATTTTCTTCGTTTTGATTTTCTTCGTCTGAAAAATTGTATTCTTCTAAGAGAGTATTTTCTGTTGTCTTTATGTTAGTGCTTTCTGTTATAGAAGCGGAAGTTTCTTCTAGTTCGAACTGTAAGTTTTCCTTGCTTCGAACCTGAAGAAACTTTTTGAAGTCAGCTAAGAACTTATTCATCAACAGTTTATAGTGCCAGGTATGGCTGGCATTGCCGTTTCCACTAGCTGCCATCATCTTCTTAGCAATCAGAATTCCTCGTTTACCCTGGAAATCTTTTACTATCCTCTCCACCTGGGACTGACTCAACCCTATTTCTTTCTTCCATTCAGGGTAAGATTTCCAGATAAATCCGTTTGGCTTACTTCCTTTGTCAGACAGATAGATCAACCTGGCGAGAAAGACAGCCTTTTGTGTTTCTCCGGCATACTCGAATAGCTCCAGCGGAACGACCACGGATTGAAGATTTTTACCGCTACTATTTTTGATGAAGTTAGTCATCCGGTCAAAGTTACTCGATTTGGCTGGTTTGTCTTTCGTTTCCTTTTTCATAATTCCATTCGGTCGGAATGTTCAAAGGCTTAATAAATTTAAGCCTTTTTGTTTACTTTTTATCTTTCGTTTTTAATTTAGTGCGCTTTGCTGGAGATTGGCATTGATAAATTTGATAAGGTCGTCGCATTGATCGTTTGTTAACTCGAATACCTCACTAAATCCATCCAAGTGGCGAGCGGAAAGCTTTTCGGTTTTCTTGCCTTTGTATTCTTCTTTTACTTTCGATTCAATCGCTTCCGCTTGGCGATAAGTGTTTTTGCTAGTTAACTCGAAGTTATTAACGCACCCCAGTGTTCTTGATCTATCCTGCAAATCCGAGCTAATACCGACTTTCACGAATTGTTTGCCCCTTGTGGGAGCGATGTCTTTAAATGTCAGGTTTGCAAGATATAACCAAGCCGGAGAATTTCCTGCTTCTGGATTTTTCTGGAAGTAGGTTTTACTTTTTCTGCCTTTCGGAGAGGTGTGGCGTAATCTCTCGACGGCTTTTTCCAGATTCCGCCCTTCTTTTCTCATCGCCTTATAAAGCCCGTAACAGTTCAAGCCAAGTTCCTCGGCAAGCGCTTTCAGTGATGGATATACAACACCCTGGTACTCAACCGACTTTGATGTTCTGTATGTTTCTAAACCAAAAGCCTGATCGACCGGAGCACCAGCCTTCAATCTTCTGGAAGCAGTCTCCACATTAATATTGTGGTATTCAGCAGCCTCTACCATACTCGAAAATTCCTTTCCGTTTAGCGTTATTTTGATTCCTTTCTTCTTTTGAGTCACCGCTCTTTCAGGAGTATAGCTAGAGTAATGAATTCTGTTGTAAACGAGAGAATACTCCATGCCAAATGCATCAGCTAATTGCTTTATATTTTTGTAATTTTTATCAAAGGCAACCACGGTTTTATGCTTGTTTCTTTTTTTGGCGATCTTATTTTTACATTCTGATCGGACCGGTAATTCACCCTCTTTAGTTTCTGCCAGCTCGACAGCCTGCGGACGGGTTTTGGCTTTTGTTCTAGTTTTTAATCCTAGGGCTTCTTCATTATCCCACCCACGCCTTTGACGCTTTTTATATGTGCCGTATTTGACGTCAAGCTTGCGGCAAGCGTCAGCCTCGCTTTTGTACTTGATCCCGCCGATGGTGAACCCAGGTTTGCTTTCCTTCACCGGCTCAATGTAACCCATCCTCTTCTTCTCAGGTATTAGATCATCCCCTCGCTTTCCTCTCTGGTGTCTTTTGTAGATGGTGTCGAGTGTCACTTTGTTCTCCCTGTATGCCTCGGCAACAGCGTCCAGACCTAAGTATTTGATATTTTCAACAATATGTTCTTTTCTTGTTCCTTTCATGATTTTTGTCCTTTGTATGTGTAATGGCAGTCTTGTTTTATTTGTTATTTGTTGGATTGCCTTTTCGACCACCTGAAAAAAAGACAAAACTTCTCCCTGCACGGACATAGACCTTTTCCGCGAATTTAATTTTTTAGTTTTTATCGGTATAGAGTGAGCTCATATATACAT
>MWVT01000091.1_pt1 | contig 16585 bp, 11 predicted proteins | sample 1047201 | NCBI WGS metagenome assembly MWVT01 (sample SAMN06349988, study PRJNA376086) | soil metagenome | isolation source: TG5-1 sample Antarctic (ecotone) soil | place: Antarctica | collected 2015-01-13 | reverse complement strand
AGAGAATCATCAGCATTAATGCTTGAAATGCCTCATTCCTGTTATTACCATTGCCAGTTTTTTTTCTATACAATAATCAATACTTTCTTTATCCCTTATAGATCCGCCTGGTTGAATGAAAGCTTTTATACCTGCAGCATCTCCTAGTTTTACACAATCATTAAACGGGAAAAAAGCATCACTTGCCATCACAGCTTCTGTAAGATCGAAATCAAAACTTTTGGATTTATCAATGGCTTGCCGCAAAGCGTCAATGCGGCTTGTTTGTCCGCAACCTTTTCCAATGAGTTGTTTATTTTTTACCAATGTAATCGCATTACTTTTCAAATGCTTACAGACAATGTTTGCAAAAATCAAATCTTCCTTTTCGTTTGGTGAAGCAATCCGGCCACCCACTTCTTCCCATTTTGTAAAATTACCATTATCTTTTTCCTGGATCAACTCCCCGTTTAGCAACGTCTTTTTCATTTGAGGCCCTTGCTGTATGTTTTGGGATTGAAGCAATATGCGGTTTTTTTTTGATTGTAATTTTTTCAAAGCATCAGGGTGAAAGGCAGGGGCAATTAATACTTCAAAAAAAATTTCATTTATCGCTTCGGCCGTTTGTTCATCTATCTCAGCATTGCTTATAAGCACACCGCCAAATGCACTTTCCGGATCGCCCGCCAATGCTGCTTTCCACGCATCTGTCATTAACCGTCTGCTTGCAATGCCACAAACATTGGTGTGTTTGATAATAGCAAAAGTTGTATCGTTAAACTCATTGATTAATTCTATTGCTGCATCAATGTCCACAAGGTTATTATAGCTTATTTCTTTTCCATTCAATTGTGAAAAACAGACATCAAGATCTCCTTCAAAGAAAGCTTTCTGATGGGGGTTTTCGCCATATCTGAGTGTTTTTTTATTGGTTTGAGCAATCCTAATTTGAGAATCAAAATAATCCTGAATAGCTATATCATATTTCGTTACAATACGGAATGCCTTTGCTGCAAAATCCTTTCGTTGTTTGAGTGTGGTTTTCCCTTGCTGATCTGTAAGTATAGTTACTAATTGGGCATAATCATTTTTGGAGGCAATAACAGTAACATCACTGTAATTTTTGGCTGCAGCTCTTATCATGGAAGGCCCACCGATATCAATTTTTTCTATGATCTCTTTTTCATCTTTGCTGTGGGCTACTGTCTCTTCGAAAGGATAAAGATCAACGATCACCAGGTCTAATTCCGGAATACCAAATTCTTTCATTTCATTGATATCGCCTTCATTGTTTCGCCTTCCTAATATGCCGCCGAAAACCAACGGGTGTAAGGTTTTGACCCTTCCGCCTAAAATGGATGGATAAGAAGTAAGTTGCCCAACAGGGATGACCGGAATACCCAATTCTTCAATGAATTTTTGGGTACCTCCGGTGGTGTAAATAGTAACGCCTTGTTTTTGTAAAAGACGTACTACAGGCTCCAATCCATCTTTATAAAAAACCGATATAAGTGCTGCAGAAATCTTTTTGTTCATGTAATTGTTTGAGAGAAAGAGTTTGGAACAAAGCTTGAAAACTTAAGTCGGCAAAGGTAGGAGACTAAAGATTTATCACAAAAGCACCTTTTTCACTTACATCAAAACAGGGAATTTTGAGTGAATCACTTTCTTTTTTCCACCTCAAAACTTTCCATTTCGGTACAGATCCATCAATCACAATTTGTTTTATAGAATATGCATTTGCCAGGTTGCTGATAAATAATTTGGGAGTTTTAGAAAGAATCAGTAAGTCAATGTTTGTTTTGTTTGGAATAGTTGGGAATTGGAATGACTTTCTTAGTATCATAATGGTTTTTCCATTTATGCTAATGGCATTGACATGAAGAACAGAATCGGCATATAGCCTGTGCATAATGCGGGAAGGCTTGATATGAAAATTGTGAAGTAGTTCATTTCGAATCAGTTCCGTATCACCAATAAAATAATTTTTTCGCCCGCTCATAATGTCTATTGCGGAGTATTTGGGAACATTATAAACAACTATTTTTTTCTGATGGGTCACTTCCATAAAAGACTGAATTCTTATTATTAAAAACAGCAGCATAAATACTAGTCCGGTCCAAAGTGTTTTTCTTTCTTTGTACAATAACCAATAACTTATCGCCGCAATGAATAGAGTAAGAAGTGCAGCCTGCATAATGGTTATTGACATGCCATCCCACACTGAAAAGGGAAGTTGATCAAATCTTTCAATAGCCGTATTCATTATGTAAATAAAGAATTGGATAACGCCACCTAATACTTTCGCCAGAGGTGTAATAAATGAAATAATACACAATGCAATTTCAGCTATCAAAATTCCACTCGAAAGTGGCACGGCCAGTAAATTGGTAAATAAGAAAAGCAGAGGAAATTGATGAAAATGATAGATACTAATAGGCAGGGTTAATATTTGCGCAGCAATACTTGCAGCTATCAACTTCCATAAGAAGTCTACAATTTTATTCTCAGTATAAAACCAGTTATATATAGGGCGGAAAAAGATAACAATACTCAAAACTGCAGCATAAGATAATTGAAAACCTACATCCCATAGCCAGAATGGATTCCAGCAAAGAAGGACAAATGCAGACAGTGCAAGTGTATTGTAAATAGAGGTTCTCTTATCCAAAACAGTGCCCATAGCAATCACTGTAAACATGAGGGCAGAACGAAGAACCGATGGTTGTGCACCTACCAGCAAAGTGAATAACCATAGGCATCCTGTGATAATTAAAAAACGAGCCCAATAAAATTTTTTGCGGCTCAAAGGTTTTGTAAAGCCAAGCAAGAGCCAATAGATTAAACCTAAGTGCAAACCTGAAATGGCAATCACATGTACTACACCGGTATTGGAATAGGCCTGCACCAGGTTTTTATCGAGGTCTTCTTTGTAACCAATCAATAATGCTTCAGCAAGTCCTTGTTCTTTTTCTCCATGAATAAATCGTTTAAGGATGGCAACGATTTGAGAACGGCTTTGAAAAATGAAATTAAAAAAGCCATTCTGAGATTTTTCCGGTAATAATTGGTAATCGTTTGCTCTAAGATAAACCTGGTGTGTAATGCCGTGATAAAGGCTATAATTCTTATAATCAAAACTCCCGGGATTACCGGCATTCCGTATAAGATCAATTTCATTTTTTGTTATTATTTGCGAGCCATAGCCTAACCTTTTCAACGCAGTATCTTTCTTGAAATAGACAATGACATATCCGTCTGTTTTTTCTATTACATTATTCTTGTACAATCCTTTTACGAGTGCAAGTGCTTTATAAGAGTTGGTTTTTTCTATCAGGGGCTCTTCCAATTGAAGTATAAGAATATCACCTTCTGAATACTGATTACCAAACCATTTTTTGTGGTTCCGTATATCATTATGCGTAGTGATCAATGCACCGAGGCAAATGAATAATACATTGATGCTTACGCCATTTATTATTTTATATCTGAATTTATTTTCTACGCTGATAAGCTGATATACAGCAGCACTTATAAATGTGACTATAAAACCAACCCACAAAAAAGGAAGAGGAACAATTGCGTACCATTGCAATAGGATACCTGCTATCAATGGTATAAGGAGCCTCAGTGCAGGAGCTCTTTTCCACAGTTGGTTTTTGCCAGGCATGCCAAAAGGTACAAAAAAATAGGGCGATGAAAAGTCATCGCCCCGGGTGTCCTGCATAGGTTAGCATAAGACCCGATTCAAAAAATTGCACGCACTAGAAGAACTACTTTAACCATTACTGTGCCAATAAAAAGATGCCTTAGCGTGCAGCTACATAAAAGCGCATGAAAAGCACCACCATCAATGCTCCGACAGCTGTAAAAAGAAATGCAATGCTGCTGTTATGAGCAGCCCATAATAACCCTGCAATAATACTGGCAAACAATGCGCAAATACTTTGTCCTGAAGTATAAAATCCTATTGCTGTTGCCGTGTTTTCATTGTGCGACAGATTGGTGATCCAGGCTTTGGCAATACCCTCAGAAGCCGCCGCATAAATACCATAAATAAAAAATGCAATAAAAATGAAAACTACAGATAGATTAAATGAAAATAAAAAATAGACCAGAGCAAACAGAATTAAACCAAAGCTAAACACCTTCTTCAATCCAAACCGGTCTCCCAAAATGCCTAAAGGGTAGGAAGCCAAAGCAAAGACAACATTATAAAATACATAGGCAATTATGGTGGTGGTATCACTCCCCGTAATTTCTTTAGTTTTTAAAAGCAGAAATACATCTGAGCTGTTTATTAATGTGAAAAGTAAAAGTGCAGTCACTAATTTTTTATACTCAGGGGATGCTATATTCCAATATTTAAAAAAAGAAAAAAATGAACCCCTTGGTAAAGTGGATGCCGGTACTCCTTTTTCCTTTAATAAGAATATTAACGCTACAGCTATCATACCCGGGATAATTGCATAATAAAAAAGTGAAACATAATTTCCCGGAAAAAAGCTTAAAAAAAGGACAGCTATCAAAGGACCAAGCACAGCTCCAATCGTATCGAGGCTGCGATGGAAAGCAAACACTCGTCCTTTAGTTTCCTTTGTAGCATTTTGAGAAAGCAAGGCATCTCTCGCTGCTGTCCGAAGGCCTTTACCCAACCGGTCAACTGTTCTTACAAAAAAAATCCAAAGAGGAAAAATAAAAACTGCCATCAAAGGTTTGCTCAATGCACTTAAAAAATATCCGCTTTTGATAAATGGTAAGCGCAAACCTGACTCATCGCTTTTTTTTCCAAAATATCCTTTGCTCAATCCGGCAGTGAATTCTGCGACCCCTTCCAGAATACCAATAAGAAGGATAGAGAATCCAATTTCCTTTAAATAAACCGGCACTATTGGATAGAGCATTTCACTTGCCATGTCGGCGAAGAGGCTTACCAAAGACAATATCCATACAGGGCGATTGATGATCTTCACAAAAGCAAATGTAGGCTGCGGCATTATTGTGTTTGATATGCATTAGGTTTTATTAATAAATTCAGAGTTCTATGAATCCTGACGAAGAGTAATTGTTTATGCACATACAAGGAACCATACCTGATCAGTTTACTTTGCCAATGCCAATTATTTACAGCAAATTTGCACGCGAACCAATTACCTTTTCAATCCAAAACAGAAGATGGGACTTTTTAACTGGTTTACGCAAGAAATTGCCATAGACCTCGGAACTGCTAATACACTAATAATACATAATGATGACGTTGTAGTAAATGAGCCTTCTATTGTAGCACTCAATCGCAACAATCCTAAAGAGGTGTTGGCTGTAGGTAAGCGGGCGCTGATGATGCACGAGAAAACACATGAAAGCATTCGTACGGTGCGGCCTTTGAAAGATGGTGTGATTGCAGATTTCAATGCCGCCGAATTGATGATACGGGAGATGATCAAAATGATTTATCCCAAAAAACCACTTTTCCCTCCGAGCTGGAGAATGATGATTTGTATTCCGTCTTCCATTACTGAAGTAGAAAAAAGAGCAGTACGGGACAGTGCAGAGCAGGCGGGTGCTAAGGAGGTTTATCTCATACACGAACCTATGGCAGCTGCCTTAGGTATCGGTATAGATGTGGAAGAACCTGTAGGCAACATGATCATTGATATTGGCGGTGGTACCACAGGTATTACGGTCATAGCGTTGGCAGGCATCGTTTGCGATCAGTCCATCCGCATAGCAGGTGATGAATTTACAGCCGACATTATGGAAGCACTTCGGCGTTATCATAGCTTATTGATAGGTGAACGCACATCTGAACAAATAAAAATACAAATAGGTGCCGCATTGAAAGACCTTGATAATCCACCGGATGATATACCTGTAAACGGGCGGGACCTTGTGACCGGTATTCCAAAACAAATAATGGTGGGCTATCAGGAGATTGCTGAAGCACTGGATAAATCTATTTTTAAAATTGAAGAAGCGATCCTTAAAGCACTGGAACAGACACCGCCCGAACTCGCTGGAGATATCTACCGTCGCGGATTGTACCTCACCGGTGGCGGAGCTTTATTGAAAGGTTTGGATAAACGGCTGAGTCAAAAAATAAAACTTCCGGTGCATGTGGCTGATGATCCTTTGAAGAGCGTAGTAAGAGGGACGGGCCTTGCACTAAAGAATTATGCACGATATCCATTTGTAATGAGATAGAGCCTACCCACCCACTGTAAGATGGGTCTTATAACTTGCCTGTTATGAAAGATTTTTACTTTTTCAATTTACTTGAAAAGTCCTTTCCTTCGGGAAAGATTTAGGATGGCCTTATGCGTAACATCTTTCTTTTTATTCGCCGATATTTTGTCTTCTTAACTTTTGTTGTTCTTCAGTTTATTGCATTGTGGATACTTTTTAAATTCAATCGCTTTCATCGTGCAGTTTTTTTAGGGGTGGCTACTGAAGTTACCGGGGGCATCAATACTCAGGTAGATAAAATAGATGACTATTTCCATCTGAGAGAAGAAAACAGGCGTGTACACAGGATGAACGATTCGTTGTTGAATCTTTTAAAGAATAATTTCAATCCCACTGATACTGCCCAAAAGCTGGTTACCGATTCAGTGCGGATAGATACACTAACAGAAACACGCAGATATCTTTATCGGGAGGCCAAGGTGTTGTACAATTCTGTGAACGTAGAAAATAATTACCTGCAGGTAAATCGCGGCTCAAAGGAAGGGATTAAAGATAATATGGCAGTACTCAATTCAGATTTTTCTGTAGTGGGACAAGTGGTAAATGTGAGTCCCAATTTTAGCCAGGTCATGAGTTTGCTGCATACAAAGAGCAGGATACCTGCCATGTTGAAAACTACGAATGTAGCAGGCATTATCAGATGGGATGCAAAGGATCCCAGGTTCCTGACATTAGATGGAATCAGCAAGGATGTTGCAGTAAAAAAAGGTGACACGATTCTTACGAGCAAGTATTCATTCAATTATCCGCCCCATTTTTTTCTGGGTCGCATTGCAGATATTAAGATTGATAAGTCCTCAGGATTTTATTTAATAAAGGTGCGTTGTGCCATCAATTTTGCAAACATCCAGCAAGTTTTTATTGTAGAGAATCTACAACGCACAGAACAGGTAGAACTAAATAAGGACACAGAAAAAAAGATGGCGCAGGAAAGGAGGAATGGTCCATGAGCGATCTGGTGAAAAATATTTTCCGGCTGATTTTATTTATAACGGTGCAGGTTTTTTTATTGAATAAGATTCCATTTTTGCACCGGTTCATAGTTCCTTATTTATACTTCTTATTCATTCTCTGGCTTCCATTTTCTACCCCACGCATAGCGCTTTTATTTATTGGTTTTGCCACCGGGCTCATTTTGGATTATTTCAAAATGACACCGGGTCTGCATGCAGCAGCCTGTGTATTGATTGCTTATGTACGCCCTTTTATTATCCAACTGCTCATAACCAAAGAAACTACGGAAATTAATTTTCACGAACCTTCTCCGCGGGGATTGGGATGGGGGCCTTATATGGTATATGCATTCATTCTTACTTTCCTGCATCATCTTTATCTCACCCTTTTGCAATGGTTACAATTCGGATCTTTTCTGGACTTTATAATCAAAACCGGAGCCACTACAGCCATTAGCATGCTTTTGATTATTACTGTGGAGTTATTATTTCCCCGAAGGTTGAAGTACAGGACAAATACTGCATAGGAAATTTTGTTACCAGCTGATGGCTACTATTTGACTTTTGTTGCGACGCTCCATTCATCTATCGAATCTCTATTTAACTTTTCAAACAGCCATTGGAAGTCAACAATTCCTAATAATATATTTTATTTAGAATCATAAATTGAACTGACACCATCGGGGTCAAATATTTGTAGAACAAATTCAGGCGGCCTACATCATTACATAATCAAATAAATATTTTTGTCATAATAATCTAAATAGGTTTCGGAAATCATGATTTAGGTAGTTGGCATAATATCGCTTCAATCCCTATGCGGTCTATTTACACAATTTCGGATTTTGCTATAAATGTTTGACTGCTACGCCGTCGCGGAGCATTTTTTGACGTTTTGATCTATAGTCAATTTAAGTTTAATAAAAACATTATAGCTGCCCGATAATCATGATCCTTTTTTTCTACGTAAACAATTACCAAATGATTATTTGCCCATCTGCATCTCTTTACTAAAATTTGCATTCGGATTGACTTCAATTTTTACGATTCACTTTCAATCTTTTTTCTCACAATTTTTATGTCGGTATTCAACCAGTCCCGCAGTTATATTATAAGGATCCTTTTTTTACTCGTATTTATTACTATTCTCGCACAATTATTCAACCTACAGGTATTATCGGGAAAATATGAAAAATTAGCGCAGGATAATGCGGTGCTGCGCAACGTAGTCTATCCTGCACGAGGAATTATTTTTGACCGCGAGGGAAAAGCCATTCTGAATAATACCATTATGTACGACCTGATGGTGACTCCATCGCAGGTAAAAAATGTGGATACAGCTTATCTCTGTTATTTATTAGAAATAGATACAGCACAATTCAGGCAAAGGATGATCGAAGCTATTCTACGCAATGGCCGTTATCGTCCTTCTTCATTTGAAGAACTGTTGACTCCCACGAAATATGCAAGGTTGCAGGAAAATCAATGGCGGTTTGAAGCCAATGGTTTTTATCTGCAGCCCCGGCCCATACGCGTTTATCCATTCAATGCTGCTGCACATGTTATGGGTTATGTTGGCGAAGTGGACTCCACCATCATTGCACGTTCTGGTGGTTTTTATCAACCCGGCGATTATGTAGGTCGCAGTGGTTTAGAAGCCTTTTATGAACGTGTGCTGATGGGGCAACGCGGTGTGCAGTTCCTCATTAAAGACCACAAGAACCGATTGGTAGGTTCTTATGAAAAAGGAGAATTTGATACTCCAGCTATTGCCGGGAGAAGTCTGCACACTTATATGGATATAGAAGTACAACAATTAGCTGAAAAATTAATGGCGAACAAAGTAGGAGCGGTCGTTGCTATAGAACCGCAGACAGGTGGTATCATCTCCATGGTATCAGGGCCTAATTACAATCCCAATAATCTGACTGGTTCTGAGAAGAAGAAGAATTATTCAAAGCTTGTCCTGGATGTCGCAGGTCCTCTTTTGAACCGGGCCATTGCGGGCACCTATCCACCCGGCTCTACATTCAAACCGATAGGTGCATTGATTGCATTGGACGAAGGCATTATTACTCCTTCTTATGGCTATGGTTGTCCCGGTCGCTATTATGGTTGCGGCCATGGCAAGCCGGCTTGTACACATGCGGGTGGGGGACACGCTGCCAATTTGCGACTGGCTATTGCCAATTCCTGCAACTCTTATTTTGCACATATATACCGTCTTTCCGTGGACAGTGAGAAATTCAAAAATGTAAAACATGGTTATGCAAAATGGCGGGATTACCTTCATGACTTCGGACTGGGTGTTACTTTGGGAATTGATATGCCCGGTGAATTCAGACCTAACAAAATAAGAGAAGGAATACCCGACACGAACACTTACAATAGAGTTTATCGAAATAGCTGGAACTCCTGCACAAATCTTACTTTGGGTATCGGGCAAGACATGATGATAACTACACCATTACAATTGGCCAATGCGATGTGCCTCATTGCCAACAAAGGATATTTTTACACTCCACATTTTGTAAAACGAATTGAAGGTGAAAAAACAACTGATACCATCATAAAAAAGTTTCGTACTAAGCACGCAGTATTGACCCGCATTGACAATGCAGCCTTTGAATCAGTGATTAGTGGTATGCAGGATGTAGTGGAAATTGGTACAGCAAGAGTAGCAAAGCTTCCTGGCATTAATGTATGTGCCAAGACAGGCACAGCCGAGAATTTCAGGATCATTGATGGTAGGCGGGTACAGTTAAAAGATAATTCTGTTTTTGTTTGTTTTGCACCAAGAGAAAATCCAAAGATCGCTATTGCAGTGATCGTAGAAAATGCAGGTTTTGGGGCTACATGGGCAGGCCCTATAGCTGCATTGATGATGGAGAAATACCTCAATGATACTCTGCGGCCTGAAAGCGTAAAAAAGGTTGAATACATTTCAAGTGCCAATTTAATGCCCGGCTGGTTGATTAGAGAACAGTACAAAGCTGATTCAGTAAGAGGACAATTTTATTTCAAACTAACAAAGGATAGCAGCTACATCAAAAAATTCATTCGTAAAGCTCTGCCTCCTCCAAAGAAAGACACTTCAGCTCCCAGGCCAAGATTGGTTTTTTTATTTATTGGAGAAACGATCAGGCAAGAAGATATTTTACGAACGAATAAAAAAACCAATACCTGATGAACGGGGAAAAAGGAAAAATTTCCAGTGGTGTTGATCCTATATTGATCTGGCTTTATTTGTTGCTAGTCTTTATAGGTGTCACGGCCATTTTCGCTGCTACCTATCGTGATGGCGATCCGGTTGTTTCCAGTTTCGTGTCATTCAAAACTGATTATAGTAAGCAGTTTTTTTTCCTGATAATAGCCTTAGTTTTGGGCACGTTTATTTTGCTTACGGACAGCAAATTTTTTACAGCTACTGCTAACTTATGGTATGCAGCAGGCATGGTACTCTTGTTCCTTGTATTTCCATTTCATTCTTCTGTAAAGGGTACTGAATCTATTATCCGCTTTGGTGGTTTTCAATTTCAACCTGCGGAGTTTTGCAAAGTGAGTGTTTGCCTTGCCCTTGCAAAATATCTTTCCATGCCCGATTTGGATTTTAGTAAACAGCGTTCACAATTGATCGCTGCAGCCATTGCGATTGTTCCTGCACTTATCACCATTTTGCAAAAAGAGACAGGGCTTGCCCTTGTTTACTTTTCTTTTTTCCTTGTGATGTACAGAGAGGGTTTACCGCCTACTATATTGATCATTGGATTTTCAATAGCAGTTATGATCATTGCTTCCATAGTGATAGAGCCCAATACATTAGCCATCATACTTACCATTATTGCGGCAATAGTTATTTTTTTAAATCGTCGTCAAATCCGCAAGCGAAGAAGTGCTTTGGTTACAATTGTTTTTGTGTGGCTTCTTTGCGTGGGTATTCAGCGATTTGCTGTGCCATTTATTTTTTCCAGTGTGCTGCAAAAACACCAGGTCGAAAGAATTTATTCATTATTTGGTAAGGACAATCCATACACCGGTGCAGGAGGCATTGCTGTACAAAGCACAAATATTAAAAAGGATAACACTGCAGATTATAATGTACGTCAATCGAAAATAGCGATTGGGTCAGGTGGCTTTGCAGGCAAAGGCCTTTTAAGCGGCACTCAAACAAGATATGATTTTGTACCCGAGCAACGTACAGATTTTATCTTTTGTACTATCGGTGAAGGCTTCGGATTTATTGGCACTACCATTTTGCTTGGCATTTATTTACTGTTGCTTTTTCGCATAGTGATGATAGCTGAGCGACAGCGAAGTGTATTTAGCCGATGCTATGCTTATGGTGTAGCTGCAGTTTTCTTTTTCCATATTGCAATCAATGTTTCTATGACAGTAGGTCTTGCACCTGTGATTGGAATTCCACTTCCATTTATAAGTTATGGGGGTACATCATTGTTGACATTCACGATTTTATTATTCATACTTATCAGGCTTGATTCAGACAGGCAAATGGTGTTGCGGTAAGGCAGCCCCCTGTTCCCCGCCGCGGCGGGGAAAAAGGGTACACAATTCTTTTTGTGATCAAACGATTCCTGGCAAGTAGATTTTAATGCAACTTTAATTTAATATGACTGATTATAAAAAGGAAAAAAATGACCTAAGTTCCCCCACCAGGGGCCTGGGTGTTATGCCACTTTCCGAAGGCACATTTACAATTAATAAAACAAAATTGTTCGTACCATTTGATGCAAAAAAAGATCTGCTTACAGACCGTGCAACCGGAAGTTTGCTTGTAGAAATTCAACCCTTTTTGGTTATTACATCCAAAGACATTTTGCTGTTAGATGCAGGTTTAGGATTTAATAATGAAAGCGGCACATTGCAAATACACCAAAATCTGAAGGCAATGGGTTTTGCACCTGAGCAAGTGACGAAAGTATTGATTACACATTTGCATAAAGATCATGCTGGCGGATTGGGAAACCCACATCCCGATAATTTTAGCGGAGGGGATACATTAAACTTTCCGAACGCTACCTATTATTTGCAGAAACGTGAGTTAGACTTTGCCTGGCAAAAAGGTTTCCCTTCTTACATGCCCGATGAAATTGAACCTTTATTTCAATCTGAACAGATTTGTTTTTTACATGATGATAACGGAGTGATAGATGATTATATTTTTTATGAACACACGGGTGCACATTCACCCCATCACCAGGTTTTTTGGATAAAGGATGAAGGAACAACCATATTTTTTGGTGGTGATGATGCACCTCAATTGCAACAAATGAAAGTTCGCTATAAAACTAAATATGATTTTAATCCTGAAAAAGCAATGCAGCTAAGACAACATTGGTGGGAAAAAGGAAATAAAGAAAACTGGATTTTTCTTTATTATCATGATATAAAAACTCCTACATATGGCCCGCCCCGCTAAATCCTAACATCCTTTCTATTTCTTTTGGTAACTGCGGTAATTTTTTCCGTTCTATCAGAAACGAAGTGAGTTGTGCGATCTCTTTGAATATATAATGTTTATCAGCAGCGCTTTTAAGGTAATCTTTACCACTGCTGCCTCCTGTGCCAATGCGGGTACCGATCATGCGATGTACCATATTCATATGGCGATGCCGCCAGGTACTCAATTGTTCATCTATCTCCAACAAATGATTCAATAACTGAAATGGTGTTTGCAGCATGGGATAACCGCGATATAACATTATAAATAATGCCGACCTGTTTGCCTTTGCTGATAGCGTATAATGCGTCTCTCTTTGTTGATAAAAAACTTCATCAAAAGCATCAAGATTATTTTTTTCTGCTTCAGCCAAACTATGGCTGTATGCCTTTTTATAATCACTCCAGAAATCCCAAACCTCACTTTGATTATCATCATCAGGTGAATCTGTATTTTTTTGTAGCGATTGTTTTTCCCCTTCCTCCCGGGAAGGGGCTTTAGCAACATCGATAGTGGTTAGGGATGGGCCGTAGGGCATACGTTCCAGCCAATCGTTCACCAGTTGTAAAAAGGTATGTCCGTTTTCTGCAGCTTTTATAATGTCTATGTGCTCCTGCTTGAGTTGTTGTGTATAATATTCTTTACCATGGCGGTACTCGAATTTCAATCCCAGTTTAGCTTCGAGTAATTTGAATTGCCAGCTTTGAAATCCCGAAGCAGGCCTGAGCATATCTCTGAAATCAAGGAAGTCCATTGGGGTCATGGTTTCCATAATGTCTATCTGGTGTACCAGTACACGCAGGATCACGGCGATACGGTTTAGCCGGTGAACAACAGTTTGTAATTCAGGGGAATTATCATTGAGCGCTGGTTGTGACATGGTGACTACACATGCGTCGGCTTCGTGATGCAACTGTTTAAACCATAATTCATAAGTCTGATGAATGATAATGAAAAGCATTTCATCGTGGGCTGATGCATTTTGCTTATTGCTTTCAGGATCTTGTGCGTTGAGTATCTTATCAAGCTGCAGGTAGTCGTGGTAATGGACAGCCCCCGCCCCCTGTCCCCCGGTGGGGGAACTTAGATCATTGTTTTCTTTTTTATTTTCATTCATTGATAGGTTATAGTTTGAATAACTTTACAAATGTGTTTCCAAATTATTGGTAGTAAATCGCTAGTTCTTTAATACACCTTCCAGAAACTTAATACAAGGATTAAGTGTAACAAATACAGAATCTTGCACCTAGGTTCCCCCACCGGGGGACAGGGAGCCTTTTCTACCCGGGGACAGGAGGCCAAGGCCAAATTCATATCCAATATCTCTCCTGTAATATTTCCCTTCAAAATCAATGGTATTAATTACTTCCAGTGAAGTCTCAACAGCTTCTTGTAGAGTATCAGATAATGTAGTTACACAAAACACCCTTCCTCCATTGGTTACTATTTTGTTCCCCTCTTTTTTTGTGCCTGCATGAAAGAGCATAATGTTTTCTTCCATTGAATCCTTTAAGCCTTTTATAGGAATTCCTTTTTGGTATTCATCAGGATAGCCTCCACTCGTGGCCATTATAGTAGCTGCAAAACGAGCGTCTTCTTCAATTGTTTCATTTACCAATAAGCCTTTTGAGGTGGCTAACAACAATTCGACCAGGTCATTTTTTAAACGGGGTAAAATGGTTTCTGTTTCAGGATCGCCAAGGCGGCAATTATATTCTATTACATAAGGCTCATCACCGACTTTCATTATACCGATAAAAATAAAACCCTTGTACTCCAGATTATCTTTTTGCAAACCTTGCACAGTTGGTTCGATAATTCGGGTTATAATTTTTTGCATGAAAACTTCATCTGCAAAGGGTACAGGACTAATAGCACCCATGCCGCCGGTATTTGGTCCGGTATCGCCTTCTCCTATACATTTATAATCTTTAGCTTCCGGTAACAGCACATAGTTTTTCCCATCTGTCAATACAAATACCGAAAGTTCTATTCCCTTGAGAAATTCTTCCACCACCACGCGTTTGCCGGCATCACCGAATTTGGATCGCTGTATCATCAATTCAAATTCAGCTACAGCTTCCACATGATTGTGGCAAATAATAACACCCTTACCGGCTGCAAGACCATCTGCTTTTAACACAATGGGTAAGGGATGTGTACGCAGGTATTCAACTCCTTCCTCATAATTTTCAGAAGAAAATTCATGGTATGCAGCAGTCGGAATTTTATGCCTTTGCATGAAAGCTTTTGCAAATGCTTTACTGCCTTCCAGTTGTGCAGCATCCTTTGATGGACCTATGATATGCAGTTTTAGTCCTGATTCATTCTGTAAAAAATCTACTATGCCCTTTACCAGCGGCTCTTCAGGTCCTACGATTACCATGTCTATAAATTCATTGATGCAACATTCTTTTATCCGTTCAAAATCAGTGGTTAAAAAGTTGAGATTAGTACCATGTAATGCCGTACCCGTATTCCCTGGTGCAATGAATAAATTAGAACAAATTTCACTCTGTTTAATTTTCCAGGAAAGGGCATGTTCTCTTCCTCCAGAGCCAAGTATCAGAATATTCATTTATGTATGATATGGTTGTTGCAAAGTTCGTCAACTATATTATTCCTGTGGGAGATTATATTTGTTGCATATATTAATTATGTATTTTGTAGAAGATTGTTTGTTTCACCAAAATAAAAAATATGAGTATTCCAGCAGCTAACAGCGGGATTTTAGAGGACAAAGGACATCCACCTGCCTTATTTATTTTGTTTTTTACAGAAATGTGGGAGCGCTTCAGCTACTATGGAATGCGGGCATTACTTGTACTTTTTTTGACTTCTTCATTGATGGATGGCGGCTGGGCCTGGGAGCGTAAAGAAGCGCTTCAGTTGTATGGTATTTATACAGGCCTTGTTTATTTAACTCCCATTCTTGGCGGTTTAATAGCGGATAAATTGTTAGGTTATCGAAAGGCTGTAATGTTAGGGGCTTTGATAATGACCATCGGTCATGCGAGTATGGCACTGGAATCATCGGTATTTTTTTACATCGGACTTACTTGTTTGATCATAGGCAATGGATTGTTCAAGCCAAATATTTCATCTATCGTAGGACAGCTTTATACCCACAATCCTGAAAAAAAAGATGGAGCATACACCATATTTTATATGGGAATAAATGCCGGTGCCTTTTTGGGAATTTTACTTTGCGGGTATATCGGGGAAAAGGTGGATTGGAGTTATGGTTTTGGATTGGCAGGTATATTTATGTTATTCGGCTTACTTCAGTTTTCATTTGCACAAAAGATATTTGGCAACATAGGATTAACACCTAAGGCAAAGCTTGCGGCCGATGAAATAGAGGCAAAGAATTTTGACCCAACCGCAAAAAGGGCAGTTCCTGTAGAAGCACATGTAAACCGCGACCGTATCATAGTAATCTCAATCTTTGCTTTTTTTACTATTTTCTTTTGGTGGGCTTTTGAACAGGCCGGTGGATCTATGACCATTTTTGCAGACGACTATACCAATAGAACTTTATCCGGCGGCACAGCTTCAATTTTTAAATGGTCCAACACGCTCCTGACTGTTGTGCCTATGATTATTTTAACGCTAGTACTGGCAAACCTTTTCAGAAAAACTTTTGCTCAATATTCTTTATCTAATATCTTTCTTGGGACGAGCTTTTTAATAATATGGGGTATTGTAATCTGGATGCTCGTAAGAGAATTCAAATCAGATGCTACAGAAGTACCTGCATCTTGGTTCGGTATTTTAAATTCATTTTTCATCATTGCATTTGCCCCTTTATTTTCTAAAATTTGGGAGAGCCGGTACAATCCTTCGGGGCCGGTGAAATTTGCTATTGGATTATTTTTAGTGGGAGTAGGATTTGCTATTTTGGCTTATGGTAGCTACGGAATAGAACAGGGAGCAAAAACAGCTTCGGTAA
>MWVT01000089.1_pt1 | contig 16756 bp, 31 predicted proteins | sample 1047201 | NCBI WGS metagenome assembly MWVT01 (sample SAMN06349988, study PRJNA376086) | soil metagenome | isolation source: TG5-1 sample Antarctic (ecotone) soil | place: Antarctica | collected 2015-01-13 | reverse complement strand
ACGCTGAATGAGAAGGGACAGTGGTTTGAGATTGGCGAGGTTTCGAGTGACGGTAAAACTTGGCAGAAATTTTTTGAGATGACTCTTAATCGCGTCAAATGAGTAGCAACAACGCGCCGCCCAACAAATCAATGGACGCGAGCGGAAATAGCGCGGCTTTCATTCGCGAGGATTGAATACTTGGTGAGATTCCTCCCGCCGCGTTAATTCGGGCGTTAGTTTCCATGAAGCGAGGCTTCACCCCCGCCGATGAAAATAAGGCTGCTAATGGAATCAACAACTTAGCCCTTATTTTCATAGCAGATTGCTCTCTCTTCGGATAATTATAGGGATGGGATGAGAAAGAAAACCCCACAAGAGAAAAAAGACCTAGAGTATAAGAAGGAGAGGCGCACAGGCTCATTGCACGGGTATGTTAAAAGCTATCCAAAGATTAAGGCTCGCATAAACAAGGCTTCCCGTCATGAGGCTGATACCGTGCTGAGAAGTGCCGGAATAGAGTCTTTGGAGAGTGCCGTTGAAATTACGGACGCGCAAGCAATCACCCGCGAGCGTCTTCAACACTCCATTGAACGTGCTCCCGGTGATGACTTCAAAGCATATCCGCACACCTTGAAAGAGTGGGTAGATAATAGGCTGGAAGACAGAGTGCAGACCGCTGGGAGGGATAGGTATTTCGCCCAAAAATATAATTCTGAGAAGCATCGGAAAGAGTTCGGCAAGTATTTGCAGGCAATCCTGTCAGGTCGTTCGGCCAAGTCCGCAGAGGTGGCAAAGTTCTACAGGCAGGTGTTGAACCCGTCGGGCGTGGAGGAGGAAAGGTATCACGCTAGTCGGCGGGTTTGGCTGCGGGCGTTCTTTAGGGACCAGCCGGAATACGAGCGTAAGTTGAGAGCCTGGATACAGGAGATTGAACATCTGTACCCAACCGGCTAAAGCGGCGCAATCTAACAAAGCCTTGCAGCTGACGGCGCGATAGCATGCTTCTCAAGTAGCCTTGTTCCATCAGGTCGGATGCTGATCGCGCGCCGCAGCTGAAGGCCGGCGTTGGACGGCTTCGCGTAAATTGAAAACAATATTGTTGGAGAAGAATCGTGTCACTGGCAAAACTTTCTGATAGCGACAGACAAATCATCCTCCAATGTCTGAATGCTATCCTGAAGGGGCGTTTCCTTGAAGGTGAGTTTCATACGAGGTTGGGGCTTGAGCCGGAAGAACTGGAGCAGATTGTTACGGCATATCCTGACGCTGATGATTCAGATGGTAATTCTAATGCAGCTCTCGCTATCAATAATTGCTTGAATGAAGTATGTCACGGTATAAGTTTCACGAATCATGAATGGTCACAGTGGTTCACTGTGAGCAAGCCGCAAATTGTAGAAGTTTATCGGAAGTGGGCGGTTCTTCGTGGATGGTCACATACAGGCATCAGATAAAACCAGTAGGTGCTCGGTTCAAATAACGCGCCGCCCAACAACGGCATGCACCCGACCGCGAATGGCGTTAATTTCATCCGCAAGACGCCGTGCTTGTTCAGTGCGTGCGCGGCGGGTGATGCCGGGCGTTAGGCGTCGAACTCGGCGGTCGTAGTGACAGACAATCGATCATCCGCACCGATGGAGCGCTGGCGCCTCTGGCTAGGCAGGCTCCTCATCGTCCCTTTAGCCGCAATGTCGGGCGGGCTCCTCTTCGTTCTTTACCGGGTTGTGGTTACAGGTCAAATAACTGCGTCCTCGAGAGGATGGGCGTCGTCAAGCAGGGTCATTTACTTCGCAAACAGCCCGGTATGGTTCTTGTTCTTTTTCCTACTGACAGTCATGCTTACTTGTGTCATTATTTTTGTCACTGTTGTCGTGGTCAGGCTAGTTTTTAAGAAGTCCCGCCCTAGCTGATCTATATTGACCCTAGCGAAACAGACGCCTAACAACGGCATGCACCCGACCGCGAATAGCGCGGCTCTCATCCGCGAGACGCCGTGCCTCTTATGTTGAATGCGCGGCGGGTGATGCCGGGCGTTCGGCACTTGCTTGTTAACATGGAGAAATTATGAATAAGAAACTTGTAAAACCTCGATTGATGATCGTTAGTTGCCTGCTGTTAGCCACTGTCGCCTTTGGGAGCGGGCAACCTGGAATGTCTGACGCCCCTGTGGTTGCCCAGGTTGAGACGCGTTGCGGCTGGTTCAGCAATCCGACGCCCGCCAACGCTTCGTTGTACGACCGCGCCGGTGAGTGGATCATCGGAGTGCAGGGCGGGTATCAGGCTGAAGGCGACTGGCCGGACTTCGGACCAGGGCAATGGGTGAAGACGAATGTCAATTACGGCTATGGATGCGCGTGCCTACAGGTCCGGGTCAACCGCCAGACATCTCAAGTGATAGAGATCAAAAGTGCCCGCGCACGCCCCTTGGCAGTATGTCGTCGGGAGCGCTCGTTAAAGCGATGGGAGTTTAGGTGAGAATAATTTAGAGAGCCGCGCCGAACAACGCCATGCAACCGACCGCGAATAGCGTTGCCGTAATGCGCGAGACTCGGATGGTTTCGAGGTTGTGCGCGCGGCGTTGATGTGCTGTCAGGCTTTGACGGTCTTCTGCCTTTGGGGTTTTTGCCCATCGTGGGCAATAACTCCTTGCATTGAATCCCTGCGCGCGTGGGCGTGATGCTGGCTGCGCTCTGCCTTTGGTATCTTTACGCTTTGCGACGTGGGGAATCTCCCCAATGCTTTTCATCCCTGCGTCTGTGGGCGTGATTTCAAATTTGTAAGGCGACTTACAAATTTAGACCTTGAACCCACGCACGCGTGGGCTTGATGCCTGTGCCATCATCGAGTGCGCCACTTTTGACCTTGAACCCACGCACGCGTGGGCTTGATTCTCTTTTTCTTCACTCATGTCGTCTCCATACCCTTGAACCCACGCACGCGTGGGCTTGATACTGAAAACTTGCCCTATATTTGCCCTGTGCCTGATTTGCCCATGCCGTGATACCTATTCACACCTAAAACGCAGCCACACGCGAGCCTGTAAGCAGCATTCATGGCTTGTCAATACCGACCATCGGGTTGAGCGCCACCTCCCCAGTATAAGTATCGTCGGATAAATGCCTGGCGAAGCGAACATCCGGATCTACATCACGAACGGGCAGCGCGTGGCCGATGTCGTGATACTGGACGTTTAAGGCCGAGAACATCATGCCGACGTCCAGAGCAAGCAGCACGATGAGCGCAGGAGCAGCAAGCCCCACGTGATCCCAAGACTGTAATAGACCATCAGCGGAAACTCTTCCGCGCCCGGCCTCAAGCCATATTGTTTTTCTTGTGCAGTGTTCACGTCGCCTCTTAACTTTTCGACGGCCCAATCGTCATTGGCCCTTCGGCAAGTTTGTTTTAATGTACCTGACCAGTTGATAAAGGTAGGGAACCTTCACCAACTGTCTTTTAATCCGACTGAGTTTACCACGCCTGTTTCTTCCGGCGTACTGCGAATCGGAGAGGGTTTCTTTAATCCGCGCCAAGCCCTCGGCGTAGAACGGAACCATCAGAGGCATTGATTCCACGACCGGATAGTCGAGACCACAGGCAAGACACCTACAGGTTTCACTTCCCAGTGCGACCCGCCCCCCGCACCGAGGGCAGGATAAGTGATTCAGAACGCCTGCTTCCGCCACGGACGCGCTCGCACCCTCCGTGGCGGTGCTCGCTCCATTGGCCGGCGTCCCCCGTTTCTTGGCCGTCACGAAAATGTTCAGTCCCTTTCCTTCACGCTGGCACAACTCCTGATCCGCACTTATGAGTGGGACGATGGTGCTCCTGACGCAATCAAAAAAGAACTCCCTGAACTTAGCATTTTCAGATTTGGCTAACCCTTGCCCGCCCATGACTAAAAAAAGCTCGAACTGAGCATAGGCCAGCTTAGCCACTTGAGAAGCCATGAAAAACTCTCCACGGATGTCTTCAAAGCCCAAGTCGCTCAGAACTTGCTGGTACTTTTCTGGTGAATAGAACTCGACCCTCTCCCCACCCATGTCAAGAAAGTACTTGAACGCATCCGAAGCCAATTCTTCATACCCGAAGAGTCGGTAGATTTGCGCCATCGGCATCATCTCTTCGATGTACTCGCTGGCGTCGGACAAAACGAGCGTTCCGCCGGGTCGCAGCACCCTTGCCGCCTCGCGCAGCACGACCAACCTATCTTTGACGTGGTCGATAGAATGGATGAGGGAGACCGTGTTGAAAGTTTCGTTTTGAAAGGGGATGCAGTTGGCGTCAACTCCTACGAAATGCTCGTGCCGGGCATACCGCTTTGCGGACAGCAAACCGTTCAAGCTGGGTTCGCTGCCGACAGTGATTTTGTTCGGTTCGAGAATGAAATCCGAAGCGTGGCCGTCGCCAATCCCGATGTCCAAAGACGGCGCTTTATACTCGACCCGATTGAAAAGGGTCTTTTCGAGAGTTTTGATGACTACGGTAATTAGATGAAAGGGTAGTTCCGAAGTTTCATAGCCCTTAAGAAAACCCTCTACGTGCCGTCGCACTTCCTCGTCTTGAGTCGCCGGGCCTTCGTAGGTTTCGGAAGCCGCCCGGTAAAGGGCAGGTAAAATAACGTAGAGGAAGTGCACGGCAGATTGTTGAAGACCTGCCTTCTCAAGTAACTGCTTCATCCTGCTTTCAAATTTTCCGTACCGCCGAGCCGACTCCTGTATGCGCTTCTCATGGTCCGCAATAATTTCACCACTGTCCTGCTCTGCAGCTTCATCGAACGGCAGATTATAGTATGCGTAAAATTCCCGCACGCATATCTCAGATAGCATCATCAGCTTAATCCCTCCGGGTTACACTCAAGAAAAGTTTGCAAACGATGGCGAACGTCAAACGGTCTTCAGTTTCAACAGCAAGTCCTAAATGTTATCCGATCTTCCAGTTGTGCGGCTGGTAAAAACCCCCGTACTTTCCATCGAGCTTGAGACGAGAAGAACTTACCTGAAAGTTGACCCTCTTCCGGCCCAAAAAATAAGCGCGGTGTTCAAAGTTCTGGTCGTAGAAGATAACATCCATGATGTATTCGCCGGGTGTTCACGAGGAGCCACGCCATGAAGCCGAGCAGTTCACGGCGAGCCCACAGTTCGCGTAGATCGACGGCGCTCCAGTTTCCGCTCCGCCTGATCGTCCCCAACGACTCGTCGGGGACGATACCTAATGGAGGCCGGAACGACGCGGAAGATTGCGCTTTTGATAGGCTGAGGTGAGTAGCGGCCAGCAGCAGCCCGCCGTCGCGCAATCAAATGTACTCCCACGGCACCGACGGATGCTCCAATGCCGCCTGGCATCCATCTTTGGGAGAGACCGAATAGTTTGTTCATTAAGCCAAGCAACACACCCGTGACAACTGCTACCACGGCCATGATGGCAATAATCGCGCCCCAGCCAAGCACCTTCGTGTTATTTTCCTTCATCGGTATCTCTCTATGGGAATAAGTGCCTAACTCCGGAATTGACCAGCGCAGAGCATAAATCATTCAACACAATTTCCAAAGATAATGATGAAAAGCACGCCCCGGCATTGATGCCCGAGACGTGCCCTTTAATCCTCGTTGCGAAACGAAGTTTACCTTCTGAGTGGATGCCAGCTTGTCAACCGACTCTTGAGTGGAAACGGCAGCACGCGGCGAATGGTGGCGCGTGGGACTGACTTGTTATCTCGGCGTCTCATTGTGTGCTTCCTTCCCTGATGAGCGAGTGAGCGATGATGAGCCTCTTAGCCATGAGAGCGCGCACGGCATCGGCAATGCTCGGGGCATAAGGCATGAGGGTGTTTTCAATCCCTATCAGGATCGCCTCACGCTTTCCCATATCCGGCTCATAGCAGATGGAAGTGATGAGCAGGAGAAAGTCGCCTATCGTTTCATCGTCACAGAGGAATGGCAGCACCCAAGAGTCTGTGAGTGCTGCTGCTTCTTTCGGTGTCAGCCGTGCGCCGTCGTCTATTCCGGCGATTGATCCTTGTTTCTTAGCCATTAGCCTTTACCTCCTGCCCGCTTCGCTTCTCTTTCGACATGTGCCGCAATGGTGCGCTCGATCATGTCGGGCGTGTGATAGTTGATGTCGCTCGACATCTCACACAGCACGTCTCCGATGTCGTTGTAAAGCAGGACGGGTGTTTCAGGGTTAGACATGACAGCGGCGAGGTCGCGGGCTAGTTTGCGGCGAAGCTCCATGCGTGACGGTGTAGCCGGCGTCGTGCGCGGCGTGCTAGATTTCCTACTGCTCATGATTTCCTCCTGGAATTCGTGTGAAGGAGAGCGGCGAGTCTCTGCTAAGGTTCGCGCCGCTCCCCGGTTAGAGAGGCTTAGGGAGGCTGGAGGGCTTTCCTAAGCCTTTCGCTTTTAGTGCGAGGTCTGCGACATCAAGGCGATGTGCAAACCAAGCGCAGCGTACAGGTGCTTGCAAACCTTCGGAGCGCGCGTGCTGTTCATCGGATAGCCGGCGGCGCAGTTGCAGGCTCCAAACCGCTTGCCGTTCAGGACTGAGAAGAAGACCTCATAGGTGCGGCCATTCGTGCGATTGGTGACGGTGTAGGAGCGAAAGCCTTTGACGCGGACAAGCATTCTTTCCTTCTGGCATCTTGCGGCGGCGTTCGTGAATTGGCTGGCGTTCTGAATTTGAATCATCTTGAGTTCCCTTTCCGGCGTCGTGCGCCTCTGTGATGTAGAGATATTACCTCACGCGGAAAGAATAGTCAATAGGTTTCTACCTCACAAGGAAAGAATTTCTTGATTATTTTTACCTATCGCGGTAAGGTATGCAGACATGAATGACGAATTAACCACACGACAAGCAGCGGAGCGGCTTAAAAAGTCTGACCGCTTAGTGAGGCTCTGGTGTCAGCAAGGGCGATTCCTCGGCGCTCATTTGGTCGAACACCCGCGCGGTGACTATTGGCTAATCCCTGAGCGCGATCTGGAGAGCTTTGTTAAGCCTAAGCCTGGGCCTGTGCCGAAAGCTACGAAGGCAAGCAAGAAAGGCAGCAAAAAATGAGCATTGAAGAACGCCTTATTAAACTTGAAGAGTTTGCGGCAGATGTGCGCGATTTCACCAAGATCGTGACGGAGATGATTCGTCGGCATGATGAGCGGTTAGATGAACATGCGGAGATGTTCCGCGAAGCGAATCACTCTCTCGCTGCACTTGCTGATGCACAGATACGCACGGAAGACAGCCTGAAGAAGTTGATTGAGCGGTCAGATCAAAGAGACAGTGAATAAGAAACAGGCTATTTAACTTTTCAACATTTCAGCTTTTTGCGTACTCAAAATTTCAGCAACGTGAAAACTCAATAATGATTATCACAGTGGCATCTTTCAAGGGAGGCGTGGGCAAGACTACAACCGCCGTGCATCTCGCCTGCTACTTCCAAAAGAAGAAACCCGCGCTTTTGGTTGACGGCGATCCGAACCGCGCAGCCACAGCATGGCACGCGCGCGGCTCCCTTCCCTGCACCGTGATAACTGAGAAGCAGCTTGCCCGCTACGCACGAGAGTTTGAGAACATCATCATTGATACTGAGGCGAGGCCGGAAGAAAGCGAGTTGCGAGAATTGGCGGACGGCTGCGACCTGCTTATCTTACCGTCCACGCCTGACACGCTATCTCTTGGCGCGCTCACACTGACAACCGATGCGCTGGATTCAATCAATGCTCGCAACTACAAAGTTCTCTTGTCCATCGTTCCGCCCAAACCTAACCACGACGCTATGGATGCTCGCGCACGTCTCAAAGAGTTAGAGCTGCCCGTCTTCAAGGGTGAGATTCGGCGCTTGATAGCTTTCCAGAAAGCAGCAACCGAAGGCGTGCCGGTGTTCAAGGTCAAGAGCGATCCGCGCGCTATGGATGCATGGTCTGATTATGAGGCAATCGGAAGGGAGATTGCCCGGTGAGCAAATTCGGCGCGATCAAGCGGGCAAGCAAGGCGCGAGAGTCACAGCCTGTCAGCACACCGGAGCGCGCCGTTACCGCTGAAGAGAAGGCAGAGGCCAAGCCTAAGAAGCGCGGGCGACCGAAAGGGAAGCGATCTAACCCGGCCTTTACCCAAGTGACGGCTTATATGCGGAAAGATACTTACAAGAATGCTCAGAAGGCTTTGCTTGATGAAGACGAAGAGTTCAGCGAATTGGTCGAGGACTTGGTTTCCAAGTGGCTCAAATCGCGTAGCTGAAATTGTGCGTACGCGAAATTGTGAAATGCCACAATGTTGAAATGGCGCGTTGCTGGAATATCAAAAACATTTCTTTTTGATTCTGTGATTTAATGCGCGCGTCTTGAGGTAGGCAGTAAAAAGCGAGTGCTTCACTTTCCGGGATCGGCACTCGCTCTCATTCAGTTCGCTGCCATGTGGCGGCGCGGGTTTTGTGCATTCTAGCATAGACTTCTCTAAAATTCGTCAAAGAAGAATTTAACGAGGAAAGACTAAGTGCCGATAGATGATACGACAAAAGAGGAAATAGCTGAAGAACTAGTGCGGCGCTCTCTTCGTTCCTATCTAGCAAGTGTAATTGATGATGAGTCAATGCTGGAGGCATGTCTCGCAAGAGACTTAGCTCAAGGGTTCTCAATGACCCTTAGTCTCGAAAATATAAAAGGGCAGTTCTCTGTTCAGTTCGTCCCACTTGCGGCAGCGCTTGTGGGAAAATTCGATGCCGAGATTGATAAATTCAGCATAGCCACGCCTGAAGGAAGCAAGGTTTTTGACTGGAAAGATGATCATGAGCGAGAACAAGGCTTAAAGTTTTTCACCGACTTTGCCGTTTGTTACCTGATACCAAAGATAGGGAATTATGTTGCAGAGGCAATAGAGTCGCTCCTTGAACAATCCTTCTCTTTTGCTAAAACAACCGGGTGCCTACGTATAGCAAAAGATTACGATGAAGCGACAGGCAGCGGATTAGATTTACATTCACTTATTGCAGACATAAGGGACGCGGTAAAGCAAGCACCGCCAGATAAAAAAGAGTATATCCGAAAAGCCTTAGAACACTACTCAGGTCTGCAAGTACAGTCTGTAAAAGGAAGGCCGCGAACGTGGACGAAAGAAAGTTTAGAGAAGGCCGTTCGTAGGGCAAGCTTTCAAGTCCGTAAAGAGAAATACCGAACCCCAACTTTAGAAGATGTAGCGCGTGATCTTAATAAGCGTAATCCAGATAGGGCACGACTAACCGGGAAAGCTTTAGGGCAAATGCTTACCCGCTATGAAATTAACTGGAAGGGTATCAAAAACCCACATAATTAGATTTATTTTCGCGTCAAATATTATATTTAGGGGTATTGCAACAAGGCAGAGAAAAGCGCATACTGCGGACGTTAATTTGATATTTGAGGATTGAAAAACAAAGCGGCGGTCAAAGTTCTCAGTTTTTGCCGACCTGAACCCCAACCGCCTGATGCTTTGTTTCTGTTGTAGAACCGAAAGCCGAAGCTCGCGGCGTCCCGCTTTATACCACGCCCCGGCCTTCCATGACTAGACCCAAAATCATCTAGCACCTTTCGACTCGACCATAATCTATTGAAAACGGCTTTATAGCCCACTGGAGATGCGCCAGTGAAATAAGATTGAGGTTGTCTTGTGTATGCCGCCGCGCAAGCAAGACACGTTCAGCCCTTATGACAGAACCGCATCTCTGTTGTAGGGGCTGAACTCATTTTGAAAGGGAGCTTATGAGCATCTTTACACTACAACCCAAAGACGATCCAACTGCGCCGACCTTCAACGTCGAGCGCGAGCATGTCTCGGAATTCCGCCGCATCATGCGAGAGCTTTACGCATCCGGCGGCAATGATCCCAAGACTCTCAGTAGACACAACGGCTTTTTTATCGAAACCACAAAAGCGCGCGAGGCTCTTGATAAAGCAGGTTTCGATTATGGCGCAGAGTTGAACCAGTCCGAGCGTTATTGGTTTGTCGTCTTCTGCTCGCGTGCGCTCAGACGCTTGCGCGGCAATCCTCGTCATGCACCGAAGTATGTAGAGGTTTTCTGACACTAGACACACGAATGCCGGGACTAATCGGCACTCGTGAATTGTTTCTAGGATTGTGAACGATGGATAGAACTAACAACCAACTCGCCTTTACCAGAGGCGAAGCAGCCAAAGGAGGCCGATGTGAACAATCATAGCATAAAAACAGCCAAAGGTGGCAAATTCCCGCGCGATCTTTCCCGCCGCGCTCATCTCCAATCCCAAACACTACGCACCCAGGAATGGGAAGACTTGCCCACTGTGGCCGCGCTCGCTGTCTTAAAGCGCCACGCCGACGTGTGGGCAAGGGCAAAGCAGGCCGGTGAGCCTGTAGCGCCAATGCGCGCCGCTCACGCCTCTTTGCAGAACGGCCAGCCTTTGGTTATCTCTGCAACCCGTAACATCGTGCCGGAGACTAATGGCGCGAGGGTGACTCACACGGTTACGTATCGCAGCACTGATAGGGCGAAGGCGACCAAAGAAAGCGCGCCCGCGCGGCTAGAAAGGCGGGCGGCTTAATGAGCGCGAATCCTGTCAGAGAGTTCAAGCCCTTCACGCCCGAAGAGCGCGCATCATTCCTCGCCTTTCGGTTCGGCTCTACGCTGGATTGGTCGAGCAGAATTCTTGTCGCCATAGATTATCCCCACGATCTGCGATGGTTCGTTGATGCCGTGCAGGGCGTCTGCAAGGGCAAGGAGCGGCGCATCGCGCACGCCACGCTCGCCACGCGCGCGCAACGGTTTAAGAACCCTTCGCAAGCCAAATCGCTGGCGATCCGCGCCGTCGAAGCCAATAACGAGTGGGCGCGCTTCAAGCGCATGATGATCGTTGACATCGAACGCCCGAAGCCGGGAGAGCGGGAAGGTAAAGAGAAGCGGGCGCGCACGCGCTACACGGACTATCTAACGCCTGCCGCTGTCTGGGCGCAGGAGGCCGAACAGCGCGCGAAGAAAGCCGACGAAATCAAGTGGAAGAAAGATTCCAAGTATCGCTTTACGGTACGGGAGGGAATTCTCAAGCGCGCCGTCGAGCAGTTGCCTAGTTTCGGCTGCGTCGAGGATATGCCCCTGGCGACGGCAGTGAAGACAGACTCTAAGCCTTTGCCCCTGAGCGATTATGTCGCCGCTCGGGAGCGCATCATGCTCGCAGAGCATAAACGCATCCTCGGAAAACTTCAGGACGGCCAGCCGACCGACGTTGACGAGATAGACGCCCGGCTCGCCGCGCTCGAAGTCTATTACGCACGCACGAGGATGGCAGTTGAAAAGGGCTACGAATCCGCGCGAGCGGCGCTTTTGAGCCTGCGAGACTCCCGATGCAGGCGCATGATGGACTTCTCGGACCCGGACGAAGTGGTCGCGGAGGTTGACGAAATCCTCGCTGCTAAGGGTAACGCCCACGACACCCTTAGTAAAAAGAACTTGAGTGGTAATGATAGTACTAAGGGTAACGCCCACGACACCCTTAGTCAGTTGCCCGATGGCTACGAAGAAACCATTATCGGGGAAGAGGTACAAGCCGAGTCGAACGCACTCACACAGCTTGATTGCGCCCTGAGCTACGCCGCTCTTGGCCTCCCCGTTTTCCCCACCAAACCGAATAAAGCGCCATACACGACACGCGGCTTCAAAGAAGCGACGACAGACCCGGCGACAATCAAATCGTGGTGGACGAGCCAGCCTGACGCTGGAATCGGCATCCCGACAGGGAAGGCATCCGGCTGGCTCGTGCTTGACCGTGATGATCGCCACAGCGGCGATGCCAGCTTAACGGCGCTCATCGAAGAGCATGGCGGGCTCCCAGCAACATCGGAGGCAACGACGCCAAGCGGCGGCGCGCACTACGTTTTCAAGTATCCGAACGTGCAAATCGGAAACTCTGCCGGGAAGCTCGGCAGGGGCTTAGATGTTCGCGGTGAAGGCGGATACATCGTCGCGCCCGGCATTGACCCGGCTCGCCGCTGGGTTAATGCGCTTGATCCAGTTGACGCGCCACATTGGATGATCGCGGCGCTACTCTCGGAAAAACACGAGCCTGTAAACACTGACCGGAAGGTGCTGCATTACCAAAACGGGCAAGCGCGAGTCTTTGCCGATGGCGAGCGTAACAACGGCCTGCGCGATGTCGCTTGCGGGCGCTGGACGCATGGGTATGCGACCGATGTAAACGACCTTTACCAGCAGTTGCGAGAGGTGAGAGATACACGTTGCGCCCCTGGTAAAGACCTGCCTGCGACTGACGAGCAGCTTTGGGGTTTAGCGCAGCGAACATCTCGCAGATTCGCACGCGGCGAGCGCCAACAGGAGGCACGGACATGACTCTCGAAGATGTGTTCAACGTCTGCCGTGCGCGCGGCGTTCATCTCGTCGTCACGGGCAAGCAGATGCGCGCACGCGGTCGTCAGGGAGCTGTCAACGATGCTCTCAAGAATGCGCTCGCCGTCCACAAACAGACGATCATTGACGCATACGGTGATGGCATCTGGCCGGATGAATCCTTGCCGAACCATATTTTTATTCCTGCGTCCACGCCTAACACGATTGAAGCTATCCGAGCGTGCATGAATGCACAGAGGTTAAAAGCAGCATGATTGCTTGGAACGTAAACAGAACGCTTGATAGGTTGCCGTTCTACTGTGAAGAGAGCTTGGCCTGGCATGGCTTTAACCGCGCGCTGCTTGCCATTGGCGAAAGCTTGCGGGTACTGCATCTGACGGATGATGAGTTGATGAATTGGGCTACACGCTACGCGGTCAATTTTTATCGTGAAGAGTTTGGCGTGGCGCAAGTCAAGGTGTCTTTGAACTGATGAGCGAGCAAGAACAGGGAAGGGAACAGGCGCACGCGCAGAATGAGAAGGCATCTCGCCTCCAAGAGTTGTATAATCGGCGCAGAGCCGCACAGCGATCCGTCAAGGAAGTTGATAGACTCATCGCTGAAGAGAAAAACAGGCTGAAGGCCACGAGCGCGCAGTAATAGCTTTTCGAGTTGCGCGATTCCCGCCGTCACTAACGAGCAAAGTTGATGCTCGTCAGGTGGCGGCGTTTTGTTTTGGGGAAGCACGATGAGCATAGAAATCACAATACCGATGAAGTGGGAGCCGAACGCATTTTATGACCGGCTCATTCAGATGAGGCGCACGGATCGCAAGACGTTCGACGGGCTTTCAACGCCAACACACTACGCGCTCGCTGAATATGAAAAGCAGCGACGTGAGCATGAAACACGGTCGGGAAGGGCATAGCCTGACCGCCAGGCGGGGCGATGTAGACAGCTCTTTAATCTCCGGAGAGCCGCCCCGCCGATAACTAAAAGAGAGGTGATGAAGATGGCAGAAGAGAAGGAAGAAAGCATTTACGACCGCATCCGGCGCGAGGAGCGGGAGAGGGAAGACCAGGAACGCGCGCGGCAGGGTTCGCTCAAGATTCTGTTCGGTCAACAGTCCAACAGCACGCAAGAGAAGCTCAGGCAACTTCGCCGGGGAGAGTCACAATGACAGCAACCATGATTGAGAAAGAGGTGCGCGCACTTGAGACGCGCCGGGATGAGTTAGACGGCCAACGGCAGGAGGCTGAGACAGTGCTTGTCAACGTGCGCCAAGAGCTGGTCGGCGGCAAGTGCACCGTCGAGAAGGTCAGCCGTGCACAGACGCTCTACACAGCCTTGTCTGAGGCTGTCTCTAGCCTCGGTGCGCCGCTCTCAGCCTTGCGTGACAGATGGGCGGCAGCGCGGGCGCAAGAGCAGGCCGAGAAAGACAGCCAGAGAGTCGCTGAGTTGCACGAGCAGCGCCGACAACTGGCCGTTGAGAACGAAACCATCCGCGCTGAAGTAGATGCTTATCTGGCGGGCCAAGCCACGCGCCTGCTGAACCTTCGGCGAAGCTTCTATCAGGCGGGCCGCGAGATAGACAGTCTAGTCCAGCCAACAGGCCATAGTAGGGGCGTCGCGCACCAGACAATCAGAATGTCCGAGCTTGAGTACGGCGAGGGTATCGAATTGGCTGTGAGAGTCGTCGCGCGGCAGCAAGAGCGCGCCGCCAAGAAAGCAGCATAAAGATGGAACTTGAGCCACAGCTTTCATCAATCGAAGGGCTAACTAAAGAATGGTATGAGAGTCAGATGCATGGCTCGCGGCGCACGACGCAGGGGAGGGGAGGGTGTACTGAGCTAGCGCCCTTCCCTTCTACAAAGAGCGTGGCATTGAAAGGATGAAGGATGAACGAGCAGCAAGTTGATTCCATTGTTAGCCTCGCGCCTGTACCGGCGCGCAGCGCGCTGCCTGACCCGTCCCGGCAGATCGTCACGCACGCGCTGGCTGCTAAAGGTGTTCCGTTCCGGCTAGGTGGCCGTGACTTGGCGCGCGAGCTTTGCTGTTCGGGGCTGGTTGCTTCATCTGCCGAGGCTGCGGGCTTCCGATGCCCACGCTTGATGGACTATGCCGCGCTGACCGGGAGATGGTTGCCGGACCCGCCGCCTTTCTCTGAAGCTACGCGCCTGCGAGATGCCCTGCTCTCGGCGCTGGACGATGATTGCAAGCGCGTCCATCCGGCACACGCGCAAGTTGGCGACGTGTTGCTATTCAAGATTCCGCCGCTCGCCTTCGGCGCAATCCCTGTTCAGTATCATATCGCGCTTATCTCCCACACTGACCCCTGGACGATGCTTGACACGCACCCCTGGCGCGGCGTGTCTGAGAGGCCAATACCACTTGATAAGCAGAGGCGAGGGCAGTTTCTTGAAGCGGTATATCGTTTCAGAAAACTGCCCGACATAGCAATGTGAGAGGCTTTGATACGTTTTGATAGACGAGAGCGACAATTCAAAGGCAAACCATGCACCGGCCATAGCTGCATTGCTTTCAACGCGCACGGTCAGAGCCGCAGCGGTCAAATGCAAGCTATCGGAGCCGACTCTCTACCGCTTGCTTCAGTTACCAGAGTTCAAGACAAAGTACAGAGCCGCGCGGCGTGAGTTGGTCGAGAACACCATCACTCAGTTACAGCGCGACGGCGCAGACGCGGCAGCAGCCCTGCGCGAGATCGTCAAGGATAAGAAGACGGCGGCCAGCGTGCGCGTGTCGGCTGCCAGGGTAATTTTAGAGACAGGCATCAAGGCCGTCGAGTTGATTGATTTATCAGAGCGGCTCGACCGCCTGGAAGAGTTAGAGAAAGCGAGAGGTAAGAAGTGATGAACATGGCTGGCAGGATTAAGAATCTGGAAGCGGCGCATGACCCCGCGAACTACGATCTTACGCTTTTAACTGACGGTGACCTGGACGCTTTGATTGCGTGCTATGACGAGCAGGGGGCGGTCATAGCTGACCACATCACGCCGGAGCTTGAGGCGGCACTACTGAGGGCAAAGCAATGAGCGTTCAAAGCAGACTCGGCAAGCTAGAGGCTGAGTATGGGTCCGAAGCTACCCCGGCAAAAAGTGAACATACGCGGAGGTGGACTGAAGCGTATAGCGAAATAGCCCTGACGATGGACGCGCACGACTTCGCCGGGATACATACTGAGATCGTCGGCTATTACAAGAGCGGTGGCACGGTCGGCAGATGGTACGGCAATGGCTTTCTTGCCGCTTCTAGATTGGCATAATGAGCGGAAGGGAGAGTTAATTTAATGAGTATAGATTCACGGCTCACGCAGCTTGAAAGGCAGGCAGGCGTTACCGATGGCGCAGAGTGCAACTGCCCTACACTTAACCGCGACATTCGCACCTATATGGGAGAAGAAGATAATCATGCAGTGGCTGATAGCGACCAGCGACCGCCAGAGGTGTGTGAGCGATGCGGCAAGCCGATGGAGATTATCAAGCTCGTTCTCATCCATTCCCGCGATCAAGTGCGGGTGTGATTGAAAGGAACGTTATAGATGAGCTTACAAGCCAGAGTTGACAAGTTAGAGGAAGCACAAAGGTCAAGGTTCGGTCTTGTTGCCGTCGAAGATTTAACCGATGAGCAATTAGAAGAAATGGTCAGAAAGTCAGGCTACGATCTTACCCTTTTGACGGATGCGGAATTAAATTCCTTGCATGATTGCTATACCGATGCGGGTGATTACATACCCGAGCGGATGACGCAGGAATTAGCAGCGACATTGGAAAGGGTGAAGCTATGAGCGTTCAGAGTCGAATTGAAAAATTAGAGAAGCAACCGGGCGCGAGCGCGGGCGTGCGATGCACGATCATCGTCCCGCCCAAGATGTCGCGTGACGAATGGCAGGCGCACGCGCGCGAGATGAATAGTAAGCTGGAGGTCGTTAATGAGCATACGGAATAGAGTGCAAAAGTTAGAGCAGCATCGCGGGCTATCTGGGCCTGAAGTTTACTGCCATAACTGTACGGAGTTCGCGGCCAGCATCGCGCGCGTGTACGGCGAGAGCAGCCAGATCGTGCCTGTACGCCATGTGCCGGGGCGGTGTGACACCTTCTTTGCACAGCTTGAAAAGGTCTATGGCTCCGGCGGCGACGGCGAGCGGATCGCTGCCTGACAATCGTGTAGTGATTACCACTACATCTTGAATCGGGACGCAGCTCGCCGTGATTATGAAATTGAGCGAAATGCGTGACTGAGAGCCATTGACTTGCGGCTGGAATAATCATACAAGCAGTTTGCTTTATTCATCTCTTGGCAAGGAAACTTTAAAATGAAAAGAACAGTCTTGCTGGTCATTATCAGTTGCTTGGCGACAGTCTTAATGCTCGGTTGTAACTCATATGGAACAAAGTTGGAATACGGTCAGGGTGAGTT
>MWVT01000088.1_pt1 | contig 16787 bp, 11 predicted proteins | sample 1047201 | NCBI WGS metagenome assembly MWVT01 (sample SAMN06349988, study PRJNA376086) | soil metagenome | isolation source: TG5-1 sample Antarctic (ecotone) soil | place: Antarctica | collected 2015-01-13 | reverse complement strand
TAAAAATTATGGTGAAAAGAAGTACTTCGAAATGGTAGATTATCTCGATGATCCTGATAAGATTGTTCTCACACAGCATACCATTCTTCCTACTTTCTTACGATCCTCCTTCAGCCGCGTTCTTGAAACTGCCGACTGTGTTTAGTCATACACGCTCTCCTTCATTATGGCATAGTTCTGCATTGAGTATTTATAGATATTTATCTGGAAATCCTCTGCTGCATTACTATTTTTGATGCCGTCAAATATTCATGTATGATTTCCAAATACCGTGAAGCATACAACACACAATTCACTGAAGAAAAATATAAACAATTTCTAGCTGACCTTGATGCGGAAGCGGGTTATCCTGTTCAATTCCGGGTAGCTGAATCGCCGATTTTCATTCCTATTAGTTTAAAAGAAAAATTGATCGCAGCCGGCGATCAGATCCTTCAGACAGTGATGTCCGAAAAATATCTGGAGCAATCTTTTACTGCCATTCCGCCTTCTCTTCTAGTTCCAAATCAAGACTCACATCCGGGTACCATTGCAATAGATTTCGCTGTTTGTAAAAACGAGGCTGGTGAGTTTTGGCCTCAGCTTATAGAATTACAGGGGTTCCCTTCCATGTTTGCTTATCAGCATTGGGTAGCATTGAAATACAAGAAACATTTTACTGTTCCGGGAAACACCACGCACCTCTTCAGTAACCTCGCAGATGATACATATATTAAGCGATTAAAAAAATGGATTGTTGATGAAGAAGATCCGGAACAAGTCATCTTGTTAGAAATAGAGCCGGAGAAGCAAAAAACAAGAGTAGATTTTGAGCTTACCAGGAAAATGGTTGGTATTGAATACGTATGCATCAGCAAAGTAATTCTTGAGGGGAAACAATTATTTTATGCAAAGAACGGCCGTAAAATTCCAGTCAGGCGCATCTACAACAGAGTGATCTTTGATGAATTTGCAAGGCGCACAGATATGCACTGCCAGTTTAATCTTACAGAAGAAGCCAATGTTACCTGGGCAAATCATCCCAACTGGTTTTTTAGAATAAGCAAATATTCAATGCCATTTATCAACAGCCCTTATGTACCTCAGACGAAATTTTTAAATGAAGTGGAGACCATTCCCGAAGATATAGAGAATTATGTGTTGAAGCCGTTATTTTCTTTTTCCGGCACAGGGGTTATTTTCGATATCAAGGCAGGATCCCTTGAAAACATTGACGATCCACAGAACTTCATCCTTCAAAGAAAAGTGCAGTATGCCCCGGTTATTCAATCTCCTTCCGGCTTGGTGAAAGCCGAGATTCGACTTTTATATACCTGGTTGAAAGATGAGCCCGCACCTTTGCTCACCATAAATCTTGTAAGACTGAGCAAAGGAAAAATGATTGGAGTAGATTATAACAAGGACCAGGAGTGGGTTGGTGGAAGTGTTGGATTTTTGGAAACGTAATCAGATGCTTTAAAGTCGGCTACCATCATAATTCATTATGAAATGAAATATAGAATTTTCTTTCTCCTCTTCATCGAATTATTTATAAGCTGTTCAAAGAAGGAATCGAAGCAGCCAATAGATATTTTTTCTTTAACCCTCAACTCACTTGATCATAATTCGTACTCCTTAGACGAGCTTTCAAAACGAAAAGGCGCAGTGATTGTCTTTCTTCAACCCGAGTGTCCGTTCTGCAATTCATATGGAAAAACATTAAAGCAGTTAGATAGTATATGCATTCAAAAACGAATATCGTTTCTTGGTATAGTGTCTGGAAAAAATTATTCCGAAGCTGAAATTAAGACATACTTGGATAAGCATCATTTGACAAATCCCATATTACTCGATCCTGATTTTACGCTGCAAAAACAATTGGGTGCTACAATTACTCCTGAAGCTTTTCTCATTAATAATAAAGGTAAAATGCTCTATCGCGGAATGATAGATAATTGGGGTTATGAAATAGGAAAAGTTCGTGCTCATGTCTCTGATCATTATCTTCTTGATGCTATAGAGGCTTATCTTCAAAACAAACCAATTGCTCCTGATTCTACCAAAGCTATCGGTTGTTATATTGAATAATATTATTTAAAGTTTAGTATCAAATATTTGTTAGAAATTGTTTTCAGCTAATCTATAACCACTGTTCAATTTATTAACAGTTTATGGATAAGTCCTTACTTATGAAAACTAAGCGATGTTGATAACACTACATTTAAATTGAAGCTGCGCGCGAGCTTGCGATTGCCTGGCGGAGCCGTTTGGCAATCGCGCTTCTTTTGGTTACTTTTCTTCTAAAGAAAAGTGATAATAAAAAAATCATTTTACTTCCTAATCAATAGATATTCGAATTAAAAAAAAGATCATTATATATCAATTTAGAAAAGAGTATCATTGAATTACACCTCGTCGTCGGACAAAGTTTGAGGTTTATATGCAAAGAAACTGCCCCTCAAATTATTTTGATATTATTTTGGCTTAATTATATTCCAATTCTTCATGCGGAAATTTCCTCCCGTTATAACACAGTTTTATATCCATATAATTCTCTTTGGAGTCACCACAATTTATCTATGCCTGAATTTTTCCTGTCAACAGAAAATGCAAGTAACCTTTACTGCCGATATAGCACCTATAATACATCAAAAATGTACGCGGTGTCACAGCATGGGCCAGGTTGCACCCTTCCCGTTAACTACATATAAAGATGTCGCAAAGCGAAGTAAAACAATTCGTGAAATTGTAAATAAACGAATCATGCCACCGTGGCCTGCAGACCCATCCTATAGTCATTTCGAAGGTGAAAATTATTTAACAGAGAATGAGATTTCGCTCATTAATGATTGGGTAGAGGCAGGTTCGCCTTTCGGTGATTCTGCAGTAATGATTCCATTTCCGAAATTTGACCGGGGATCAATGATAGGCACGCCCGACGCAGTGCTGAAGATCAAACCATTTCTCATCAAGGGAGATCACTCCGATCGCTTCGTTGTCATGAAAATTCCTTACGAATTTCCATCGGATACTTTTATTCGCGCTATCGAATTCGTACCCGGAAGCCGGATGGTGCATCACGTAAATGGCCGAATCATTTTTTATGATGAGGATAAAAAGAAAGATGTTTTCGCCGGTGCATATGCTCTCAATACTAATGATGAGACCCGCGAAACCGTTTTTAAAAAAATGAATCTGCTGAATGATGATGGCAGTTTTCCCGGTGAAGATCACTACATTCATTCTGCAACAAATTATTTACCCGGAGTCACCGCCACACTATATCCTGAAAATATTGGTGGATTTACTGTTAAAAGAAAGGGTATTATTTATCTGAACGATATTCATTATGGTCCCTCTAACGAAGATGTTTGGGACAGCTCTTATGTAAATATTTTTTTTGGAAACAAGCCTCCTGAACGCCCTGTGCAGGAGATTCAATTGGGCACATTGGGTATATCCGACATCATACCTGCACTTGTAATTCCTCCTGATACTGTTATGAAGTTCAGGACGAGCGCGAAAATACTTGGCGACATCTCTGTACTTACTATCAATCCGCACATGCACCTGCTGGGTAAATCTTTTGTCGCTTATGCAGTAACTCTAAATGGTGATACCATTCCGCTTATCAGGATAAATAACTGGGATTTTCGCTGGCAGTACTTTTATACTTTTCCAAAAATGGTGCATCTGCCCGCAGGAAGCACTATTGAAGTTATAGCAACCATGGATAACACGAAAAATAATCCGAACAATCCATTCAATCCGCCGCAACTGGTTGAAGGTCGCAATGGAAGCATGCGCACCACCGAGGAAATGTTGCAACTGATCATTACCTATCTTCCTTATAAGAAAGGAGATGAGTCTATAAGCCTCGCGCCGCAGCAATTTGATTGATCACCTTATACTCCACAACACCGCATATTTTGTGTTGTATTTTTGCAGCTTATCATGAATCAAATTCAAGCGCGTAAACTCATAAGCTCCTGGCTGCTGCTTGGAGTTTTTATGATCCTCATACAAATTTTATTAGGTGGCATTACCAGGCTGACAGGCTCAGGGCTTTCAATAACGCAGTGGGATGTCATCATGGGTTCAGTGCCACCGCTTAATGATCATGACTGGCAACAGGCCTTCAATCAATATAAACAATTTCCTCAATACACATTGATGAACAGCGATATGACGCTGAATGGATTTAAATCAATTTTTTGGTGGGAATTTATACATCGTCTTTGGGCACGTTTGATGGGTGTTGCGTTTCTTATTCCCTTCATTTATTTTCTTATCAGGAAAAGCATTGACTGGCAATTAGGAAAAAAGCTCATTATGATTTTTGTGCTTGGAGCTTTACAGGGATTGGTAGGATGGATTATGGTGCAGAGCGGCCTTATAGACAAGCCGTGGGTGAGTCCGATAAATCTAAGCGCTCATCTTATTCTTGCCCTAATTCTTTATTGTTATTTGTTTTGGGTTGCCTTAGATGTGATGCAACTTTCTCATGAAAAACAACAATTAAGATCTCTGTTGCCATTCTCAATTTTTCTTTTAACCCTAACTTTTGTGCAGTTGTTTTACGGTGGGCTTATGGCAGGAAATAAAGCTGCGCTCTTCTACCCAACATTTCCAAAAATTGGTTACACATTTATTCCGCAGGGAATTCTTACATCTGAACCCTGGTATCTGAACTTAATTTCCAATATTGGGATGATACAAGTCATTCACCGTTCCCTGGGATTTATATTGGCTTTCAGCATTTTTTATTTCTATTTGAAGAGCAGGAAATATAGGACTTCAGATTTTTTTAAAACTGCATTTATGCTGCTGCCTTTATTGGTTGTCGTTCAGGTTGTGCTAGGAATTCTAACCTTGATAAACGCCCTTGGTCAGATTCCCATAATGTATGGTGTTTTGCACCAGTTGTTTGCCGTGCTTCTGCTCACAGATATTGTATTTATTACCTTCAGCTTATCACGACAGACTACCCAAAAAAGAGATCAGCCACCAGATGAGATGGTCTTGCAGCAGCCTGTCATCGAAATGCATAAAGAATGAAGAATTTGCTTTCGATAGTATAAGGGCGTTAAACTATTTGTGATGACCCACACTTACTCTGGATAGGAAATCTTTATGTATCTTAAGCCGGACATCAAGAATTGAGCAGGAAGAATTAAACCAAGTTCTTCCAGAATTAGGGATAATCAGTTTGATCTTGATCTTTTGAAATATACAAATCAGGGAATGTGGTAAATAAATCGCGCATCTATTCATTTACTGAGGGTAATAATTGTTGGGTGTCATGCTTGTGCGACAATGGCATATCAAACTAACTGCAAGAAATGAGCTTTAAAAAATATACTTTGCTTTTTCCTAACCTCAATAAGTTTTGTTGTTAATGGACAAGACCTTGATTATATAGTTTCCTTGCATGAACGACAACTGCCGGATTGGTTCATGGAGTTTTACAAATCTGAGAGACTTGATAGCAACTAGTAAAATATCGGACTACATAAATCCGTTTTACATTGAAGGAGATTTTAATGGAGACGAAATAATTGATATTGCTGTCTTAACTGAAGAGAAAAAATTAACAAAGAGAGGCATTATAATTTGTCATGCCAATATAAAAATGTTTTTTGTTCTGGGTGCGGGGAAAACTTTTGGGAATGGAAACGATGACTTTCAATGGATGGATATTTGGAAAGTGTATCGTGAAACGAAAGTCGAACTAGGTGTCGGTGAAACAGAAATTATCAATTTGAAAGGACAGGCAATCTTCGTTGAAAAATCAGAATCCGCAAGTGCAATCATTTATTGGACTGGACAGAATTATAAATGGTATCAGCAGGGAGATTGATATAAACAGTTTAGTGAGTAAAATAGTACGAACACCTAATTTCTAATTAATTCCAAAAAGCTATTCCACTAAAATTAAAACCGATTTAGGAATGCATTTATCAGATTTACCAAGTATAGTATAGCAGGAGAAATAAGACCACCGTGATTAAAGAAAGATTAGACGAGATTATTTATGATAACTTATCAAATAAATTTACCTTACACAGCACCTGTATAAAATAGCAACTCTGCCAACCGAACAATGAATTGTTACATTGGTTTATAAGCCAATAAATACCATGTCAAAAACTTTTTTAACGGCTGAATGGCGAAAGCTTGTGATTGTTAACTATTCCGTAGACCCCTCTATATTGATCCCTTATCTTCCTTTTAAAACCGAATTGGATTTTTGGAATGGCAAATGTTATGTAAGCCTCGTTGGCTTACGCTTTATTAATACTAAAGCAAAAGGATTCTATATTCCATTTCACCGTGACTTTGAAGAAATCAATTTACGATTCTATGTTAGGTATAAAAATAATTCTGATTGGAAGCGCGGTGTCACCTTCATTAAGGAAATTGTTCCTAAACCTGCTTTGACATTTGTGGCCAATGCATTTTATGGTGAGAAATATGTAACCTTTCCTACCAGGCACCAGTGCCATAATCGTGCTAATTCAATGAAAATATCATATGAATGGAAGCATCAAGGTGCATGGGATTCAATGGAAGTAAACGCTGCATTAACTCCTTCATCTATACTCCCGAATAGTGAAGAGGAGTTTATTACTGAGCATTACTGGGGTTATACTCAAATCAGCAATCGGCTAACATCTGAATATCAAGTTGAGCATCCACAATGGACTGTCTACTCTGTATTAAATCATAAGATCAAAGTCCGGTTCTCTGAACTCTATGGGAAGGAGTTTGCCCAACTACAAGATACTATTCCTGGTTCTGTTATGCTTACGGAAGGATCCGGCATTGCCGTTTTGGGAGCTTCTAAAATTCAATAGTTGCTAAGGCTTCAGCCTTCCATACATTCTCGGAAATGGGATTGTCTCCCGCACATGAGGCAATTTGCAAAGCCATGCAATCAATCTTTCTAACCCCAGTCCGAAACCTGAATGCGGTACTGAGCCAAAGCGCCGCAGATCAAGATACCATTCGAAAGCATGCATCGGCAGTTTATGCTCAATAATTTTTTCAGTTAATAACTGAATGTCTGTTTCACGTTCCCCGCCTCCAACAATTTCTCCATAACCTTCAGGCGCCAGCACATCCACACCTTTTGCCCAACGTGGATCTTCGTCTCGCTTCAAATAAAATGCCTTCACCTCATGAGGCCAGTTATATACCATGATGGGTACATCAAACAAACGGGTTATCACGGTCTCATCGCTTCCGCCTAAATCGTCTCCATATTTAAATGTTCTTGCTGAATTAATCCATTGCGGAATGTTTCGTTCATCCTCTTCAAGTTCTTTCATCTCATTCTTCAACTGATCTATCTTTGACTGATTAAATGTGATCTCCCCTTTTTTCATTCCGGCAACTTTCATTTTTCCTTCCCGCTCACCAATCTCATTCTTTACAGATATTAATCTCTGCTGCACACTATTCAATTCTTCTTCAAGTGAGATGATGGCATTTTTTCCTTCTACATCTTCTTCCCCTTTAATGATGCGGACTGCCTGATCATATGTGAGGCGCGGGAATTTTTTATCTATAAGATTTTCAAGAATGGTGGTATCACGACCAATGAACTTAAATTCACTTTTACATTCTTTCAGTACTGATTGCACGATAGATTTCAGCATTGCTTCGATCAGCTCCATGTTCATATCAAGATCATAAAATGCCATTTCTGGTTCTATCATCCAGAATTCAGAGAGATGCCGCCGCGTCTTTGATTTCTCCGCGCGGAAGGTTGGACCAAACGTATATATCTTTCCGAGTGCCATCGCCATCGCTTCACCATACAATTGACCCGACTGAGAGAGGTAGGCAGGCTGTCCATAAAAATCTGTCTCAAACAAGGTGCTTGTACCCTCTACTGCATTGCCAGTAAAGATGGGCGCGTCGGCCTGCACAAATCCCTGTTCATTAAAAAAGGTATGAATAGAAAAAATAATCGCATTTCGAATGCGCATGATAGCCCATTGTCGTTGCGACCGCAGCCATAGATGCCGGTTATCCATTAAAAAATCTACGCCATGTTCCTTTTTCGATATTGGGTATTCTGATGCAATATTGATCACTTCTAATTTTGTAACCTGCACTTCATAACCACCAATCTGCCTGTCGTCTTTCACCACTTTTCCACTCACTACAATTGAGCTTTCCATAGTTACCTTCCCAGCAATTTCAAAACTTTCTGATGATACAGATTTTTCGTCTATAACACATTGGCAAAAGCCGCTGCCATCACGAAGAATTATAAAAAAAATTTTTTTACCTGAACGCTTATTAGCTGCCCAGCCTTGCAGAGTTATCTCATTTCCTTCACACTGAGCCAGGCTTCTTATATCTATTTGTTTCACTTCCGTATTTCGTGATAATTCCCGTAGAAAAAAATTTGCGAAAGAGGGCGAAAATAACCATTATATTTACTTTGTTTCGGTCGCAAAAAACCTCATAAATACTTTACAACCTATCTTTGCCACCATCATATTTACGACAGACACATGTTGAAGCAAGGTCAATTTCAGAAAATGTTGCAGAAGCTGTCGCCTCAGCAGATTCAGCTTATCAAGCTGCTGCAGGTTCCGACTGACTCGCTCGAAGAACGTATAAAGGAGGAGCTTGAAGCAAATCCCGCACTGGAAGAGGGCCTTACTGACGATGGTACTGATGAAGAGATAACAGATAAACAAGAGGATGCAGAGGATACCCATGAAGAGGAGGAAGAGAAAACTGAACCGGAAGAGTCAGAGAATGAAAAAGAGGATGTAGAAGAAGAAACCGTGAAATTGGAAGAGGCGGAGACAGAAAAAGAAGAGGAAGATTTTTCTGTTGAGGACGAGCCGGATTTGAATGATTACATGGATGATGATGAGGTGGGTGATTATAAAATGCGCGATGACAACTATCCTGAACAGGATGATAAGCGTGTGCTGCCCGTGCCTGTTTCAAGAAGCTATCATGAATACCTCGAAGAACAGCTGGGAATGGAAGAACTGGATGATGTAACCGAGGCGCTTGGTGAATATGTGATTGGAAGTATTGACGATGATGGCTATCTGCGAAGGCCGCTGGATGCCATGGTAGATGACCTTGCCTTTTCTCAGAATGTGATGTGCACGGAAAAAGACCTTAAGGACATCCTGAAGATCATACAACAGTTTGATCCCCCGGGCACAGGAGCGCGCAACCTGCAGGAATGTTTGCTGCTGCAATTAGATCGAAAAGAAAATAATCCGCACATAAGAACCCTCGCCATCAAAGTGATTACTGAACATTTTGATGAGTTTGTAAAAAAGCATTATGAAAGGCTGCAGAAGCAGATGGAGGTGGATGATGAGCTTTTTAAGCAGGTGATTAATGCAATCATTCGTCTTAATCCAAAGCCCGGCAGCGCTTATACTGGTTCGGGTGATCTGGAAAAGATTATTATTCCTGATTTCTATATAACAAATAATGATGGCGAGCTTGAACTTTCACTGAACCAGATGAATGTGCCCGAATTGAGGATCAGTCAGGCCTTCAGAGACATGCTGCGAGATTACCAAAAGGGCCAGAAAAAAGATAAGCATCAGCGTGAAGCTGTAATGTTCATCAAGCAAAAGATAGATTCTGCTAAATGGTTTATTGATGCGATACGTCAGCGTCAGCAGACACTTTTACTTACCATGAATGCGATCATGGAATATCAGTATGATTATTTAGTAAGCGGTGACGAAACAAAGCTTCGCCCAATGATATTGAAAGACATCGCTGAACGTACCGGACTTGATATTTCTACTGTATCCCGTGTAGCGAACAGTAAATACGTACAGACGGAGTGGGGCACGCTTAAACTAAAATCATTTTTTTCGGAATCTCTTTCCACTGACAGCGGTGAAGAGGTTTCAACCCGTGAGGTTAAAAAGATACTTATTGATCTCATCTCCATAGAAAACAAAAAGAAACCTCTCTCAGACGAAAAGTTAACTGAGCTACTTAAGGAAAAAGGATACAACATAGCGCGTCGCACAGTAGCAAAATACCGGGAACAGTTAGAGATTCCGGTTGCAAGGTTGCGAAAAGAACTTTAAGGTATATTTATTTGCACTTATGTTTATTTCTAAATTGACTTCAGACTAATTTGTTTTTGAAAACAATTGCCAATCTGCTGTCGTTGATTTTTCACCCGCTCATTCTCCCTACATATTCATTTTTGCTTATCTATTGGACCAATCCATTGCTGTTCTCAAATTACGACAGATCAGATTTAGGAAGAATTTTTCTAACCGTGTTTATAAATACATTCCTCTTTCCCCTAATAGCTATTTTACTTATATGGCGGCTTGGATTTGTAAAATCTCTAAAAATGGAATCGCAGCAGGAAAGGTTAGTGCCTTTTATTACAAGCGGAGCACTTTACATATGGACATACATTGTTTTCAGGAAATCAGGATTACCTGAAATATTAAACATCGTAATTCTTGGGGCAACCATTGCGCTATTTGCTTTATTCCTGATAAGCATCTTCCGAAAGGTAAGTCTTCATGCAAGCGCTATGGGATGTCTGTTTATTTTAACATTGGCCTTATGCCTGTTGTCACAATCAGATCATCACGCACTTCTAATCGGCATTGCAATTTCAGGAGGAATTATATGCAGTTGCCGGCTTCTGCTTGAAGCTCATAATACTTCTGAAGTTTCACTTGGTTATTTTATTGGAGTTATGAGCCAATTGGTAGCATTAAAGTTTTATTGAGAATATTATTTAATAAGTAAAACTAGTAGTCTTATTGTTTAATAATTATAATATATACGCCAATATCTTATTATCTTTGAAGGCAACCGACCTGCCTATGAACTTTCATGACTCAACTGCATTAAACAACTATTCATCTATACTTATAAAAGTGCAGTGTCAGCACTATAACCACTGACTATAAGAGCATGAAAAAATTCTTATTTATTACAATTGCCACGCTCGCTTTTACAATTGCGGAAAAACAAACATTTGCTCAAGTTCCCGAGTGGGTTTGGGCTAAAAGCGCGGGAGGAACAGGTTATGATGTGGGAAACAGTGTAGCCACCGATGCCTTGGGAAATGTATATGTAACGGGTTCATTTCAGAGTTCCTCCATCACCTTCGGCTCAACTGTTTTAATAAATGCAGGTTATGCTAATATTTTTATAACCAAATATGATAGCAATGGAACTGTTCTCTGGGCGAAAAGCGCTGGAGGAACAGAGGTTGCTTTTGGAAACAGTGTATCAACCGATGCTGCAGGAAATGTGTATGTAACGGGTTCTTTTTCTAGTTCCTCCATCACCTTCGGCTCAACTGTTTTAACAAATGCAGGTAATTATGCTGATTATGATATTTTCATAACAAAATATGACAGCAATGGAAATGTACTCTGGGCGAAAAGCGCGGGAGGAATAAATTCTGATAATGCAGTGGGTATATCCACTGATGCCAGCGGAAATGTGTATTTAACGGGTTATTTTGAGAGTTCCTCCATCACCTTCGGCTTAACCGTTTTAACAGGTTATCATGATATCTTCATAACTAAATATGACAGCAATGGAACTGTTCTCTGGGCGAAAAGCGCAGGAGGAACACTTATTGATGGGGCATCCAGTGTTTCCACCGATGCTGTCGGAAATGTGTATGTAACGGGTGGGTTTCAGAGTTCCTCCATCACCTTCGGCTCAATTACTTTAACAAATTCAAACCCAGATTGGTCTGAAATTTTCATAACCAAATATGACAGCAATGGAACTGTTCTCTGGGCTAAAAGCGCGGGAGGAACAGATGCGGATTATGCATACAGTGTTTCCACCGATGCCGTGGGAAATGTGTATGTAACGGGTTGGTTTCAGAGTTCCTCCATCACCTTCGGCTCAACCGTTTTAACCAATGCAGGGTATTATGATATTTTCATAACGAAATATGACAGCAATGGAAATGTTCTCTGGGGTAAAAACGCGGGAGGGACAGATTATGATGGGGCAAAAAGTGTAACCACCGATGCTGTCGGAAATGTGTATGTAACGGGTTCGTTTTCTAGTTCCTCCCTCACTTTCGGCTCAACAACTTTAACAAATACAGGTGCTGTTTATGGTGATATCTTCATAACGAAATATGACAGCAATGGAACTGTACTCTGGGCTAAAAGCGCAGGAGGAACAAGTTGGGATTATGCATACGGTGTATCCACTGATGCCAGCGGTAATGTGTATGTAACGGGTTCTTTTAATAGTTCCTCCGTCACCTTCGGCTCAACCGTTTTAACTAATGCAGCTGCTGGTTATGCTGATATTTTCATAGGGAAATTAAGCAGCACTGTCACGACAGATATTGAAGAGAATCATTTTAGTAAAGAAATAACCGTTTTTCCAAATCCATTTTCTTCGCAGGCAATTTTGCAAACCGGTAATTTGCTGCACAATGCAACCTTAACGATGGACAATGTTTACGGGCAGACCGTTAAACAAATAACAAATATCAGCGGGCAGACAATTGTTCTCTCCAGAGACAATCTCATAAGTGGACTGTACTTCATTCATCTGACAGAGAATAACAAAACAATTACAACAAAAAAATTGGTAATCACTGACTGACAAAAGACATGAGGCGCGCTAAATAAACATATACTATAGCATACTCAGAGTTATACCACTTCCACCTTCAGGTTATTCTTTATTACCATAAGTTCCTCTTCCATCTTTTCTATCAGCGTAAGCAATTCATCTTTATTTCGTGCTGGCTCCGGAATTTCGCTGCTAATAAAATTCACAAACTTCCACACTTCCTTCACATCATTTACATCAAGCTCATAGGGCTTGTATATAGTATTCAGTGAATGAAGCTCAAGCAGCTTTTTTTTCTTCAGTTGATTGAAAACATTTTTAAAAACAATTCCCTCATCTCTCGTTAACAGAATGTATGCATGTCCGTTTTTAATGTCGTGCCAGTTCTCTATATACTCACCAATTACCCAGCTCTTATCAGGAATCGGCAACATTGAATCGCCATCAATTTGAAACATGCGGTATTTACGATCATCAAAAAGAATTGGTAACTGGAAGGTTGGCAATTGTGCTATAAAATCAGGATCGGCATAGCCATTTTTGTATCCCGCTTTTGCTTTGATCGGCACTGCTTCTATATTTTCTTTATTCTCACTGTCAACAGTTGTAGCCAGCACACGAAGCTTGCTGCCGGTGATATATATATCATTCCCCTTCTCCAAATCCGATAATTGAAATCCTGACAGCTTCCCCAGCTCCATTTTTACCAATGTATCAATAGATACTTTGTAATATTTTGAGAAACCTATCAGTGCTTCCAGTGTTGGGTTTTTCACGCTTCCATTCTCATAGCTGTTTAGCGTAGAACGGCTCATGCCCAGTTCGCGCGCTACAATATCCTGTGTTTTGTTTCTCCGCGTGCGGAGAAGCTTTATGTTGCTGCTGAATGTCATTGCTGCATTATTTTGTATTCACTTTTAAGGATTGATCGTGGTTATTCAATTTCACTTTTAATTTTAGCAGGTTGATTTACTGACTTGCCTTCAAGCATAAATTCTTTCACCACCTCATATTTACTAAACTTTACTGCCGTATCTTTTTTCAACAATACAATGCTTCTTGTTACAAATGAAGCCGCATATTGCTGAGTACAAAATTCAGCGGATGCCCTGCTGAATTTCTCTTTATCTAATCCTCTTGCAATGGTAAGGTGAGGGTTCTTAATAAATTTTGAAGACTTATCAGGAAATTTCATCTGTTCTTTCAGATCACAAACAATATCAACGATTGCATCACCATTAAGCACATTAATGAATATGGTCTGGAAAGGAAATCCATCGAAATTTTTCAGCGATATATTAAAAAATCCATGACGGCCTGCTACTGCTGCAACATGTTTTATGATCTGTGATTCCCTGGCCTCACTCTCTATGAAATTACAAAGAGTTATCTGCGGCTTGGATGCGATTGCCTGATAATGATCAAACTGCCGGTGAAATTTTTTCTTGATCAACTCCACCTCGCGGCTGATGTGCGGCGGCGGACTGATCACCAGCAAATATTCGTATTGTTTTGAAGCAGGAACGACAACAGGTGTTGCAACAGGATCCGGTTTTGAGCGTGCAACAGTTTCTGCATCGCTTTCATACATCAAGTAATTAATTTTATACATCTCTAGTACATTGATGGAATAAAATCCAAATTCTTCTGCCACCTTTCCTTTTACGAGATAACAGCCTTTTCCCCGAAAGGGGAATTTTTTAGTGGCTTCCGGAAAGTGATTTGTATCGAAGAAGAACCCATTCTTATCCAGGAAACAACCAAACATCATGGCTTCACCCTTTTTCGTGCTCGTTGGTTTATAAGTGACATAGTAGCCAATGATCTCAATAATTTGATCCTTATAATTTTTAAGATCTGAGGAACCCTGCAAGAATGGAAGACTTCCTTCGAGGGAATTGGCAGGGGTTTCTACCAATTCAAAGGGAGAGCATAAAGGAAACTCAAGAATTTCTATCTCATCATTTGCATCAGCAAACTGATCCTGGTATAGTTCGGGCAATTGAAAATTTTTGTAAGCTGAATCAAACAATTCTCTTTTAGCTGTAGATTTTTTCTTGCTGCCAATAATAGCATGCACATCCCACATTAATTGTTGCTTCGTTCTTCCTGTAAACCGAAAAGCGCCAATACGAATCAGCAGGCGAAGCTGTTCTATTGATATAGAAACTCTGCGCATGAAATCACTGAGATCAAGAAATTTTCCATACTCCATCCGTTCTTTTAAAATTGCTTCAATCGTCTTTACTTCAAATTCTTTCATCAAACTAAATCCGAGATAAATATCTTTTCCATTGATGGAGGTCTGCGATTCACTAAGATTAATGCATGGTGCATGAATATTTCCTCCCATCATACGTGCTTCATGAACATAATATTCGGTGCGAAAAAATCCACCGCCATTATTGATCACTGCCACCATAAACTCGAGCGGATAATGAACCTTTAAAAACATGCACTGATAACTCTCTACGGCATATGATGCTGAATGTCCTTTGGCGAATGCATAGCCGCCAAAAGTTTCCATCTGGAACCACACCTCGTGAATGAGTTTTTCATCATAGCCTTCAGCGCGGCAGTTAGAAAAGAATTGCTCCTTCACCTTTAGAAACTCCTCCCGTCCTCTATACTTACCTCCCATACCTCTTCGTAATTTATCTGCTTCGGCAAGTGAAAGCTTACCAAAATGATGCGCCACTTTTATCACATCTTCCTGGTATACCATAATGCCAAAGGTCTCTTCCATCAATTTTTTCATGAGGGGATGAGCATATTCTCTTCTTGATGGATCATGAAAACGCCGAATGTATTCCTGCATCATTCCACTTTGCGCAACGCCCGGACGAATGATGGAACTGGCAGCCACTAAATCAAGATATGTGGACGCTTTAAGCTTCGTCAATAACATGCGCATGGCAGGCGATTCCACATAAAAACATCCCATGAGCTTTGCCTGCTGCAGATGCTCCCTTACTTTTTCATCTTCTTTAAATCGCTTTACATCATGAATATCAATATCTTCATTTGTGTTTTGCCTGATGATCACCACAGCGTCTTTGATTTTCCCCAATCCGCGCTGACTAAGAATATCATACTTTGCAAATCCCACATCTTCTGCTTCCTGCATGCTGAATTGTGTAAGTGGAAATCCTTTAGGTGGATTACTTAAAGCCGAGTAATAGGTGATTGGCTTCTCAGAGATTAGAATTCCTCCCGCATGAATACCAAGGTGACTCGGAAATGAATAAAGAAGCTTTCCATATTGAATAATCAAACTGGTAATATGATCAGCAGTACCGGAATGAAATATATTATCAGACAACGAATCAATCTCCACTTTAGGTAATCCGAAAACTTTTCCGAGCTCACGTATTACGGCATTGTCTTTCATCTCGCTGTATGTTGCAAGCAGTGCAATGCAGTCTTTATAGTTTTCTCCGTACGGCGAACGATAGAAAATATAATCGATCACGTCGTCGCGTTCGTTCCAGGAGAAGTCAATATCGAAGTCGGGAGGATTTTTTCGGGAAGGATTGATAAAGCGTTCAAAGTAAAGATCCAATTCAATCGGGTCAACATCAGTGATCCGCAGCAGATATGCCACCATCGAGTTTGCGCCGCTGCCTCTTCCTACATAAAAATAATTTTTAGAACGGGCGTATCTGACGATGTCATGATTGATGAGAAAATAAGAGGTAAAATTTTTGTCTGAGATCAGGTCAATCTCCTTTTGAAATCTTTTACAGATTTCTGGATTCGATGTGGGATAACGATAATGCATTCCTTCCTCGCATAGCTTCAGTAATCGTTGGCGATCCTCTTTAATACCTTCTGTAAAATATTTTTTGTTTTTCGATTGTTCAAATTCGAAATCAATTACCTCACATGCATCGAGTAATTTCTTAGTGTTCTGAATAATTTGTGGATAGAGAGAGAATATTTTTTCCAGTTCTTCTTCAGTGAGCATAATTTCCTCCGGTGAAGCTTGCTCGGTCAACGGCAGCTTGCTGAGCAATATGTTGTTATCCATAGCGCGCAGTAGACGATGCACATTGAAGTCTGTTTTTGTTCGGAAGGTGACAGGCGCAAGAATCACTAATTTCTCAGGACAATTTTTCCATGGTGAAAAATGAAGACGATTAAGGTCAGAGGGTTTGATGCCAATGAATTCGTTTTCATTCAGCTTATCTGATGTCAATTTAGGAGAACAAAAA
>MWVT01000087.1_pt1 | contig 16895 bp, 18 predicted proteins | sample 1047201 | NCBI WGS metagenome assembly MWVT01 (sample SAMN06349988, study PRJNA376086) | soil metagenome | isolation source: TG5-1 sample Antarctic (ecotone) soil | place: Antarctica | collected 2015-01-13 | reverse complement strand
TGCTGTTACTTTCATCCTTATCAGCTTTGACTGCCTCGATCTTCATACCCTCAAAACCTAATCTCTTGAAGTCTTCTTCCCCCCATAGCCCTAATTTTTCATCATCAGGATCATCTCGTTCCTCGTAGGCAACGGCGTCGTTGTTTATCTCCAAGTGGGTCTTTATGAGGGAAAGAGGTATTTCGATTCTGTAGGCTCCGCCCGAGTCGTGATCTCCATAGTACGGCGTCTGAACATAGCCCGGAATAAATTTGGCTCTTTCCACATCAATGGCTGCAAATTTATTTGGCATTATCAAACGCTCTATAACTCGTTGCTCATTCATGCCACCACCTTCTTGGTAGCCGCCACCTTTTGAGCCTCCTTCACTTTCTCCTGAACTACCCCCTTCGCTCGACCCTGAGCTAGAACCGGAACTCCCGCCGCTACTGGAACCGGAACTTCCGCCGCGACCGGAACCAGAACTCCCGCCGCGATTTGTCCCGTAGCCTTTCCCGGAACTTGAGTTGGAGTTTCCACCTGACCAACCCGCCGACGAATTTTTACCTTTATTCTCAGACCAGTTTGTACCCTCATTCTCATTCCAGTTTGTGCCTTTATTCTCATTCCAGTTTGTGCCTTTATTCTGTGATTCGTTTGTTGACCAGTTATTCCCTTTATTGCTCCCCCAATTCTCGCCCCAATTCTCGTTTGTGCTCCGATTAGAATTTCCCAAAGATTTACGCCTCTCAACGTCCCCAAACTGCTTTGAGCACCACTCCCTCGCCGTGTCACCTTCAACACCGAGCATGATCTTGTTCTTGCTGAGATTAAGAATTACTTCTGCCTCTTTCTCCTTATACCTTCCTTCCTTTTCTAGCTGCGCCGGGTCTTGAATGCCTAGTACCGGACAGATGCCTTTTTCCCTTCCAACGCCGAATAAATCATCAAGCGACTCAACCCGACCGAGTTGAGGCAACTCGTCTAAGAAAAGCCAAGTGACGCGAGGGTTTAATTTATCTTTATTCTGGCTGCGAAGAATCTCGCTTATGCGTTGAAGGATGACCCGATTCAGCGCGCTAATCGTAGCGTCGTGCGCCGGATCGCTTCCGATGATGATAATACTCTCATCAAGGTTAATATCTTTCGCCCAGTCGGACAGACTTATATATTCCTTTGCGTGTCCCCATAGTGCGGCAACAATGCTTAGCCTCTTAACATAAGTTTTCGCGGTGGCCCACACGCTTTTGAACGTCTGTTCAGGCTCAAAGTAATCCGTAATAATATCTCTGGTTTCCTCTGTTCTCTCCAATACTGAACGAAGCGTCTTTTCATCCTTCATCGCAAGGAACACATCCCTGAGAGTCCATTCAATTGGTTTTCCGGTTTTCTTCTCACGCTCATTAGAGAGGATGACAAAGACCGTCATTACTCCTACAAGTAGGTCTCTCGCGGCGTTTTTGAAGTAACTGTTAACGTGATCCTCTTTATCGGCGGGGATTAAAATTTGCCCTATCTGCTGCGCCGTCGAACGTTTCTTGACATCCTTCCAAATCGCCCATCCGACACACCTTTTATCAAGCGGATTGAGGATTTTGATTCTCTCTCGCGGAACGCCGATCTCTACAAGATATGGGTAAATTTCATGCTTAAAATCGTAGATCACCGCCCGATGATTCCTCCGCTTCCCGATGTGCGGAAGCACGGACTTCATTAAGAGCTTAATGATGGCAGTCTTTCCTGTGCCTTGCGCTCCTACCACTAAAAGACCATGGCTCGCCGCTTCCCACGGATACCAATGCCCTCCCCATAGAATGCCATCCGGGTGGTATTTGAACGCAGCAGTGTAAGGTAATTCTTTGTAGAGTTCGGATTTAGCCGAAAAGCTGCTCTCTAATCGTGTGAGATAGTTCTTTGCTTGGGGAAGAGTTACTGCTTTACACTCTATAACCTTTGCTCTAAGCGCCAAAGCATCACGCCGCTCAATCTCTTTTCGCTCACGCTCCGCCCTAGTTATTTCCCTGTTGATGAGAATTAACCAACCTAATAAGATTTGTTCCCATTGTTTTAATTCAGTTGGAGAATCAGGCAATAAGGGCCAATTCAAAACGCTCTCATTCTGTGCTAAGTAACTTTGTTGCTGCTGGATGTACTCGCGCAGGCGCGCGATGTTAGTGGGGTCAGATCGAAGGATACGTTTTAGATAGTTTATTTCATCCTGAACTTTCCTGTCCGGGAAATGCTCAAGCATCTTCGTAAGCACTTCCCAAGAATTAAGCAGTCTTGTCCCGTGAAGTATTTCATCTGGTGGGAGTACAGTTTCCTTCGGCATAAATGTCTGATCCTTTCCTAATACCTACCCGGCCTATCATACCGCTTAGAGCATCGGGCCTTGATAAATCTCTTGCCGCTTCTGCTCGCGTCCCCTTTCCGGCGTCACCTCCGGCTCACTTCGTTCTGCGATGTCTTGCGCCATTCCTTTCTGACGCGATTTATTCATGTCGCGGGTAAGCTCGGTGATCGTATCTCCGGCGTCAGCTCGCTCCGTGTAAAGCCGGGTCTCGCCTCTCGTGCGGCTCATCTGAACATAGGAAAGTTCCCGATCCTGCATCGTGCCACCGGCTAAGACAAAAGCCTTCTCAACGGTCTTTCCCTGCCCCTTATGGGTGGTAATCGCATAGCCGAGTTCTATGTGCTCGTAAGAGCGAGTCGGGATTATGACGCGCTCTCCACTGTCGAGCTTCACAACAACATCACGCGACACCGGATCAATTCTTGTGATTGTCCCTAAGTCGCCGTTATAAACGCCGTGCGCTTTACTGTTCTTCGTAAAAAGCACCCGATCACGCTCATAGAATGTTTGCGCGTTCGCCTCGATGCTTCGCGCTCCCAACTCCCCTTTATCTTGCCGCACTTCCTGCGCCAAGCGATTCAAAGCGCGCACCTCCGCTTTCATCCCGGCGACAATAAGCCGCTCCTGATATTTACACTCATCACTCTTCGACCAATCGCTAATAAGCTCGCGCATCGCCTCACGCCGCGTCTCGGAGACGGTTAATAGCCCTCGGTCGGCGTAAGTTTTAAGGCCCCGCTCGGCACGTCCAAAGGCGAAGTCTTTGACGGCCTCTCTCGCCCACTCATCGCGCTGTCGCTTTATGTCAGTTAGTTCTGAGCGTCCCAAGCGATCCCCTATCGCCTTGAATGGTGCGCCGTGTTCGATGGGCTGAAGCTGCTTTTCATCACCAACCAGCACGAGCTTCGCTCCGGCTTTCGAGACCTCATCAATGAGCCGCGCCATCTGCCGCGTTCCCACCATCCCGGCCTCGTCAATCACTAAAATCGTTTTCTCGTTAAGCGGCGGGCGTCGTTCTTTCTCGCGCTCTTCACTTCCAAGTTGGTAGTTCAGATGGTCGCGGTGCTTTTTACTGATTTGCCAAGTCGCGTATAAAAATTCGTGCTTAAATTCGTTTGTCGGCTTGTAGTATTCGCCTAAATATTTCTCTTTAGTCTCCTTACTCCATTGCCACGTCGCTTGTTTGTATTCAGCGTACATCTCTCGCATCGCGGCTCGCCGTTCCTGCTTTTTCTCCTCCGCCGATGGTGGCGCGCTCTTTTGGGCTTCGTGTTCGTCCGCCCGGTCAATGTCCATCAAAAGCCTAGCGATTGTCAGGCTCTTTATCCCTGCTCCCTCTTCCATCCCTTTCGCGGCCACTGCTGCGAGCGCCGCTCCTTGTACGGTAAAGCCCTGCGCTTCCCATATCTCACGCGCTGACTTGAGAAGTGTCGTCTTCCCCGTCCCGGCCATACCGGAGATGACCTGTATTGAGCCTTCCTTGTGTGTGACGTTGTAGAGGGCTTTTCGCTGCTCTTCGTTCAGCGTGGGCGAGATCGTCACCGCATCGGAAAGGCGCGGCTCGTGTGCGATGAGGCGAGACCCTATGACCTGCGAAAGCATCCGCTTTTCGAGCGCGTCAATCTCTCGCGTTGTGTAGTAACGCTCGTTTCCGATTCGCCCTAAGTGAACGGCCTCACGCTCTAGGTAGTGGCCGACTGCCGAAAGAACATCGCCGGCGCTCATCCCGCGCGTCTGCGCCGCCTCTGCCGTCCGCCTTACTAACTCTTTCTCGGTGAAGTAAGCTTGTGACTCGGTGACGCGCCCGGCGGCTTTCTCTACAACCGTCTCCGTTTCAAGAGTCCTCTGGTTAACTACGCGAGAAGTCTCCGGCAATCGGCTCATGACCGTCTCTGATGTGAAGCTGTGTTTCTTTCCTACTTCCTGCCAATTCTCAAAAAGTAGTTCTCTGGCAACGTGCGCTTTCTTCTCTCTCGTCGTGAGCGTGAAGTAAGCCGCTCGCTCCGCACCTTTAGCGCCTTCGGCCTTCATCGCCGCTTCGATCTGCTCGTGCCGTTTGGAAAACTCGGTCACGAGCTTCTCCGAGACGCCTTTTACCTCAAAGGTGTCTTTCTTCCCCGCTTCGATCTCAACACCTAACCGACGCTCTAACTGGTGGGCAAGCTCGGCGCGGTAGAGCGCCCCTCCCGCCATCTTGTGACGGAAGAGGGGCTTTGATTCTAGTGTGCCAGTCGTCCCGTCGGCGCGAATCCCGACGTTAAGAGCGACGGCGTGGGTGTGAAGCTGCGGGTCTTGGGCGCGGGACGTACCGTGCTCGAACGTGGCGACGATAAGGCCGCATCGCTCAAAGTCGTGGCCGCCCTTCCCTCTTCGGGTAAAGGCGGCTTTACCCTCTAGGTAGTCAAGCGCCTTCTTTACCGCTTCTAATTGTGCTGCTTGAATTTCTCGTCTTACTTCCGGGTCGGCCTGCGACCATAGGACGCTTACCGTCTTCGGAGCGGAAAATGTCAGATCGTACCCGGCACGATGATTGTCTTTTCCGGCGTTTTGGGTGAGTGGTAATCCTTCAGGTGAGAAGCCGTCGCAGAGGCTTAGGAAGATGTCTTTATCAACTTGGCCGACTAGCCCCAACGCGGTAGCGTCCCGCCCGTGCCAGTGGCCGGGGGGTTCGCCTCCGTCGTGGTAATAATCTTCTCCGGCAAGGCTGGCGTAGTAGCCGCCGCTCGCCGCGCCAATGGAAAGCACCGCACGTTACCTTTCACCGGGCTTCGCCCTGGGGGCGCGCATTGTGGCACAGTCTCAAACGCTGTGTGAAGAGTTTTCTACTGTGCCCGCAGGTTCCTGTCCACCCACTCCTTTGCCTTCTCTTTCGGGTAGTTTCCCGCCACGATAAGAAGCGCCTCAACCGCTGTCGCCAAGTCAGAGCGAAGCTCCGATACTTCCGTCTCAAGCATCACCATCCGCTTCTCCAGCCGCTCCCGGTCGGCGTCGTCTAAGGCGTCGATCACGAGTCGTCTCGCGTACTGCCCGGCGCTCATCTTGAACTCTTTGGCCTCGCTCTCTAGCCGCCGGTGGTAGCCGTCTTTAAGCTCAAAGCCGACTGTTTTAGGCTTATCTTTCACGGAAAGCTCTTTCTTAAGCACGAAATAATCAATTCTTTCGCCCTGACTATAGCACTGATGCGCGAATTTCCTTAAGAATTTCTTAAGGACGTTTTCGTCAATGAATCCATCCATTTACGGGCTGCTACTTCTTATTTCCTTAGCATCTTGGGTGCATCAGGTGTGGAGAAATTAATATGGGAGAAATTAATATGGGGCTGTTGGACGTGGCCGAAAATGAATTCTCGCTCAAAGAGGGCTTTCGGCTTTTGTCGGCTTATAAGCTCCCCGACACCGGCGCAAAGATTTGGATCATCACTGAAGCCGATAGGTCAATCACAACGCTGCTTCTGCCGGAAGAATACTAGGGCGCTCGCATACTTCCCTTCCCTTACCGACCCAACGAGACCGGAATCAAAAAAGCGTGAGCGCTGGCGCGAGCGTCCTCGCCGGTTGAGTGTAGCGACGGCCATAAGGCCGGAGCGTGACCGTGTTTTAATTTCAAAAAATCGCCCGGCGTGCGATTGACTCAGGCTGCTTCGCAGACGGTCAAAGCATTGGTCTGCGGAGAGGGTTCAAGGTTGGGGAAGGAAGAAGTTTTTTGAGCCTGTGTTTGATTATGGCGTCGCGTTTAAGGCCGCTGGAAGGCTCTAGGTGAGGCGATCTTGTGGGTCGCTAGGTGAGCCTGTGCCGGATGAAGTTCGCGGCGTAGCGAGGCTCCTACGCTTCTTCGTACCGAGCTTCTACTGGCTATTCATTATTGCTCTCCCGGCGCATCATGTCTTCGATGATCGCGGCCTTCGCCGCCCCGCCGATAAGATGCTGAACGATGCCCGGCTTTTGGCTTGCCCACTCCGGTAAGGCCAAAAGTTTAGCCTTGTACTCGTCAAGTAATCTCCGGCGCTCATTCTCCGGCAAATTTGAAAACTTCTCCTCGGCGCGCTTCACGGCTTCGCGCTCCTCTACTTCCTTCGCCCGCTTCGTATCTTCCTTCTGCTGCCGCTTTGCGGTCTTACGCTTGGCTTCCCTTTGCGCAAGTGCATCAAGGTAAAGCTCGGGCATCGGGTAGCCGCTCTCGCCGTACTCGATGGCGGCGATAAGCCAGCCGGCGGGGTTCTTTTTCTCTTCGCCTAGTGTCCGGTAAGGGTAAGCGGCTAATTGCTCCTCTACGGCCTGCCTCCGGCTTTTAACAAGCCCTCTGGCCTTCTTCTCGGTGATGCCGTAGCTCTTGAGGTTGGAGACTAGAGCTTCTTCATCGCCGGTGAAGGTCAAAACAGGTTCGGGGATAGGTTCGGGTCTTTCTTCCGGTAGGAAAGAAAGCTGCTGCTCGTTTCGCTCCCTCAATCGGATGCGGGGCATCGGGGGCTTTCGTTGAAAAGCGGTGTGCTGCCCTTTCGCCCGCTCGCCCGGAGAGTAGATCATCATCCAATCCGGCTGGCCGTCTTCCCCTATCCTCTTCTCGAACTGAATCTTTTCGATGTACTGCCCGGCGAGGTGCGGGCGGTGGAGTTTGTACATCTGCTTTTTGATGTGCTCCCAATCGAAGTAACGGGTCTGCGGAGCGTAGGTGCAAAACTCGGAGTAGAGCATCTTTGCTGTGGTCTTGTTCTTGAGTGCCGCATAAACCTGATAGCTTAAAAGCTCATAGAAGCGTTGGGCGGTCGGCGTGAGTTCCCTCATGTAGTCGTAGTCAAGCGGGCGCGTCTGCGCGTTGTTCAAAATCTCGCGGTAGATGTCATGGAGAACGATATAAACCGCGTCGGCTTTACCTCCGCCCGGTAGCTTCTCGCCGGTGAAAATAATTCCATAGCGAGTATCTGCAATCTCTGCGAATCTTTCTTCTCCGCTTGTTGTCTTGTAGGTGAATTTCGCCGTGATGAAGCTACTAGCATTTTGAAGAAGGGCTTTTTTTATCTGGCTTGTGTTTCTCGTTAGAGCTTTTCGCGGTGGCTCGCCTGCTTCTCTTTCTTTTTCTAGTCCCAATTCCTCTGCTATCTCACTAAGGCTTCCCAGTCTTATAAGTTTTGAAACTGGTTTCCCTGCTTCCTCAATTATTCGATTGATGATGAGCGTATCTATTTTGTAGGCGAGTGGGCTTGGTTGTCCGTGCTTTCGTGAGTAGTCAACTTCCCATTTGGTTTTTAGTTCGCCATTCGGTTTTGTTACTCGAATTTCGATTGAGATGTCCCCTTTTTTAGATAGTCGGTGTATAGGGAAGCGGGACAGAGCTGTCTCAGTTCTAATAATATCTTTGGGTGTGAATTTCTCTAGGGCTTCGCTCATCTCAATCAATTCTAGCTTAGAATCACACAACAGCAGCAAGCTCCTTGTTGCTGTTGTTAATATAGTTAATAAGTTAAATAGTAGAGCATCTGATAATACTTGTATTCCAACAGGTTAAGCTTAAAATCGTCTCCTCAAAATGTGAAAATCGTCTCCCGAAATTGTGAGCTTCGTCTCCTCAAAATGTGAAAATCGTCTCCCGAAATTGTGAGCTTCGTCTCCTCAAAATGTGAAAATCGTCTCCCCCATTCTAACCGGATCGTCTCCCCAAAGTGCTGGAATCATCATCCTTCAAATAATATCACCTTAATATCAACTTTATATTAAGGTGATTCTCTCTCCAGTTTTTCTAACACGGCCTCAAGTAGCCACGTGTGGCGGGGGGTTTTGATCCGTCGAGCTTTAACGGTAGCGTCTATCCTCTCTAGGACATCTTCCGGGACGCGAAGGATCACAGGCTTTTCTTTTGATGGGTCGCCATGGTTCTTAGCTACGCTACCGCCTTTGTTGATTAAAGCTTCTACATCAATCCCGCCGGCTGTAGTTTGCGGTGCTCGCTTTGGCTTACGTGAAATTGCCATGTTAGGCCGTTACTCCTTTGCTGCTTGATACTGCTTTAGTATCGAAAATATATCTATATAATATCATCATCTCTTCTGATGCTTTAGGGTCTTGATTCTTTAGCTCAGTGACAGATAGACCTGTCGCTGCCGCGTTGCCGAACGCTTTTCTTGCGCCTAACGGAGTCTCTATGAATGTAATGCCTCCGGCGTCCTTCAGTACCTCCGCCGCATCGTCATTATCTTGACCGCGTGGGTCAGCACGGTTAATGAATGTGTACGCCTTTAGGGTGAGGTTTGCGGACTGCATCTCATTTACTAAGTTGGAAACCTTCTCAATCGTCCACACGTCGAACGAGCGCGGCACGAAGGGGACTAGCAGATAATCCGCTACTGTCAGCGCCGCCCGTTGGCTCGTAGTGTCCCGGCCTCCTGTGTCAATAATAATATCTTGGTACTTGTCAGCGAGGCGTAACGTCTCAGTCCTAACGGCTGCCCCTGTGAGCTTAATGCTTGTATAGCCTGCTCCCTCCGGGCGGCGTTCGTTTCGGATGATAGTAAAGTCGGTGGCTGTTTCTTGATCGTCAGCGTCGATCAGTAACACGTCCTTTCCCTCGGCGCTCCTTATCACAGCTAAGTTGGTCGCTACGGTTGTTTTGCCCGATCCGCCTTTAATGCCGCCGACAACGATTATCATATGGAATCCTCACGATATGGATTTGATATTACGCATATATCATTTTAGAATCATCCAATGCAACTGATTCAACTTCTTGTCTATGATAAAATAGGGGTATGACAGTGACACTTGAACTAAAGCCAGAGATCGAAGCGAGAGCCGTTGAGAAGGCTAAAGCTCACGGCCTACCCGTCGAACTCTACTTAGCTTTTGTCATTGAAGGCAGCTTGAACGGCGGGGAAGGGAATCTTGGTGCGACAAAGCGATCCTATAACTCTATGACGCCGGAAGAGCGAGCTAGGGCGTGGGAAGAATGGGCGGCCAGTCACGACCCTAACACTCCTGTCATTCTCGATAATAGCCGTGAGGCCATCTACGAGGATGGTAGACGCTAACTTCTAAGGTTGCTGGTTTCTGTCCCGTTCGCTTGGTTCTTCTCTTTCTTCTGTCGGCTTCCTGAGTTGTTGACGGTGAGCTTCCCAGTCCTCTTTGGACATCCAGTGCGTGATGTTTTTGGAGCTGATGCCTATGTAGCGGTCGTCTAAATCTATCACCCAATTCACACCGTCATGCGAAGCGATAGCCTCATACAATAATGCGGTGACAAATACGGTCTCATCTTTTTCAGGCAGCCGTTCTTTAACGCTTATCCAGTCGCTGCTTCCCATAACGATTTACTTCTTCCTTTTCTGGTGGACTGGGAAGCTTCATCCAGTGAGTCACAGGGTCATCACCAGTAAAATGAAGTTGCCGGTCTTCTCGTGTGATTTCCCAATGCCGGTCACTTCTGTGCCAATAGGCAATGACAATCGCGCCGTGTGTGCATGCAACAAGGGCCGCTAGATCGTCCTCCGGCAGCCGCGTTTTACAACTCGCCCACGCGACTCTCTGAAAAAGCGTCCTTTGTCTGATGGAAATTGAAGGTGCAAATTCGGCGAGGAAGCGATCTAGCCCTTCAAGGGATGAAACGCGACCTTCGGAGATTGCCTCTTTAACCGCCTTAACGGTTTTTACTCTTTCATGGAGCCGGATGTCTTGGAGAAGCTCCTCTACGTCCCCCAGAGTCTTGCAGGACTGAAGGCCAAGCGCCACCTGAAGGTCTATTGATTCAGGGTGGAGCGTCGCAAAGTCTTCTGGCGTTAAATAATGGAGTTCGTCTTTTAGTTCTTCACTCACTTCTTAACCTCATTCAAGTCGAGTAATTGACTCTAATCTACCGCTTGTGAATCGCGCTCGGTATTCGAACCTTTTATACCGGCGTCCATCGCCGAGGCTCGTATAAAAACGAATCTCTCCGTGATAGGGAATCTCAAGGTGAGAGACAGGCGCATCTTTGTCTCCCCATGCCCGATGAAGGATAATCTTTCCTTCTCGCGTAATCGTGTAGTTATCCATCAAACGATCTAACGATTTGGTCTGAAACACTTCGTCTTGTACTTCCTTATCTGGAAGCTCGTACTCACACAGGAGTTCGTCAAACATGCCCATAAGTGAGTCTCTAAACTCCCTTCACCTTTAGCCTCCGTATCCCCGTAAAGCTTAAGCCCTCTTTGATCGTGCTCCCACGCTATCGGCTCATGCAGTACAATCGAGCGGCTCTCGTGAAAATCTTACAGAGGAGAAACGAATTAGTGAATGAATGCCAAAGCCATAATGTGCGTTATCTGACTCTTTGTTGAAAACGGGCGCGGATTTTTCGGCCAAAGCGCAATATCTTGCGGTCGCTCTATCAGGCTATTGCCCCTGAAAAGAGCGTGAAACATCCGTTTTCAAAATGGGGAGTGAACCACTAGCTATTGTGGTGCTACTTACTCGGCAAAGCTTTTGCGCTCTTCCAACCGTTTGCTCTCAAGGTGTAAGCTGTGGGCCTCGCTGTACATCCTGCGGACGAACAACAGTGACGCCATAGCGCGCGAAATCCCTCGGGTCTAAAGTCAAAATGTTCTGGATTCCGTAAACCTGCATTGCGGCCACAAGCCTCGCGTCATGCACCTTTACCCCTGAAACCGCGTGAGCAACGACAAGCTTTCGCCATTCTGTATAAATTGCCGGTGTATCAGGGAGCAGGTTAAGGAGCGCTTCGAGGCGTGTTGCCTCGGTAGCTGTTTGCTGAGGCGTGAGGCCTAGCCCGTTCTTATCAACGGGTCTCGTACACACATTCCAAAACTCAATAATGTTTTGAGCAAAGATATGGACACTTTCCCCTCGGCTAAGAAGTGCTTTAACTGCCTCTAGGGTGTCAACGTGGAGCGGGTGATTTTGTTGAGCGCTACGAACGAGAATATTGGTGTCTGCAAGGTAGCTCATTGGTCGTCGTCTGTCCTATACAAGCTCTCGCGGCTAATTGCTTCATCTGAAAGCGGCGGCGCTCCGGTTTGGGGGAAATTTCTGGCCCACGATTCAAAAGCTTGTGCTCTCTCTTCGGGGGTTGTGGGCGGCGGCGCTCCGGTTTGTGCTGCGTATTGTTCGAGCACCTGCGTCACATACATATCAAGGGACACGCCTCTCACATCTGCTTGCCGCGTCAAACTTTCTTCCAGCTCTGGTTTTAGCGCGATATTGATGCTCATTACCCCTTTACCTGCTTTATATAAATTTCTCTCTCATCCAGCATAACCCGTGCGTTACTTTCAATCAAAAATTCATTCAATGTCGCGCTCGTGACGTTATTCATTTCGCGGCCAAGTCAAGTAAAAAGCGCCTAACCCCGTTTTGGGATTAGGCGCTTTTTACTTCTCGTGCCTCTACATCACGAGAAGGCAAATTCTCGTGATGTAAAAATTTAGATAGAACAGCGGTGTGTTCAAGGTATTGATTGAATGCAAGGCAGAGGTGTGCGGAAGCGACTACTGCTTAAATTAGTTGTTCTGTGCAACACACGCGAACGTGAGAGCGGATTCGGTAGGTGTTAGAATCACGGCGGCAAGAGGCGTCTAATAAAGTTAGAGAGAAGGCATATTACGCGGGTGAAGGTGTCCCTTCACTTCGCACAGACAACGACTTAGCTCAGCGCCCGCTGGATTAGACGCCTAGAAGGGCGTAATCCGCGACGCCTGTTCGGGCGTCTAATTGGCGTTAGGTTGCTACTTTAAGGAGTTGGTAAAGTGCCGGATTACAAGAGTCAGCATTTCGTTCCACAATCTTATCTAAGAAGATTTTCCCCAGATAAAAGTAGGAAGAGAGTGTACGCATACGATAAAGTTTTGGGGAGATCACTAGGATTAGTACCTATAAGAAGTGTTGCTCAAGCGTCCTTCTTTTATGATATTCCGTTGGATGCTATCAAGCAGGGATTTAATATAGACCCTCACCTAGAAGAAAAAGCCCTTCAAGCATTGGAGGGTCAGTTTAATGAAGTGATAGAGGTCGGAATTAAGGTTGCGGGCGGGGCGACTGCAAATCTTGAACAGCGAAGAATGATGTCTCTCTGTATAGCCGTGCAATTAATTAGAACCCTCGATTATCGGAAGGGTATTGTAGAAGCTATGGAGAAATTAATTGTAGCTGCAATGGATAGCGCACTTGAACTGGCAAAACCAGAGTTGGCTTCAGAGGTTCGCGCAGTAGCCAATTATGATGAGCAAGCAGCCTCCTTGCTCCATGCAGACTTTATGTGGAATCCAGACTTCGTATGTAAAATTGCAGCCATTCTATATCATCGTATATGGGTTGTCGGTGTGAATGACACAACTATACCTCTCTACACATCTGATGCGCCTATAGTGCTCGAATCACATAAGCAGAAAGACAGTTTCATACCAGACCCAAGCAAAGGGCCAGCCTTCAGCAAAGCTATTGATGTGGTTATTGAATCGAAGCTCAGTATAGGTGAAGAAGGTGTTGAGCTAGTTTTCCCGCTTAATCCAAGGTGCGCCCTAATTATTTTGGAGAACAAGCACTTTCATTATCTTGAAAAGAATCAGGGCAAGCGTTATTCGCTCCAGCCGACAGATATTATTCGCCTCAATTCCTTACAGGTAATGCGAAGCTATCGTCAGATATATTCTGTCTCAAACGATTTTAGTTTGGCTGAGAAGCTGTGTAGCGACCATCCAGAAATATGTTCAGAAAGTAAAGATAGCGTCAAAATTGAAAAGTGGAAATGGCAAACACCATAACGTTAGCGTCATTTATCATAGGAAGGGCGCAACCTAACAACGGCATGCACCCGACCGCGAATAGCGTGGCTCTCATCCGCAAGACTTGCCGCTCTTTCAGTTGTGTGCGCGGCGGGTGATGCCGGGCGTTCCGTGCGGAGAATCTCGGCCCATGACGCACTCATTACTTACCTAGTTTGGATATTCTCGTGATGTAAAAATTTAGATAGAGCAGCGGTTACATTTCGCTTTCGTCTATCTCTTGTATAATCATGCAGCGCCCTTCAAAGGTTACAATTCGCCGCTTAATTGGAAGGCGCTCGCAAAACCTGCCACCATCTCCTCCATCTTTTTACCTCGCGTCTTGAGCCCGTCTTCGCTCATGTGCTTAAGCTTGTGTCGTAGATAGGGAAACCTCGCGTCGGGGCACTCAGTTCTCACAAGCTCGTTAAAAAACTTAATCACGTCCTCTTGCGCCTGAAGGTATCCGGCAATATAAGCAGCTTCCTCTTTTTCATCGCCTCCATGCCTACTGGCATAGGAATCGGCCAAGCTCTCAATTCGTTTCATAGGGTCTCGCTTTCTTCAATATGGAGCGTATAAAGTTCGATAGTGCTTGGTTAAGCTCGCGCCTCTCTTCGCCGCTGTGCCGGTTTAGGTGGTTAGCTTGTGGCGGGGGTCGGGAATTTTTGCTGACTGGTCTTCCGGCATCTCGGCTGTGGCAAGGTCAACTTGGGATGTCTTTCCCGTCGCTACAGCGAGAAGATAGGTGAAGCGATCCGCGACTTCCTGAAGGCGTGAGTTGTTTATTTCATGAGCAAGCGTTTGGAGTTGCCCGGCCTCATTCTCCATCTGATAGAGAAGGGAATTATCAACGCGGGTCATCCATTCGCGCTGCTGATGTTGCTCTCGCCATCGGCCTTTCATACTCCCTCACACGAAAGTGTTAGCACTCTACCGTCTCGCTGCCTTCACGTCATGCCGAACCACTCGTTTTCAACTACTACCAATCATTGATTTACCACTCCTCTCTCTGACGCGCCAGCAAAGCCTACTCACTCATGAAGGAGCAAGAGTATGAGATGGTTGCGGGGGTTCAGTCTGCGGCGGTGATCTCGAAAGAACCGCTAGCGATCTTCTTCCTGCCGACGAAGAAATCCACCCGATACACGCCGGGTGAGAAGCAGCCCGCTATCTTACAGACTAAGCCACCACTTTGGAGTAAACTATTCCACCCTTCCTCTATGTATAACTTTTGCGTGCGTCTGTGAAAAATTCTCCCGTCCGGTCCGTTCCACACGGTCTTCATAATGTATCTAACCCTCTTACTCGGGGCCGCCGTAAAATCAAGCCCAAGCTCCCAATAGATATACCTAGTGCCGCTCTGCGAGAAGCTGGTTGCGTATTGCCGAGCTTCTCGCAGTGTTGGGGTATAGTTCGTCCTAAAAAACTTCACATGGCTCACCGTCGGATTCAGCGTCTCAAACGTGGGTTTATCGGATGATTGTGCATTGGTAGAAGAATAGTTTGAGTTCATCATCGAAGAGTTTGAGTTCATCGTAGAAGTAGCATTGGAGTTTACGATAATTGCAGTATTGGAGTTTACGATAATTGCAGTGTTGATATTGCCACCGCGCTGCACACTACTTGAACTATCTTCATCAGATTCACTTAAAGATATAACAAGAGCTGTTAAACCGACCAAAAGTAGAGCGACATATATCCAGCAACCGATCATTACATTCCTATGTCCTAAAGTGTCCTGCTTAGGGCTTGCATGGATCGGTGTGACGGACGCCGGCACTGTGCTAGTAGCATGTTGATACCAGTGTCCGCCCTCATACTTATAAATAATGGGCGGAGACGTGTGGAAAATAAGGTGTTGCCCTTCGCCGAAGGCTTTATCTACCCGCACACCTCCGATAATCATACTTTGCAAGGCACTTGTAGGTTCAAATACGACCGGGAACGGGGCATACGAGAACCTTCCGTCAGCGTAAAGCTGAAGCGGCTGATCATCACCCGCATTTGAAGAGATTGGAACCCATTCCATGATGGTAAATTCCCCTATCTGTCTTTCATGCGGGCCGGTAGCCGGTGTGCGAGCAACGCTCAATACTGTGGCTGCAAGGAATGTTCTGGCTTCTGGCGTTCCTGCTCTGGTGCTTTTGGGGGTTCTAGCTGTGGCTTTTCTTCGGTACTTTGCCCTTGCTTTGCCTGCTGCTCTCGCTTTTGATCAAGTGTCTGTTCTGCTTCAACGACATTCAATTTAAGAGTCTGCCCCGGCTTTTGTTTTCCAAGTTCTTCTACGACTTCAGGAGCAAGTAAATTTTTCGGGTTATCCTTCGCTTCTAAACCTCTAGCGGTAATGTGCGCTTCCTTGCCGGATGGAAGAGTCACTCCAAACTCTCGCGTTTCAGGGTTGCGGCTTTCTATCTCTTTTATCGTGGCTTGTTTCTGCTCCGGTTTTGACTGTGGACTTTGCTCTTGCGGTTCTGGTGTAACTTTCTCTTGTGATGGACGCGCTAAATTCTCTTCCCGGATCATTTTCTGATCGGGGGCTAGTTGATAATGATAGTTTATGCTCGTGACGTTAGGGTTATCTCGTAAGGTCTGCTTCTCCGCACCTTCCCAAGTCCGATGCTCTGCGGATTTACTTTCAACGAATGTATTAACATCTCCGCTTGCCCCATTAGCGAATCTCTTTGAAAATTCTTTTCCTAAGTCGTAAGCAGCAGCATCAATGTGACAACCGTTAAAAAGGTCTTGCTTTTCAAGCCACGACCCGCCCGGCGTCTTCTCAATCGTTTTACAATGTTCGTTTCCGTGCTGTTCACAAAAAGCTTTCGCTCGCTCTTTATTGATAAGAATGCGCTGACCATTCTCATGATTAGCACCGTTGTCGTAAAAGACCGCCCCGTTTTTCTCCGTTCGTACATCGAGCTTGGGAATAACTTTTTCTAGTTCGGCAACAAGTTTCTTTTGTCCTTCAACATCCTGAAAGCCGTCCTTTTGAGACTCCTTCAACTCTTTTATTTGCTTCTCTATTCGATCAAGGTCGCGCTGTAAGTTTTGCTGGCGCTGTAGCTCTTCATTTGATTGACTCAATCATTACACGTCCTTTCATTCCGGTATGGGCTTGCCGTCCCTCCCTACTCCGAACTGAGCTAGTTCAGGGTCAATTTCAACGATATAGCCCTGATGTTCGTATGCAGTCCTCAAGTCATCTTTTAATCTTTCTTTCCATTCTTTCGTAACTGGCTCTTTGTCGTGCGGGGACTCCCACTGAATTTTGCCTTGCTCAATGTCAATTAGGAGATGAACTTTACCGTCAATGTAATTACCTTCTGCTGAAAGCACGATGGAACGATTATCATTCGTGTATCTAAGAGAATACCGATCAAGAATTCTGACAATAAATCCCCGACTGCTACGCAGCCCGTCAGCCGTCTGCACAAATGTTTGTTCACTACCCTTGCCTACTTTACCTTTCATAACTTCCCTCGTTACCTTCTAAATTCAGTGAGAACATCTTTCTCTACTTAATAGATAAGGATGCCGTCACGTTAAAGCAAGGCACACCGCACACAAACATCACCCTCTTGGCTCATTACTTCCAAACTCAATAACGCGCCTCTTTCTACTCGCTGATTCACTTCTACGCTCTTCGGTACTCGGCATCTCAGGGTTCTTTTGCCCCGCGCCACTTGAGCCATTGCTGTTACTTTCATCCTTATCAGCTTTGACTGCCTCGATCTTCATACCCTCAAAACCTAATCTCTTGAAGTCTTCTTCCCCCCATAGCCCTAATTTTTCATCATCAGGATCATCTCGTTCCTCGTA
>MWVT01000086.1_pt1 | contig 16947 bp, 15 predicted proteins | sample 1047201 | NCBI WGS metagenome assembly MWVT01 (sample SAMN06349988, study PRJNA376086) | soil metagenome | isolation source: TG5-1 sample Antarctic (ecotone) soil | place: Antarctica | collected 2015-01-13 | reverse complement strand
GTTGCCCATTTCACGACTGCAAAGAGACCTTACTGATTCAACAGTATTGCGCAATATAGGTTCGCCTATTGCACATACCATTTTGGCTATTCGTTCTATAGAAAAAGGCTTAGATAAATTAGTTTTGAACCAACAAAAAATGCATCAGGACCTGGAAGACAACTGGGCTGTTGTAGCAGAAGCAATACAAACAATTCTCCGAAGGGAAAATTATCCGAATCCTTACGAGGTTTTGAAAGATCTTACCCGCGGAAAAAATAAGATCAATAAAGTAAGCATGCACGGTTTTATTGATTCTTTAAAAATCAACGCCGCGTTGAAAAAAGAATTAAAAAAAATTACTCCGCATAATTATACGGGAGTTCATCCAAAATTCTAAGATAGATGACAGATGGCGGATGACAGACTGCAATTCGGGGTTTTGTCCCGCACATTTTAATCCTGAAGTATAATAGATGATAGTTGACAGATGACAGACTTCAATTCGAAAATTTATTATGGATTCTAAATACCTGAAAACAATAAAATACAAACTCGTAATGACCTCATGAAATCACGACACTATCATCTGTCATCTGTCATCCTAACTTATGCACTTCACTTGTAATGACCTCATAAAATGACGATACCGTCATCTGTCATCTAACATCTGTCATCTTACTTATGCACTTCACTTGTAAAATGAAACTCGATCTCCGGGTTATTTGTACGTTCTGTATTTAAAAACCATTCGCTTTGAGCCAGGTAAACAAGATGCCCATCTTTATCTTCGGCAATATTTGCACTTTTAAACCGAATAAATTCTTCCAGCTTTTTCGTGTCATTGCTGGTAATCCAGCAGGCTTTAAAAAACGGCATCGCGTTAAATACAACCGATGCTCCATACTCATGTAATAAGCGATATTGAATGACTTCAAATTGTAATTCTCCTACGCAACCAATAATTTTTTTATTACCTCCAAACTGGGTAAACAACTGCGCCACACCTTCATCGGTTAACTGCAATAAGCCTTTCTCCAGTTGTTTGGTTTTCATCGGGTCTTTATTCACTACTTCTTTAAATATTTCCGGTGAAAAAGTTGGAATGCCGGTAAAGAAAAACTCTTCTCCTTCAGTTAATGTATCACCGATCTTGAAATTGCCCGTATCAAACAAACCAACCACATCACCAGCATATGCATCATCAACAATGCTTTTATCACGAGCTAAAAAGGAATATGGATTTGAAAAACGTACATCCTTATCTAACCGAACATGATGAAAATATTTGTTGCGCTCAAACCTACCCGAACAAACTCTTAAGAAAGCGATCCGGTCACGGTGTTTTGGATCGAGGTTGGCGTGGATCTTAAATATAAAACCGCTGAATTTATCTTCACTTACAGCAACATTTCTCGTATTTGTTTCCCTATCTTTTGGGGTAGGTGCAATTCTAATGAACGTATCCAGCATTTCCTTTACACCAAAATTGTTAATGGCGCTTCCGAAAAATACAGGAGCTACATCACCGGCTAAATAACTATTGGCATCCAACTCTCCATACACGCCATCAATTAATTCCACATCCTCTCTTAAAGTTCCGGCATCACGGTCGCCTACTTTTTCCGCCAGTAATGGCACCGAAAGATCGGATATAGAAATGGCTTCCTCATCAGTTGCCCTGGTATTGGCAGCAAACAACCGAATATTTTTTGTGTGCAGGTCGTACACCCCTTTAAAGTCTTTACCATTGTTTATGGGCCAGGTCATAGGGTGTAGGGAAATCGACAATTCTTTTTCAATCTCCTCCAATAAGTCAAAACGATTTTTACCATCGCGGTCCATTTTATTTATAAAAACGATCACCGGTGTTTTACGCATGCGGCAAACCTGCATTAGCCGCCGGGTTTGCTCTTCTACCCCGTTTACACTATCTACAACAAGTATTACACTGTCAACAGCGGTCAGCGTTCTGTATGTATCTTCTGCAAAATCTTTGTGACCTGGAGTATCCAAAAGGTTGATCAGCGTACCATCATATTCAAAGCTCATCACTGATGTTGCTACAGAAATTCCCCTCTGCCGCTCTATTTCCATAAAATCGGAGGTAGCAGCTTTTTTTATCTTGTTACTTTTTACGGCACCCGCAACTTGTATGGCGCCCCCGAATAATAAAAATTTTTCAGTAAGCGTAGTTTTCCCGGCATCGGGGTGAGAAATAATGGCAAATGTCCTCCGGCGTCTGATCTCGTTATTATACTTCATTTCATTATATGTACCCGGCGACAACAATACTACTGATCGTTATTGCCAGTTTACCCCGGACCTGATCCGGGGCACTCTTTATCGGTTGGTAATACTGCTTAACATTGCGCAGGCAGCTTTTGCGGTCGCAAAGGTAGGCTCGTGAGGCCGAATTACTATGATCAATGCTAAACGAAAATTGGCACTTGTTAAAACGTTAACAATCAAAACAGATCAGCTTCTACAATGAAACAGCTCATTGTCCTTTTTGATACCCAATTTCTTTCCTTAACAGGTTTGTTTAAGTTTAAAATAAAAAGGCATCATTTTTTCAATACAAAACCAAAGTTGTGGTATGAATGATAATAGAGGAAGAGACGGAAAAAATGAACACATCACACACGAAAGAAATAAAAGGCAGCAAAACAGGCAGGATTCACCTAAAGAATTTGAAGGAATGAATTTTGAGCAGCAAAGAGGCAGCTATAAAAACAGTGATGGAGGTGGTAACCCTGACAGAGGTGCAAATAGGGAAGATGAAAGGAGACAGGAAGAAAATTATTAGAAAGTTTGTGTGTTAAACGCGAGTGTATGATTAGTGGTTTTGAATGCGTTTATTGATTCCGGTTGTGTATTCAACAAAAAAATACGTCTGGTCTTTTATCAGACGTATTTTTTTGCATTGCCTCTCAGAATTCGCGTCATTGCGAGAGACAAAGAGTAGGAATTGTGCAAAAGCGTATCGAAGCAATCTCGTATTTCAAAGCACAATGCAAAAACGAGATAGCTTCGAGGCTCGCAATGACGGTCCTGACAATGCGGGAAAGACTCTACCAAAAAAATCCCGCTAAAAGCAGGACTTCATAACAGAGTAATAAGTTTTTATCGAAGATCCACCACCTCTACTCCAGGGTATTTTTTCTTGTCGAATGCAAAAGTTGCATCGGCTACCGCCGTACCGGGCTTAAATGTATTAATGGTATAGCTGTAACGGTTGCCGCTTTTCTCTAAAATTTTAGCGCTATAGAATGTTTTAGATGCTTTGTCAATCCAGATATACACTTTGTGATAAGGACGATTTTTATTAGTTGGCGTTAATTCAATTTCCTGTAACGTTTTTCCAGCTTCTTTTTTCTCACCATTCATTTTGTACAAAAAATCTTTATCGTAAAAATTAGTGAACAATTTCTGAGGGGTAATTTCTCCGCTTGCTACATCTACATCTTTCACCGTTACTTCGTTAGCGCCTTTATCATAATTCCAGTTGGTGCTTCCGTCCGAAAATATCTCCATACCGGGTATGCTAACACGGTATTTATTTCCCTTCATAGTTACCGTGCCTTTTTTAGCGGATAGAGCTTTGCCCTGGGCATTCTCAATTTTATACGTAAATGTTGCCTGCGGAGCTTTGTAAGTTTTAAATTTAGTACTTACCGCATCTAAAACTTTTTTTGCTGCCGGATCATTATTCACAGGATTGCCGGATGTTGTTTTCTGTGCAGTTGCAAAAACTACTGAACTAACTGCAATTAATAGGGTAAAAATTCTTTTCATTTTATATTGATTTAATCATAAAAACCGGAGCAAAGGTAGCCGTTGTTGCTTCCTTTTAGACAAGCATTATACCGTATGTTTAAAAGGAAATGTTTCTTAACAAGAACCTAACTTAAACTTTCAAGGTGTTCTAAAAGTTGAGCTTCCGTATTAATTAAGACCTCTCTGGCTTTGGATCCCTGGTTTTTACCAACTATTCCCGCCTGCTCTAATTGATCCATTAAACGTCCTGCCCTGTTGTAGCCAAGTTTCATTCGCCGTTGCAATAATGAGGTGGAACCAACCTGGTTTTGTACAATTAATTTAGCCGCATCTTCAAACAAAGGGTCTTTATCAGAAGCGTCAAAATCTCCATTTTTTTCCAATTCTTTTTCATCTATATATTCCGGCAATAAAAAAGGTTGTGGGTAACCCCGTTGATCTGCAATAAACTCAACCACTCTTTCCACTTCGGGTGTATCTACAAAAGCGCACTGCAGCCGAACAATCTCGCCGTTATAAGAGATCAGCATATCTCCTTTGCCAATTAATTGCTCGGCGCCACCTGCATCTAAAATTGTTCGTGAGTCAATTTTAGAAGAAACTTTAAAAGCGATACGGGCCGGAAAGTTGGCTTTAATTGTACCTGTAATAATATTTACAGAAGGGCGTTGCGTGGCAATAATGAGGTGAATGCCAATGGCACGTGCTAACTGGGCTAACCGGGCAATGGGCATTTCCACTTCTTTACCCGCGGTCATTATCAGATCGGCAAACTCATCTACCACCAGTACAATAAAAGGCAGGAATTGATGTCCTTTTTGAGGATTTAATTTCCGCTTGATAAATTTTTCATTGTACTCTTTTATATTTCTTGCGCCCGCTTCTTTTAACAAATCGTACCGGTTATCCATTTCAATACACAATGCGTTCAATGTATTGATCACTTTTTTTGTATCTGTAATTATTGATTCATCCTCGCCAGGCAGTTTGGCTAAAAAATGATTTTCAATATGCCGGTACACGCTTAATTCCACTTTCTTTGGATCAATTAAAACAAATTTCAATTGCGATGGATGTTTTTTATAAAGAAGAGAGACAAGTATTGCATTTAATCCTACAGATTTTCCCTGGCCAGTAGCACCCGCCATTAGTAAATGCGGCATTCCTGCCAGGTCAACTATGAAAAGCTCATTGTCTATTTTTTTGCCTATAGCAATTGGTAAACTATAGTTATTATGCTGAAACTTTTCAGAAGCTAACAGGGTTTTCATACTCACCACGCTTTTTTTGTGGTTGGGTACTTCTATGCCAATGGTTCCCTTACCGGGGATGGGGGCAATAATCCGTATTCCTAAAGCAGCAAGGCTCAGCGCAATATCATCTTCAAGGTTTTTAATGCGGGAGATGCGTACACCTGCGGCAGGTACAATTTCGTAAAGTGTAACTGTAGGTCCAACTGTAGCGCTGATCTTTTGAATTGTTATATCGTAATTCTTCAGCGTATTGATGATCTGGTTTTTGTTGGCCTCCAGTTCACCGGGATCTTGCACGATCTTTTCACTCCCATGTGTTTCTAAAAGATCTATGGTTGGATATTTATAATCTCGTAGATCAAGGGTAGGCTCATAAGGAGCAAGGTCACCGTATCCTTTTTCAACTTCAATTTCTTCTTCCGGTTTTTCAACCGTTTTTATTTCTAAAGGCAAGTCTTCAATTGTTGGTTTTGTTGGTTTTGTTGTAGAATAAAAACTATCGTCAATTTCAAGTCGCACTTCGCTTGTGTTCATCATATCATCCTGGTGCAGCATCTCATTGATCATTCCTTTTTCCACAGGCGTTTCTTCTTCAAAAGCATCTTCATTCTTTACAATAAGGGAAAAATCATTTTTTGAATCCTCCTCTGCAGAATTGATAACCATCCCTCCTTCTCCTTTTAATAAATTTCCTTTTTCAGTATACTGATCGTTGATTGAAGGTCCAGCATTTTCATCATCGGAGTCGGCTGCATTTTCACCGTCAAGGGGAATAGCCCGTTTACTCTCAGGCATTTTAAAAGTTGGATTGAATTGCCAGATGAGATAACTAACGCCCACAACTAAAAGCAAAGTTGTAGTACCTACATAGCCCAAAAAGTTAATCAGCCAGTTGCTGATCATCGTACCAACCAAACCACCATATTGGAATTCGGCACTGGCAAAAATAAATGCAAAGGTTACGGAGGCTATCAACAAACCAAATGTTACATATTTTAAATTGCGAACAATGGAAAACACTTTGCGGTTGAACAATAAATTAATGCCCACTACAAAAAAGAAAGTACAGAAAAGAAAAGACGCGATGCCAAATCCTTTCCAGATGAAAAAATCGGAAGCATAGGCCCCCAACCGCCCCAATAAATTTGAAGCCTTCGCTTCATCATCCCATAAAAATGAAGAAGCATTATTTATCACCTTATCCTGGTCTTCTTTCCAGGTAAAAAAATAAGAAGCGAATGCAATAAATAAAAAGATCGAGATCAACAATGAAATGGTTCCTACGATCTTCCAGGTACGTTCGTCGCGGGCTAATTTTTTAAAATCAACCGATTCATCTTTATCTTTTTTAAACGCTACAGGAGAACTTTTTGATTGGGAAATAGGCTTTTTGCCCGTTTTTCGTTCTTTTTCTTCTTCAACAGGTGTAGAAATAATGGATTTTTTTAGCTTGTTAGCCATAAGGACAAAGATAGTTATGGATTGTATGAAATAGCGACGGGGCGCTTGTTTGAACTAAAAATAATGATTATTTTTTTAGTAGTCCTACAATAAACAATACCCAGCCTGTAATAAACAACAATCCTCCAATTGGAGTTATTAAGCCAAGACCTGGAAATGCAATTTTATTCATTGCCTTAAAAGAAACGAGTAAATAAATAGAACCGGAGAACAATAAAATGCCCCCTATGAAAAATAAACCCGCATAATGAATATAATTATTTGTCCAGCGTTCGTACACAATAGCCAGTATAAACAAAGCAAACGCATGATACATTTGGTATTGCACACCGGTTTGAAAACTTGCAACGGTTTCGGGAGCTACCAGTTTTTTTAAACCATGTGCACCAAAAGCGCCAAATACAACTGCCAGACCAGCAATTAAAGAACCTGCTATTAAATATGCTTTGTGCATGTATTTTTTAATTATGAATGAAATATTTTTTGTGTCAATTGTTCCAGGTTCACCTCATCCTCACTAATAATAATCGTGGCTTGCTGGTAAAAAATTTTACGGTCGCCAAATTTTTTAACGATGTACGATCTCAATTGATCATCGGAAAGATCTTTGATCAATGGTCGTAATGATTTTTCTTTTATTAAGCGTTCATACAGACAATCCACAGAACAATTGAGCCACACGGCTGTACCTTGTTTTTTTATATAATCTATATTATTATAAAAACACGGTGTGCCACCACCGCAAGCCATCACAAAATTTGTATGGCTTTCTGTTAGTAAATGCAATACGTCTTTCTCCAGCAACCGGAAATGTTCTTCCCCTTCCAATTCAAAAATATCATTAATGGCTCTTCCCTCTTTCTCAATTATTTTCTCATCAAGGTCAAAAAAAGGAAGCTGCAATTTATTACCAAGCTGTTTACCAAGGTGGGTTTTACCACAACCCATAAAGCCAATGAGGAAAATACGTAAGGATGCAGCCCCCTGTCCCCCGGTGGGGGAACTTAGATCGTTGTGTTCTTTAATATTTTGGGACATGTTTTAAATTATGTTGAATAAGCACAATGGATTATTGTATATGCTCAATAAAATTACAAAAGTACAAGAGTGCCCCGAAACAAGTTCGGGATAAACTTGCAACAGCAGTTAAATAGTAGCAATTGCCTTAACCGACCAAAAATTCTAACTAAAGAAATAAGATTAAAAAAAAGTTTCATTGATTTAAGCTCCTTTACCGGGGCGGGCTTGTCTCAAACCAAACTTTTTTTTCATTGTTCCAATTACCATTATAATTAATAAACAGCTCCTCGCCTTTTTTTATTGGGCGCACGGTTTTTATAGTAATGCTGCTTTTTTTAAACTCCATTTCATATTCGCAATTTGATGCATAGGAATGATTATACAAAGGCACGTAACCCAATGCCATAGCGCAACTTTTACGGTCCTCTCCCCACTCAAAAATGTAATCGTGCAAAAGGGTTTGGTCTATTGATTTTTTATCTTCCGCAGACATCACAATCACTGGAGAAGTTTCGATAAGCGTTCCTTCATCAAGCTTCTCTTTTGCAAACACACCAAGGCCCATTTTTTTCGTTCGGGACACAAAAAGAAAAGGATGTAAAAAACTGGATTGTTTCACCCGTTAAAGATTTAGAATTATAGAATTAGAAGCCTTTAACCTATATTCTTTATTTGTACTTATTGGTCAAGTAGCAAACTAATTTATTGATAATTGAATTATGCGAAGATTGAAAATTATTTTGTGACCTCCCAAATAAGTTACAAAAAGCAAATACTATTTTTGAACTATGTCCATGGAACAACTGAAACAGGAATTTGAGCACCTGCTGGAAACAGGCGATAACCTTGAAATACGGGAGTTCCTGGACGACCAAAACATTAGTGACATTGCAGAACTTGTATACGAATACGAAGAACAGGAAAGTAAGATCATTGCCGGTATGGCTATTCATCGTGCGGCTGGGGTATTTAAAATTTTAGAATTTCCCACGCAACAAAGTATTATAAAAACTTTACCTCCCGGCAAAACAGCGGAGCTTTTAAATGAGCTGCCAGCAGATGACCGTACTTCTTTTTTAGAAGAACTACCCAGCAACGTTGTAAGAGAACTGATTAAATTGTTGGACCCCAATGAACGTAAAATAACGCTATCACTTTTAGGATACCCTGAAAATAGTGTCGGTCGATTAATGACTCCCGATTACGTATATGTGTATGAAGACAATACAGTTGCTGAAGTTTTGGACATCATTCGCAGGGTGGGAAAAAACAGTGAGACCATTGACGTGATCTACGTAATTAATGACAAAGGAGAATTACTGGATGATCTTCGGATCCGTGAATTTATATTGGCAACGCCTGATAAAAAAGTAGCCGACCTGATGGATGACAGGGTCACTTCCCTTCACGCATTTGATGACCAGGAAGTAGCGAACGAAGCATTTAAAATGAGCAACAGGGTGGCTTTGCCGGTTGTAAGCAACAGTAATAAATTATTAGGCATTGTTACCATTGACGATGTGTTGTGGGTAGCAAGCGAAGAGTTTAGCGAAGACATACAAAAAATAGGGGGTACTGCTGCATTGGAACAGCCCTACCTTGAGATGCCCCTTTTTTCCTTGTTTAAAAAAAGAGTAGTGTGGTTAATAGTATTATTTATTGGTGAGATATTAACTATTTCGGCTATGCGCCAGTTTGAAGACGAAATCGCCAAAGTTGTTATTTTGGCTACGTTCATTCCGCTCATTATTTCAAGTGGTGGCAACAGCGGATCGCAGGCTGCTACCTTAATTATACAGGCCATGGCCTTGCGTGAAATTTCTATAGTTGATTGGTGGCGCATCATGCGACGCGAAATTTTATCGGGATTATTATTAGGTGCAACCCTTTGTATTTTAGGCACCAGCCTCATATTCATCTGGAACATTTTTTCCGACACTTTCGGAATTTATTATGTCAGCATCGCATTAACCGTCGGCCTGTCGTTAGTGGGTGTGGTGTTGTGGGGCACACTCGTAGGCTCTATGCTGCCGCTTATTTTAAAAAAGTTGGGCGCCGATCCCGCGGCTTCCTCTACTCCTTTTGTTGCAACACTCGTTGACGTAACCGGACTGATCATTTATTTTTCAATGGCTTTTGCTATTTTGAGTGGTAAGCTGTTATAGATAATTTACCGACACACCACATAAAGAAAGCGTAGAAACCATTAATAAGATGAAGTAAAATTTTTGCATAAATAAAATTAGAATTGAATAAAGTAATTCTCCTTCAAGTTAGCTGATGAATGGAAAGTCGGGCATAAAGGAAAGGTTGGATTGTGCAGTGCGCTAAAAGACCAATTTGATATTTTTTTTGCGGTTAATGCAAATATTTAGTGCTTTACATTACTTTGTTCTATAAATGATCCGGATACATGAAAAACCCGTGAAGAATGATAAAATTCTTTAAAACAAAACTTTCTCATGTACACACTTATAATACTGCTATTTATTACGGGTTACGCTGCCATAGCATTTGAACATCCGCTAAAAATAAACAAAACTGCAAGTGCCTTACTCACGGGAGTGTTATGCTGGGTTGTTTATATAATGGGAAGCGCCGATACAGCTATTGTTTCGGAGCAACTGTACGAACATTTAGGGCAAATATCCGGGATATTGTTTTTTCTATTAGGCGCAATGACGATAGTAGAATTAATTGATGCCCATGATGGTTTTGAAGTTATCACCCACAAAATAACAACAACGGATAAACGTAAATTACTGTGGATAATAAGCTTTGTTGCATTTTTTCTTTCAGCTGTTCTTGACAACCTTACTACCACCATTGTAATGGTTTCCCTGCTAAGAAAATTAATTGCTGACAAGCAAACAAGAATGTTTTTTATTGGCATGGTGGTTATAGCCGCCAATGCAGGTGGCGCCTGGACCCCGATAGGAGATGTAACTACAACCATGTTGTGGATTGGGGGTCAGATAACTACCGGAAATATCATGATCAAATTAATTTTACCAAGTTTAGCATGTTTGATTGTTCCGCTAATCTTTCTGTCCTTCAGCATTAAAGGAAAAATTGAAAACGCACCAATTATTGAAATTAAGGAGACAAATCCAACCACTGCTTTTGAACGAAAATTGATACTGGGATTGGGAATTGGTGCATTGATATTTGTTCCCGTTTTTAAAACGATCACTCATCTGCCGCCATTTTTAGGAATATTATTCGGACTGGGTGTGCTCTGGGTAGTGACAGAGATCATTCATAAAAATAAAAATGATGCGGATAAAGATGTTTATTCTGTTGTGCATGCTTTAAGGAAGGCCGATGTGCCAAGTGTTCTTTTTTTCCTCGGAATTCTTGTTGCCATTGCGGCATTGGAGTCAACACATTTGTTGGCCAACCTTGCCACTTACATGGATAGTACTATTGGTAATATAAATGTGATTGTTATCTCAATCGGGTTGCTTTCCGCTATTGTTGATAATGTACCGTTGGTAGCTGCAACAATGGGAATGTATGATATGCAGACTTACCCAACTGATCATTACTTTTGGGAGTTTATTGCTTATTGTGCAGGAACCGGAGGCAGTTGCCTGATCATTGGTTCTGCCGCAGGTGTGGCGGCTATGGGAATGGAGAAAATAGATTTTTTCTGGTATGTAAAAAAAATAGCTCTGCTTGCATTGTTAGGATATTTTGCAGGGGCGCTCATTTACATAGCCCAGCATTATTTTTTTTATTCATGAATACAATAGTTGTTTTAAAACGTTATATTTTTTTACCAACCGCCTAAAGGTTTTTTGTAAATTTGAAATATGACGGTTGTGCTCGTCTCCATAATGTTTGTAGCCCTGGCATTTGCAGGCATCGCCATTAAAATTTTAGTGAAAAAAAATGGCAGGTTTTCCGGAACCTGTAGCGGCAACAATCCCTTATTACAAAATGAAGGTGGCGCTTGTAGTGTTTGCGGAGCAAAGCCACAAGAAAAATGTAAATCTTAGAAGCTGGTAAATAATTTAAAATACCAGCATCAATTTTCATGGCACCATCCTCGCAATCAATTCATCGGTATAACAGTTAGTAGCTTCGCCTTCAATACTTAGTTTGTAAAATTTAAATAGCCTCTGAAGGAATTTCTTTTATCCATTCTTTCAACGTTTCGGAGGTATATGTTTTCCAACTGCCATTTTCATCGTATATAAAAAAAACCTCCAGTTGTAATTCTTTGTGCTCCGATAAAAATTGTTTTGCTCTTTCCATCCCCATTACCATAAAAGCTGTTGCATATGCGTCAGCTGTCATACAATCGCCGGCAAGTACTGTAGCACTTAGTAAATTGTGTTTTGCAGGATAACCGGTTCTGGGATCAATAATATGAGCTAATTTTTTTCCATTTTCTAAATAAAACTTTCTATAATTACCGGAAGTCGCAAGAGCCCTGTCTTTTAATTTTACAATTGCTTTTAAAGGTCTGCCATCTGTAAGAGCTTCATTTGGTTGATCAATGCCTATTGTCCAATTTTCGTTATTTCTCTTTTTCCCTTTCGCTCTCACCTCCCCTCCCAGTTCTACCAGGTAATTAATTATTCCTTTGCTTTCAAGATAAGCTGCTAAAACATCTATTGTATATCCCTGGGCAAGGGCATTAAAATCAAGCATGGTTTGCGGCTTTTGCTTTACCACTTTCTTTCTTTCCAGTAACACCATTTTATATCCTATGAAGTGGAGCAAGCTATCTATCATGGCACTGTCAACTGTTGCTTTTTTAGTAAAACCAAATCCCCAGGCATTAATTACAGGAGCAACGGTCACATCAAAAAACCCATTTGTTTTTTCAGAAATCTCCGTGGCTTTGTTGAAAACTTCTATAAAATAGTTATCAACTATTACATCGGTATCATTTTTATTTACCCGGGAAATGATTGAAGCCGGTACATAAGTGGAAAGGGATAAATCAATTTTATTAAATATGGATTCGAACGCTTTCTTATAATTTAAATTGTCGTTTGACAGATAAGTAATTTGCCAGGTGGTTCCTTGTGCTTCGCCTGCAATCTTATTTAAATTATTACTTTGCTGGTTGCAATTTATCAGGAAAAAAAAAGCAACAATTATTAGCGATATAAACTTCATTGATGTATGCTGATTACTACGCAAGTATACGTAAGCTATTGTCCAACATTTCTTACCCACCAAAGTCATCAAATGCAATATTGCCCGGCGGAACACCTAATTCATCGAGCATTTTAAAGACTGCTGCATTCATCATGGGAGGGCCACAAAGATAATATTCAAGTTCCTCTGGTTCCGAATGGTATTTAAGGTAATTTTCAAAAAGCACATTGTGAATAAAACCGGTATATCCCGTCCAGTTATCTTCTGGCAATGGTTCGGATAATGCTATGTTATATTGAAAATTAGAATACAGTTTTTCTATTTCTCTAAACTGTTCTGTATAAAATACTTCTCTTAATGAGCGTCCGCCGTACCAGAAAGTTACTTTTCTTTCTCTCTCTTTTTTTGTATGAAATAAGTGGAATAAATGTGAACGGAGTGGCGCCATGCCTGCACCTCCGCCGATGTAAATCATTTCTTTTTTTGTTGGCTTAATATGAAATTCACCGAAGGGACCTGATATGTTTACCTTATCACCCGGTTTCAGTCCAAATGCATACGACGAACAAATACCAGGGTTTACATTCATAAACCCGCCCGCCTTTCTATCGAAAGGTGGAGTGGCAAGACGGATATTAAGCATGATTATATTACCTTCTGCCGGATGATTGGCCATTGAGTAAGCACGGAAAATGGGTTCCGTATTTTTCATCTTTAAATCCCAGATATTGAATTTATTGTAATCATCATGAAAACGTTCGTCTATATTATGCAATTTGTTTTTAAAATCAATTTCACAAACAGGTACGTCTATTTGAATATAACTTCCTGATTCAAATTCCAAAAATTCGCCTTCAGGTAATTTAACTACCAGCTCTTTAATATAAGTAGCCACATTATCATTTGAAACCACTTCACATTCCCATTTCTTAATACCAAATATTTCTTCCGGTATTTTTATTTCCATGTTTTGCTTCACCTTTACCTGGCAACCTAATCGCCAGTTATCCTGCTGTTGTTTTCTTGTAAAATAAATTTTTTCTGTAGATAAAATTTCTCCACCACCTGATAGCACCTGGCATTTACACATAGCACAAGTACCGCCGCCACCGCAGGCTGAAGGCAGGAATATTTTTTTATTGGCTAAAGTAGTAAGTATGCTGGAGCCTGCTTCTACTTCAATCCGTTCCTGCCCGTTGATCATTAATTTAACAAGCCCCGAGGGCATCAGTTTTGCCTTTGCAAACAAAATAAGACTGACCAGAAATAAACTGAAAACAAGAAAGACAGTTACGCTGGCAATAATTGTTGTAGTATCAAATGCGAGTAAAACCATAAGGCAGATTGAAATAATTTATAACGCTACACCCATGAACATCATAAACGCCATACCCATTAGCCCGGTTATAATAAAAGTAATTCCCAACCCTCTCAACGGAGGAGGTACATTGGAATAACGAAGCTTTTCACGTATGGCTGAAATAGCCACGATCGCCAGGAACCAGCCCACACCCGAACCTAATCCGAAAGTAGTGGCTTCTCCCACTGTAGCATATTCTCTTTCCTGCATAAAAAGAGCACCACCTAATATGGAACAATTTACCGCGATGAGTGGTAAAAAGATTCCAAGCGCTCCGTATAAAGCAGGAGCAAATTTTTCTACAATCATTTCTACCAATTGAACAATAGCAGCAATAATTGCAATGAACATAATAAAACTGAGAAAACTGAGATCCACATCGGCAAAACTGGCCGATAACCAACTCATTGCCCCAGGCTTTAGCAGGTAGTTTTCCATGAGATAACAAACCGGAACAGATACGCCCAATACGAATATAACGGCCATGCCTAACCCAACAGCATTCTTCACTGTTTTTGAAATGGCCAGGTAAGAGCACATGCCAAGGAAATAGGCAAAGATCATGTTCTCAATAAACACCGCTTTAATAAATATGTTGACGTGTTCCATATCGTCTGATTTAAAAAATTAATTAGGCTCTATTAATTTGGTGTTTTTACTTCTTTGTATCCAGATAAAAATTCCTACAATAATTAAAGCCATGGGAGGTAAAATGGCCATGCCGTTATTAAAATATCCTGCTTTATAAAAAGAATCAGGTACAACCTGGAAACCCATCAATTTTCCCGATCCAAATAATTCTCTTACGGCAGAAACAGCCACCAGTATCAATCCATAGCCCAATCCATTACCAATACCATCTAAAAAAGAGGGCCAGGGTTTATTTGCCATTGCAAATGCTTCCAGGCGTCCCATAATTATACAATTGGTTATAATTAACCCAACGAAAACAGATAGCTGCTTGCTTACATCATACACAAAAGCTTTTAGCACCTGGTCAACTAAAATTACGAGGGCTGCCACAACCACTAATTGAACGATAATTCTTATTCTGTTTGGAATAACATTTCTTAAAGTGGAAATTACCAGGTTAGAAAATGCACAAACTACTACAACCGATAAAGCCATAACAATTGATGGTTTCATCTGAACAGTAACTGCCAATGCAGAGCAAATGCCTAATACCTGAACCGTTATAGGATTACTATCATTTAACGGATCTCTTAACAGCTTTTTATTTGCGGAAGAAAATAAACGCTCCTTCGGTTCTTTAACCTTTACGGGAACTTTAATTGTTTCTGTGCTCATACCAGGTTTTTTTAATCAGTATCGCTTTTCATTCTTAGCACTGAGGTTTCATGTCAAATTTTTGTTGTACTATTTATTTTTATTTCCTGTTTTATTATTACGGATGTTTCTTTACCTGAAACATAATTTGCCTATTAATTTGCATTCCCTTTTTCTATCACCACTTCACCGCCATCTTTATTCATCGTCTTAAAATAAGGCATGTAGTTTCCGAGGGTTCTTTTAAGCATTTCGGTAACGCCATTACTGGTAATTGTTCCTCCTGAAATTGCATCTACCCCATGCAGATCATCTGGCGCAGCTCCACCTTTAACAACTTTAACCGAAACAAAAGTACCGGCTTCATCAAAGATCTTTTTTCCAACAAATTGATTTTGAAATTCCGCCGTATTTATTTCCGCACCTAAACCGGGGGTTTCTCCTTTGTGACCGAAACTGGCGCCGTGCACTGTATTCATATCACCTTCCAAAGCCATATAACCCCAAATGGGCCCCCACAAACCTTTGCCTCTTACTGGAATAATATAATATAATTTACCATTTTTATTAAAGACAAACAAAGGAAATAATTGCTTGTCGGTTTCGCCGGTTTTTGCTTTATCCAACTCCTTCTTTAAATCAATATCAAAGGCAGTAATATCGCCGGTAACCCTTTCTCCTTTATTGTTAAGCACCACTTGTTCCTTAATATATTGATTAAATAATTTTTCGGCTTCTTTAGCATCAGTTTGAACTCCTATGCTGCTCAAAATATTCTGCATCTTTTCAATCTTAATATTTTGTGCCTGAAAAGGACCTAACCCAATAGCGGCTATGGCTAAAAGCACAGCGACTACCACCACCATAACGGTAGAGAAAAGAAATGTAAAACCACTGCTATTCTTATTTATCATTGGGTTTTAGCTCGTTTTAATCGCCTGTTAATATTAGCTTTCACAACATAATGGTCAATCAAGGGCGCCATAACATTCATAAATAAAATGGCCAGCATCATGCCCTCGGGATAAGCCGGATTGAATACGCGAATCATAATTGCAAACAACCCTATCAAAAAACCATAAATATATTTGCCTGTATTAGTATGTGTGGCCGTAACAGGATCGGTAGCCATAAATACAGCACCGAAAGCAAATCCGCCTAATACCAGGTGTTGTACCGGAGTAAGTTGCATTAGTGTATTGATCCCAAAAAAGTTGAAGATGATAGCCATTACATAACCACCTAAAAAAACAGATAGCATAATTCTCCAACTGCCTATTCCTGTATATAATAAAATGCCGGCGCCTACCAGGCATGCCAACGTAGAAGTTTCGCCAATAGAACCGGGGATTATCCCTATAAATGATTCCCATGTACCCGGAATGTTATTTGCAAAACCAGAAGCCGCATGGCCTAAGGGAGTTGCGCCGCTAAAACCATCTACTAACTGTTGCCCTTTTTGTAAATCGGTATTGATCCAAACCTCGTTACCCGACATTTTGGTAGGGTAAGCAAAGAAAAGGAATGCGCGGGCCGTTAAAGCGGGATTTAAAACATTCATTCCCGTACCTCCAAAAACTTCTTTTCCAATAATTACTGCAAAGATTGTGGAAACCGCCACCATCCATAAAGGAACATCTACCGGCATTACTAATGGTATCAACATTCCCGAAACTAAAAATCCTTCATTAA
>MWVT01000085.1_pt1 | contig 16980 bp, 15 predicted proteins | sample 1047201 | NCBI WGS metagenome assembly MWVT01 (sample SAMN06349988, study PRJNA376086) | soil metagenome | isolation source: TG5-1 sample Antarctic (ecotone) soil | place: Antarctica | collected 2015-01-13 | reverse complement strand
CATTAGGCATGGGAAAAGAAGGCGGCTTTCCGGCTAATAGCATGCAACAATATGCAGCCCTCATGTATTGTAAATGGTTGTACCAAAAGACAGGCGTTTTTTACCGTCTTCCCACCGAAGCGGAATGGGAATATGCGGCCAAGGCAGGCGCTGCAACAATTTTTCCTTTTAGCAATGATGCAGCTAAACTGGATGACTATGCATGGTACAGCAACAACAGCGAAAACAAATATCATAAAGTGGGATTGAAAAAGCCAAATGCCTGGGGCTTGTACGATATGCTGGGCAATGTAGCCGAATGGACTTTGGATCAATACCAACCGGATTATTATAGTACCTTAACAAACCATGCAACAAACCCGGTAAGAATGCCTGATGCAAAACATCCGCGTACGGTAAAAGGAGGCAGTTACCAGGATGCGGCAAAAGATCTTCGGCCTGGCAACAGAACCATGTCTGACCTTGTTTGGAATCGCCGGGATCCGCAAATACCAAAAAGCCGGTGGTGGAATGCCGATGCGCCTTTTATTGGATTTCGCATAGTACGGCCAGTAATGCAGCCAACACCCGAAGAAATAGAAAAGTTTTTTACCACCTATTTAAAATAAGTATATGGATCATAATACCAACAACGAAACCAGCCGCAGGGATTTTGTAAAGCAAACCACCATTCTTGCCGGCGGCATAATGGCTGCGCCTTTGTTTGGCGGCGCCAATTATTTTTCGGGCAGCAGCGATGAAATAAAAGTGGCGCTGATTGGTTGTGGTGGCCGTGGCACCGGCGCTGCCATGCAGGCCTTGCAATCAAAGGAAAATGTAAAGATCGTGGCGATGGCCGATGCCTTTGCCGACCGGTTGGAAGACTGCTACAAAACATTGACGGCCGATGACCTGTCCGACTCAGGCATAACAGGAAATTTGAAAGCAAAAGTAGATGTGCCTGCTGAACGAAGGTTCATTGGCTTTGATGGCTACCTTAAAGCTATCCCTTTTGCCGATGTTGTTATCCTAACTACGCCTCCGGGTTTCAGGCCCATTCATTTTGAAGAAGCTGTGAAACAAGCCAAGCATGTGTTTATGGAAAAACCTGTGGCCACCGATCCGGCAGGAGTAAAAAAAGTATTAGAGGCGGCTGAAATAGCAAAACAAAAAAAACTGAATGTGGTAGTGGGTTTGCAGCGCCGTTATCAAAACTCGTACAAGGAAATGTTTAAAAACAAACACCTGATTGGCGATATTACATCAGCACAAGCCTGGTGGAACAACGATGGCGTATGGGTGAAAAAACGCCAGGACAACCAAACCGAAATGGAATACCAGATGCGCAACTGGTATTATTTTGTATGGCTTTGCGGCGACCATATTGCAGAGCAGCACATACACAATATTGATGTGGTCAACTGGTTCAAAGGTTCTTATCCTGTAAAGGCGCAGGGGATGGGTGGTCGCCAGGTAAGAAAAGGCAAAGAATACGGTGAAATTTTTGATCATCACTACGTTGAGTTTACCTACGAAGACGGCTCTATCTTAAATAGCCAGTGCAGGCACATTCCGGGAACCATGAGCAAGGTAGATGAATTGCTTGTGGGGACAAAAGGAGTCATTCGCTGCAACGACGCCACTATTAAAGATGCGAAAGGAAAACTATTGTTTCAGTTTGATACGAAGAATGAACCCAATCCGTATCAAACCGAACACGATGAATTGTTTGCTGCCATTGCCAAAGGCCAATACAAATTTGCCGATGCGGAGAACGGTGCCAAAAGCACCATGACCTCTATTCTTGGAAGGATGGCTACTTACAGCGGACAGGTGATAGCGTGGGACAAAGCAATCAATTCTGGTCTGGATATTATGCCAAAGAAATTTGACTGGAATGCACCGCCACCTGTGTTGCCTAATGATGGAGGTTATTATCCAATTGCCATACCGGGGGTTACTAAGTATGTATAGCCTGCACTGCAACTAACCGTGCAATTTTATTCAGGAATACTTATCCTTTTTTATGGTAAAAAAAATACTAACGGTTAGCGCCTTTATTTTGTTTTCCTTTTCTTGTTTTGCGCAGTTAAGAGTAAGCGATAATAAACGTTTTCTTGTAACCAAAGAGGGAAAGCCTTTTTTCTGGTTAGGTGATACGGCCTGGGAGTTGTTTCACCGCCTGTCACGTGAAGAAGCGGACAAATATTTGAAAGATAGAGCTGACAAAGGATTTACGGTGATACAGGCAGTTGCATTAGCAGAATTGGATGGCTTACATGATCCTAATGCTTATGGAGAAATTCCACTCGAAAACGACGATCCCGCCAAACCCCGGGAAGCCTATTTTCAGCATGTGGACTATATCATTAATAAGGCTAATGATTACGGTTTGAACATTGCTCTTTTACCTACCTGGGGCGATAAGGTTTTTAAAGACCGGTGGGGTGCGGGCCCTGAAATTTTTAATGTTGATAATGCAAAAGTTTATGGAAGATGGCTTGCCAATCGCTACAAAAATAAAAGCAATATTATCTGGATATTGGGCGGCGATAGAAACCCCGATGATAAAGCCATAGCTATCTGGCGTTCTATGGCAGCGGGTATTGCAGAAGGCGCCGGTGGCAATGACAAAGCTTTAATGACTTTTCACCCGCAACCCAATGGTGTGGAAGATGGGGGCTCTTCAAAATATTTTCATAACGATGAATGGCTGGACTTTAATATGCTGCAAACAGGGCATTGCCGTGAGAATAATATATGGGATCGCATACAGGTAGTTTATAACCGTCCGGCTACCAAACCCGTATTGGATGGCGAGCCCATTTATGAAGATCACCCGGTTTGTTTTAATGCAAAAGACCTGGGTACATCCAGCGCTTATGATGTACGCAAGCATGCTTATATTGATGTCTTTGCCGGTGCATTTGGCCATACCTATGGTTGTCATGATATCTGGCAGATGTATGCGCCGAACCGTACACCAGTTAATGGCCCGCACCATCCCTGGTATGTAGCTCTTGATTTGCCCGGTGCGGCACAAATGAAATATGTAAGACAACTGATTGAATCAAGGTCTATGCTTGATCGTGTGCCCGATCAAAGTCTTATCACAAATGCTTTAGGCGCCAATGACCGCATACAGGCAACGAGGGGAAAGGATTATGTGTTTGTATATAGTACGCAGGGAAAGCCCATCACTATAAACATGGGTAAAATATCCGGTGCCCAGGTACGCTCTTTTTGGTTTGATCCTAAAAATGGAAACTCTCAAGAAATAGGTGTGTCCTCCAATGCGGGACAACAAACTTTTATTCCTCCTTCATCTGGTTATGGGCAAGATTGGGTTTTGGTAGTTGACGATGCCTCAAAAAATTATTCTTTACCAGATCAAAAAAAATAGTGCGGCACCTTTTCATCATCTGTAAAATGTCCAATCATGCTGGTTGCAGAAGAACCAACATTCCTGCAGCAACGGCGTTAATTTGGCTGTCTGCCCTTCACTTTAGCCGATTTCTTGTAAACGAATAGCTGCCCGAAGAAATAAGGATAACAGCATACCCGTTTTCATAGCGAGCCACTTTTAGGTTCTGGCTTTTAAGCGCTTTTTCACTTTCAGTAATTGTATCATTTACTGTTGCAGGAATCCATACTTCGGCAGTGGTATTTGCAGGGATAGAAACATGCAAGTGAAACTGCTTGCCCCTTTTTTTCCAGTCGCTGGTTATGCTACCCCGAACAGATTCATAACTGCCCTTGGCCCATTTAAGATCACCAGCAGGCTGCGGCTTGATGATGATTTTTTCAAAACCTGGTGCTGCTGCATTAATGCCTAATAAAGAGCGGTAGAACCACTCGCTGATAGAACCGAACATGGGATGGTTTTGTGAATTTTGATCGGGCTTGCGCCACGATTCCCATAAAGTGGTTGCACCGCTCTGCAACATATATCCCCAACCCGGATACGATTTTTGATTGGCGATTTTATACGCCATTTCATTTTGATCTGTCTCTCTAAAAAAATCAAACATAAACTTTGTGGCAAAGATGCCTGTGGAAACATGATCCTTATGCCGGGCCAATTCGGCTAATAAAACCTGGGTAGTTTTTTCTTTCTCCGGTGACAGATTATACCAAAGCGCAAACAATTGGGCCGCTTGTGTTGCCAGATCAAACCTGCCTGTATTTAAAATTAAAAATTTGCGAACGATAGCGCCTTTAATGCGCTCTGCCAGCTTTGTATATTTTACGGAGTCCTCTTTTTGATTCAGGATGGCTGCAAATTCTGCCGCCAGTACTGCATGTTGATAATAAAAAGAAGAAGCAGAAAAAGCTTCCGGTGTAGGTTCTAGAGACTCATGATCGCTGATGTCCCAATGAAACAAACCGTTGATGGCTTTTGACTCTAAAAAAGTCATTTGTTTTTTTATGCCGTCATAATTCTTTTCAATTATTTCTTTATCGCCATAAAATTCGTACAGCTTTTTTTGTACGAATGGAAAGGCAAGCTGCCAACCCAAAGGACCTGACTCGCCACCGTAGCCTCTGTCGGCGATGCCCGTATAAGGAGCTATCTCCGTTATGCCTCCATCGGGTTGTTGTTCATTGGCAAAGTCACGAACGGTTTTCCTGTAAAAATGAGCCATGTCATAGTTGTACATATAGGCTTCTGTAGTTACTACTATATCTGCACCATAACCCATCTTCTCCCGCCCCGGACAATCGGATTGCACACTGAATACATTACTGAGAAATGTCCACTTCACTACCTCATTCAGTTTGTTGAACATCTCATTGGAACAGGCAAAGCTTCCGCTTTCCGCCACATCGGAATTCATACGCAAGCCTTCAATATCATTGAGGGTTGGCTTGCCCGGCCAGCCCGTGACTTCAACGTAACGAAAGCCATGAAATGTAAACCTGGGCGACCATATCTCTGTTCCCTTTCCTTTCAGTATATAGCCATCTTGCTGCCAGGCTGTTTTTGGAGAACCGGGGCCGCCTTTAAGATTCCATATCTCTTTTATATGGCCTGCTACGGTAGTGAAATAATTTAACCGCCCATCTTTAAAAACATCCTCGCCATAACGAAGAGAAACTTTTTTACCCGCCTGCCCTTTGATTTTTATACGAGCCACACCTGCAAAATTCTGTCCCATATCTACTATAAAAGTATCGTTACCCGCCTCATATATTCGTAAAGGCTTAACCAGTTTTGTAATGCGTATGGGCGGTTGCATTTGTGCAGTTAATGTTCCTGATGGACCGTTTACAATAACCGCTTTCTTCCAACCATTTGTTTCTGTTGTAAACCATGAGTCATTTTCCAAACGTGCATCATAGTGTTCGCCTAAATACACATTGTTACGTACCACAGGGCCGGGAGTAGTAAGCCACGAATCATCGGAAATAATTGTTTGCGCAGATCCGTCTGTATAGCGAATCAGCAATTGAGATTTGACACATGGCCTGCCGGTCTGCTGCACATCACGCAAATTAAAGCGGCCAAATAAACGCAGCGGTAAAGGATTGTACCAGCCATTGCCTAACATCACTCCAACTATATTGCTCCCGGTTTTCAAAAAATTTGTAACATCATAAGTGCTGTATAAAACTTCTTTGCGATAGGTGGTGAAACCCGGGTCAAGAATATGGTCACCAACTTTTTTTCCATTGATGCAGGCTTCATAATAACCGGCACCTGAAATATATAACCTGGCCGAAGCAACTTGTTTATTTGTACTGAAATTTTTTTTAAGCAATGGCATTGGATCATCTTTATAAAAATCTTCGTCACGTTCAAACTGCCTGCTTCCATCGCCGATCCATTTGGCTTGCCAATCCCCAGCATTAAGTATAGCTGTTTCAAAAGTTGCAGGCAGGCTCCACTCAGCGGCTTCTCCATCGCCATCATACACTTTAACCCTCCAATAATATTTGGTAAAAGAGTGCAGAGGGCTGCCGTTAAATTTAATATGCAAGCTTTGTGAGGACGTCACTTTATCGGTTTGCCAGATATTTCCTTTACCGGCAATAATGTCTTTTTCGTTATCGCTAACTATTAATTCATAGGCTGACTGTTTTTGAGCCCGTTGACCTGAGAGCAACGTCCAACTTAATCGTGGGTTTACCACGTCTATAGCTAAAGGGTTTATCAGGAATTCAGTTGTGAGTTTGTCTGCTTTTAACGGCGAAGTTGCTGTACATATAAATGAAAAAGCTAAATACAAAACAAAGAGTAAATATTTTTTTTGATGAAAGATCATTGCTGCTTATTTAAATTGATTCTGGCCCATAACGTTTTAATTGCCCGTTTGCAGTTACAATTTTATCGCTGCATTAAAGAAAACACATAAACAAAGAATTAACCCAAGTATTGTATTGGCGCATTGCTCGGTTTTAGAAATTCATTTTATGCTACTAAATTCCATAGTTGGCCACTACTAATTTAAACGGCAATTAGCTAGTAAAGTTTACATTTAAAACTCTCACTTCTTTTACTTTTTAATAAAGTAAAATATTAAAACCGTTACTACCAATCTTTCTAAAATATCCTTATCTCTTCCTTAATCTCAGGCTATTGCTTTTATGTAATTCCCGGCATGTATTTAACAAAAAAGAAGCGCATGTAAGAAGCCCTCGTATCAGTCTTGATCTTTTTAAATTTAAACCCACCCGCTCAGCCTTATCCAGCAATACAAAAGATAAAAAATCTAGTTCTGTTCAATGAACAGTTATAGTATGTTCCTACCCTTTTAAACCGGGCACATTCGGAAGTCAGCATTTTTAGTATATAGGCCCATCCATCAACGTCCAGGAAGGGTGGAAAAAGCGATGTGTTCTTTGTGGCTTGCCACTTAGCGCTTCTGCTGAGGCGGCATAAGTTATGCGTTAAAAAAGCGTTGCGAAGGGCCGCACCTGTAAAACCTTGCCATCCGGCGGTCCACAATTAATTTGAAAAGGGTATAAGATGATATCAATAGCTTACCTGCATTATCTTCCTTCATAATACGTATCAAACCCATTGATGTAATGAAAAACCAGCTTTCCTTTTTTCCACTCTGCTATCAGTAAAGAAGCCTGTTGCCTGCGGATAAGCTTTTTAGCTTTTCGAATGCGTAAGAGGCTGCAGGCAGTGGCCAGCCAATCGGCTTGTGCCCCATCGCCGGCAATAACGGTTATGTTTCTGCGGTGCAACACACCATAACCTGTGGATGGGTCAATAATGTGCGAATATTTTTTTCCATCTTTTTCAATGAACTGGTAAAGGTCACCCGAAGTAGCAACTGCTTTATTGGATAAAATAATTTTTTGCGGCAGCAACTCGTCTGATTCCGGAATGTTCACAGCAACACTCCATCCTTTCTTTCCCGGTGGGGCATTGCTCATGGCAATGTCGCCACCAGCATCAACCAGTGCTTTGTCAATTTTGTTAGCCCGCAAATGATCAACCACCTTCTGCGCAATATATCCTTTGGCAATAGCGCCAAAATCCAGTTGCATTCCCCATTTCAATAATTTCACACGGTGGTTAACTGTATCTAATAAAACATTTTTAAAACTTACTCTTTTTTTTGCGGCCTGCACTTCATTATCAGTGGGAAAGATTTTCATTTTTCTTGCCTGGCGCCACAGTTTTGACAGCGGCCCAATGGTAACATCAACCGCGCCGCCGCTTTTTTGCCAGGCAATAGCCGATTGCCGAAGCATTTCGAACAATACTTCTGAAACCTTTATCCATTCACCACTTCCGACCTTGCCTGCTAAACGGTTTATTTCGCTATCAGGATCATAAACACTTAAAACAGCACTCAGCGAATCCACTATTTGATAACAACGGGCAGTCTGCAATTGTGCCTGCGTGCTATCCGCCGCATAAAAAATAATGGTAAAAGGAGAACCCATTTTGGGCCGGGAAAAATGGAAGCGTTGCAGTTGTGCAAATGAGGTAAGGCAACAGAAAAAGGCAAAAAGAAAAAAAACTTTTTTCAAATGATGGTATATAATAAGAATGCGGGTAAATTTAAAACCAAACAATATTATGGAGAGAAGAAATTTTTTAAAACAATCAACGCTTGCAAGTGCATCGCTCATTGGTCTTTCCGCGATGCAGGCGGCGCCCAAACCTAAAACTGTAAATGAGCAAAAACCTTTTAATCTTAATTATGCCATTCATGACGGCATGTTTAAAAATAACGGGGGCGAAAATTTTATTGACCAGATAAAGTTCGCCTACGATATGGGCTTTCGATCGATTGAAGATAATGGCATGATGAGCCGCACCGCGGACCAGCAAAAAAAGATAGGCAATACACTTGCTAAACTGGGTATGGACATGGGTGTTTTTGTCATCACATCGGATAGCTGGCATTGGAAAACCTCGCTCACAAACGGCAAGCAGGAATGGATTGATAAGATGATGAATGATTGTAAACTGGCTGTGGAAGTGGCCAAACGATGCAATGCAAAATGGCTGACGGTAGTACCGGGTAATTATGAAAACAGCCTCTCTTTGGATTACCAGACAGCTAATGTAATTGAAGCCTTGAAAAAAGCGGCAGGCGTTTTGGAACCACATGGACTGGTGATGGTTTTAGAAGCGCTGAGTGATAATGCCGATCTATTTCTTCGCCATTCCGATCAAACCTTTATGATCTGCAAAGCCGTGGGGAGCCCCTCCTGCAAAATATTGTTTGATATGTATCACATGCAGCGCAACGAAGGCAATATCATCAATAATATGAATAAGGCCTGGGAAGAGATAGCTTACCTGCAAATTGGAGACAACCCCGGACGTAAAGAACCCACCACCGGTGAAATGAATTACAAGAATATTTTCAGGCACATTCACAGCAAAGGCTTTAAAGGATTATTAGGTATGGAACATGGTAATGCCTTACCAGGCAAAGAAGGAGAGATGTCTTTGATTAATGCGTATAGAAGCTGTGACGGATTTTTATAGACAACAAAAAAAGCACCGCATCACTGCAGCGCCTCTTCAAAAAATTAAATCTAATTAAAACTCTTTCTTTTCACTAACCTTTTTACCATCAGCATCCAATTCAATTACTTCATAGCCTAATTTTTTAACGCCTTCAAGTATTTTTGCTTTATCGCCTACTAACAGTACGTTCATTTTTGCAGGCGTGTAATATTTTGAGGCAATTTTATTTAACTCTGCCTTCGTCATATTCTGCAATATTTTGTTCTGCTGCTCTACATAATTGGCCGGCAAATTATAGTCGAGAATACGGGGTTGACCAATATGAAAGACCGGCAATAAATTTACAAATTTGCTTTCGTAAGTATGGGGTCAACAAACTGTGAATTATGATAGTGCATGAATCAACAACTAAACAACGATGTTCGGTCAAAGGATTATAATGAATGCAGTCGGGCCTTTCTGATGCAAATGCTCAGTCAGGTAATCACATTACTAAAAGACATACTCTTTATTAGCCGTATTTACTTTGTAGGCGATTAAGTTAGTTTTACCTTCTAGTTTCAGCATTTAATGCTGATTTTGTTGAACTATAAAATTTATAGAAATGACTAACGAACAACTTCAGCAGGTAATTAATAAAATGTTTGAAAGCATGTCTGCTCAAGTACCCGCTTATAAAACCAGTGAAGCGGATTGGAATATTTCGGGCGGTAATGTAGCTGTTTGCCTAATAGATGATCCGGGAAATATTTACGGAAAGATCTGGGGCGATGATAAATTGCGTGGACGTCGTTTTTATGATGTGGCTTATCGCAAAGCTTCGCAGGTTTGGATCACAGGTTATAAAACCGGTGAATTTGAAAGACTAGTATTTACAGATAAACTTAATTACAGAGACTTTGGAATTGAACTACCTGACCTTATGGGTTGGGAGGGCGGACAACCTATACAATTGGATGCGGAAACCCGTATCTCTTGCGGATTCAGCGGATTTAAAGGAGTTAATGACCTTGCCATTGTTAAACAGGCGGCAGAAGAAGCGATGGGTAAATTATAATGCTAATCTCCTCTAAAAAACAATCTCCTTTACACGATCAGTTAGTACCTTATTGTTGATTATTATTTACTCTACACCAAAGCTATTTTATGGAAGTTTCAAAAACCTTTTTTGTTACCGGGGCTATGGGTAACCAGGGTGGCGCAGTGGTTGATAGTTTACTTGCTAAGGGTTATAGTGTGAAAGCCCTTACAAGAAACCCCAACGCACCAAAAGCAAAGATTTTAAAAGAAAAGGGCGCTCACATCATCAAAGGCGACCTTAATGATGCGGATACTTATGCAGACCATGTAAAAAATGTAGCGGGCATTTTTAGTGTACAGACTTTTGAAAATGGAATTGACAAAGAAATAAAACAAGGCATTGCCTTAGCCAATTGTGCAAAGCAATATGGCATAAACCATTTTATTTATTCATCGGTTATTGGCAGCGATCAGCATACAGGAATTCCCCATTGGGAAAACAAGTTTATTATTGAAAACCATATTAAGTCGCTGGGCATTTCTTATACTATACTTCGTCCTTCATCTTTCTACGAAAATTTTTTAATTACACAAGTTAAAAGCCGGATACTAAAAGGCAAATTAGTTACCCCAGCAGAAGGCTATAAGGTGCAGCAGTTTATTAGCGCAGAAGATATAGGTAAGATTAGTGCTGCCATTTTCGCAAACCCTTCTTTTTATCAAAACAAAACTCTTGTTCTTGCAGCAGAAGAAATGAACATGCAACAGGCAGCGCAAATTTTTTCGGAAGTCCTCGGCAAAAAAATAACCTATAGCAAACTGCCGGGTTTTATTACGCGGCTTGTTATGGGCAAAGACCTGTATAAAATGTTTAGCTGGATCAATAAAAATGATGCGGTGTTTTTGAAAGATATGGGCGCATTCAAAAAAGAATTTCCTGAACTGGTTGATCTTAAAACGTGGGTCAAACAACATTTCGTGATTGGTAACTTATAGCCTGCAATACTAAATAAGAAACTCACGCTCCGGAACTCTAATTCCCTTTTACCTGTGCAAAGTTTGTTTGTGTTCGCTAAAATATATTTTGCGTTTTGACTTTGGTAAGATCTTCATTGTCACTTCGCTGCCATCGGCCGCATATTCCTGCTGATAAATCGCGAAGTCTTTATTCACTCCTGTAGTTTCGAGCTCATTGTAAAATGTCGCCGCATATTTAACCACTTCTTTAATCAGTCGCGTAATTTTTGCAGCGGGTATTTTTCCGGTAATGCTAAAAGGGTGAATGCCTGCACGGTACAGGGCTTCATTACGTATCTTATTCCCGGAGCCCGAAAATATTTGCTGGTCCATAAGTACATCATCTATGGTTTTGCCTGCCTGGGTTTTTAATAAGCTTTTTACATGTGCTGCATCAAAATCTTCGTGCAGTATATCAACGCGCCAGTCATATACTTCACCGGGTTTCCCTTTCAACTTTTGAGCTTTTACTACGTAGCCATTTATTTCATCGTTAGCAAATTCCAGGAAAAAAGAGCGGTTAACTTTTTTACGTTCATTGACCAGGATTTCACCAAACAACATCAGGTGCACTCTTACTGTTCCATTAGCAAAAACAAATAATAAATGCTTTCCCCAGGTAATAATATCCAGTAGTTTTTTACCATTGATCCAATCTGTTGGCATTGGGACATAGCCGCCTGCTTTTTTAACAACTTTACCTTTAAAAGGCAGCAGTTGATTTCTTAAGTGCAATAATGACGGACCCTCTGGCATCAGCAGAAAATTTTATTACAGTTTTATGTTCCGGATTTGAAACGAAGACAACAAGAATGTATAAAGAAGCAGAAGGAGCTGGAAAAAGCTTATACTGTAAGTTCGCCTTCTATAGAATCATCAAGCGTTTTACCCATTATGGCACCGGCAGCCATTTTTACTAAGGCAACAGCGTTCCCATGTTTATTATCCCAATAATAACCCTCGCTCGTTTCTACTTTTATAACCGTAATCCTCGGGTCATCAACGCCGCCCGTAAACCATGTTTTTATGATGGGGTTCCAAAGTTCTTTTATCAAAGCTTTGTCGGTAGAAACACTTGCTGTACCATATATACTTAAAAAATCGGAGTGAGCCGAACCCTGGAATAAAAGTTGGACATTATTATCCAAATTTATTTCCTGGTTTTTATGACTATCGTTGGCACTCAAAAACCAAAAGTTACCTTCTTCATCTATTTTTTGTGCCGCCATGGGGCGTACCGTAAGGGGTTTACCAGTTGTAATAGCAGTGCAGAAATAACAGGTATCGTTCTTGCCTGCAAGCTCTTTTATTTTTTTTCCTGCCTGTGCGCCCTCCAAGGCTTTGTAATTTTCTTCAGACTGCTGACGGTTAATACTGTCCATAATTTTATTTTTTAGAATTGATCCGTATATAAATTTTCAAGGTATCAACAGGTATCATAAAAGATTATACCAGCTAGCATATAAGGATCTGAATAAACCTTTTGTTGAACAAATGGAAATTATTTTACTGAAAAATAAACACTGCCTTTATACTGTATTAAGAGCGGGGGAGATTATCTTCAATGCAAGCATCTAAACGCAACTATTATAGCCCATCAATGACCCATAAAATTGAGTTTTAAATACACCATTGTGACCCTAACGGTTAGGATTTTTTATCAGTTAATAAAGGGTATATCTTAGGGGTAACCAAAAACATAGTTTATGAAAAAGATTTTCTTTGCCGCCTTTGTAGCGGTCACCTGCTTTTGTACTGCGTGTAATAATGATAGTGATTCCACTGCCGGTAATAAATACACTCAGGAAGAACAAATGAATATTGCTGCTTCCGATGTTATCATGAAAGCTTTTCAAACAGGAGATGTTAGCGGTATAGACAGCGTAGTATCAGATGATTTTATTGACCATACCGACAGGGGCGATATGAAAGGCAGGGATAGCCTGAAAGCAATGGTGAATTGGGTGCATGCGAATATGAAAGATATGAAAACAGAAAAAGTGCGGGAAGTGGCCGATGGAGATTTTGTATATAGCTGGATGCGGTATACGGGTACCAGCGATGGTACTATGGGCATGCCAAATGGCCCTTATGATATGCAGGCAATTGAAGTAGCCAGGTATAGAGATGGTAAGGCGATAGAGCATTGGAATTTTGCGGAAATACAGGCCATGATGAAGATGATGCCGCAACCAACAATGAATAATATGGACACCACTAAAATGAACAATTAGTTCTTTTCATTATCAATACCTTCTTAAACCATCAATTACTTATTGTCCCAGCTTGTACCGGGACAATTTTTTTGTGATCTATTTTTTTCTTCCAAAACGATAATATCCAGCCAGTCGGTTTTCCCTGCCTTCCAACAGGTCAGGGATGATTTGCATTGCCTGTACCGAAAAGGTAATGCCATTGCCGCCAAAACCCAAAACAAATAATGCGTTTTTATATTCCGGGCTTTTGCCAATATAAGGTAGGCCGTCATGTGTAGTGCCAAACGTGCCGCCCCAATTAAAATCATCAATAAAATCAACACCTGGTAAGATCTGTTCCAGTTTTTTCTTTAACTTTTTTGACTTTCGTTCTTTAATACGTTGTTGAAAAAAAGAGTTGTTGGCCGTTGCATCTTCCCCACCAATTAGCAACCTGCCATCCTCCGTTGTGCGCATATAACAATAGGGTTCATCCGTATTCCAGACAAGTGTATTTTTTAATTTTTCTTTCACTACTATCTGCTCTTCACTAACCGAGGCATACGTATAAAATAGAGTTGCAATTTTTTCTTTTAATAATTCAGTTGTCTCAAACCCCGAACAGAATATTATTTTTTTACTGCGCACTTCAATGTCGTTTTCAATAGTAAGCGTTACCTGGTCGGCCGCATCGAAATTGTAATTGGTTATGTTCGTTTGATCATATACCTGCATTCCTCTTTTTACATTATGCTGTATTAATTCGTGCGCCAGTTTATAAGCATCCACACTGCCTGCTGTTTCAGAAAGAATTCCGCCGCTTGTTTTTAGCCCATAATCTTCCATTATAGATTCTTCATTCATCCATTGCACACCAAGGCTGTGTTTATCACGCATTTCAAATTCCTTGCTCAGCCATTTCTCCGACTTTTTATTATGCGCTATATAAAGAGATTGTTTTTGCTGGTAGCCGCAATCAAGTTTCAGATCCTGCACCAGTTTTTGTAAGTTATGTATAGCTTTTATACCCTCCCGGTAACATTCTACCGCTCCTTCTTCACCAATCATTTCTGCCAGTTTGTAAAGCGGTACATCTATTTCATACTGGAGCATGCTGGTGGTTGCAGCGGTGCTGCCCATGGCAATGTCCCGCTTATCTATCAGCACCACTTTATATCCTTTTTCCATAAGGGCATGACTGGTAAGCGCCCCCGATATGCCGCCACCTATTACTACAATTTCAGCATCAATATTTTTGCGCAGCGAAGGATAACTATACAGGATACCATTTTTTAGCAGCCAGAAAGATTCAAAAGTGCGTAAACGCATACAGACTATTTTTTACTATTGGTTATGATCACTAATCTGCACAACAACAGGTAAAATAAAGAATTGTTGTGGTAATGATTTTTTTGGCTGATTTAATTTAAGGTATGACGCTTTTTAATTCACTAACCAAAAAAAACCCCGCATTTATTCAACGCAGGATTCTGTCTTTCTAAAATAAGAACGATAATTATCTCTTATTAGTAGAATCATCATCACCATCAAAAACATCTTTCGTTTCTTCGCCTACTTTCTTCGCACCTTTTTCAATAGCGCTGCCGGCTTTCTTTGCCCCTCTTTTTGTGGCATCCCATCCATCCTCAATCGCATTGCCAGCTTTGTCGAAAAAGTTCCCTGTCTTGTCCACAATTTCCCCATCGTTTAAAACAACAACATCATTATCTCTTCTTACTTCACCATTTCTGCGCACAACTACACCATTATCAAGGGTTACATCATTATCGCTCTCTACCCAGTCGCCATTTCTCCAAACCATTACTTTTCCATTTCTGTACGTCACATCGCCATCAGAGGCGGTATAGGAAGTAGTTGTAGTAGTTGTGGTTGTGGAAGTAGTGTCGGTGTCCACAGAAGTGGCATCCGTACTTCCATCGTTACAAGCGGTAAATGAAGCGGTAATCAGGGCTAAAACAAATATCTTTTTCATGATCTAAAAATTTAATGATTAAATGGTTTAAAAAAATTATCTCTCGTATAAGTTTTTGTTTCTGGCTACTATTCATAAAAATTCGTGCCACAGCTGGTAAATGCGAGTTCATTATTTTATTAACGGGTTGAATTATTTTTTACTAGCAGAAAGAAAATATATTTTAAGTAAAACTTGCAATATGATATCAATTAGACACCTTGCCACAAAGACACTAAGACGAAAAGTAACACAAAGCCTTTGTGCAACTTAGTGTCTTTGCGACTTTGCGGCTGTTACATAATGCTGAATAGTATTACCAATCGTACAATTTGCCGGATATGTTTCGTTATCGCATTCTGGTGCTGCATCAAATTTATTAATAAACACTTCTGGCACGCGATGCAGCGGAAGAAGCGTCATTCATCGCCCAGTTCAATCCAAACCGGCGCATGATCGCTTGTCTTTTCCCATCCCCGTACGTTATGATCAACACCGCCAGCAATAAGGCGCTTGTCAAGGTGAGGACTTAACAAAAAATGATCGATACGTAAACCTGCATTGCGGCCGTAAGCATTTCGGAAATAATCGAAAAATGTATAAATGACCTGTTTGGGGTATAATTTTCTTATCGCGTCAGTCCAACCTTGATCCACCAGGTTTTTAAATGCAGAACGGACTTCGGGTCGAAACAGCGCATCATTTACCCAACGCTCTGGTTTATACACATCAAGCTCAGTTGGCATTACGTTATAGTCGCCCGTTAACACCACCGGCATACCTGCTGCAAAAAGTTCAGCTGCATGAGTAGTCAACCGCTCAAACCAGCGCAACTTATAATCGAACTTAGGCCCGGGAGCGGGGTTTCCGTTGGGCAGGTACAGGCATCCAACAATAATGCCGTTGATCTTTGCTTCAATGTAGCGGCTGTGCTCATCTGTTTCATCGCCTGGAAGGACACGGCAAATTTCTTCGGGTTTTCCGCTACGAGCCAGTATTGCTACTCCATTCCAACTTTTTTGGCCATGCCAGATAGCATGATAACCTGCATCGAGTATAGCTGCTTCCGGAAATTTTTCCTGCGGCGCTTTTAATTCCTGCAGGCAAACTACATCCGGCGTAGTTTCCGCCAGCCAGCGAAGTAGCACAGGTAATCGTCCGTTTATGCCATTAACATTATAGGTAGCTATTTTCATAATAAAAATTGATCTTTTTACTCTTGTATTGATATAAAAATCAAGCCTTTTGTGCTATATTAATATCTTCCCTCAATAAAATTATTGCACAATGTCGCTTGTATATATACTCTTAGCAATTATAATTTTCGGCCTTGCAATTATCCTGTGGTTTTTATTAAAAACCAATACATCTACACAGGATAAAACCATAGCAGATATAAAGTACAGGATAGAGAGTTTTAATAATGAAGTCGCAAGAATTGAAGCTACTGTAAAAAATGAAATGGTAGTTAATCGGCAGGAAGGCAATTTGTCGGCAAAAAATACAAGAGAAGAACTATCAGGATCGTTTAAACAATTCAGCGAATTGATCTCTGGCGTAATGAATGATACAAGTGCCCTGCAAAAAACGCAGCTCGGAACATTTTCTACCAACCTCAATAATCTTACACAATCTGTTGAACAAAAACTTGGTGCGCTAACCGTTAGCATTGAAAATAAATTAAAGGAAGCCAGTGATATTGGCACAGCTAATTCAAAAGAAAGTAGGAAAGAACTAAAGGAATCTCTTGAATTGTTTAAAGTAGATTTTTCAAATTCCGTTGACACATTTAATACAGCACAAAAAGATAATTTTTTTGCTTTGCTTGGTAAACAAAGCGAACAGAATACAGC
>MWVT01000084.1_pt1 | contig 16996 bp, 14 predicted proteins | sample 1047201 | NCBI WGS metagenome assembly MWVT01 (sample SAMN06349988, study PRJNA376086) | soil metagenome | isolation source: TG5-1 sample Antarctic (ecotone) soil | place: Antarctica | collected 2015-01-13 | reverse complement strand
ACCGATACGGAAGTGCATTTAATTATGGTTAGAAATAAAAATAATAGTTACAAAGACCAGGCACACAGATGGGGGCTATTAAATAAATCAATTTTTTTTAAAGGCGAAGTCCCTTATAATGAGGTTTCGAGAGAGATGCAATCTTCCCATTGCTTTGTATTAAACAGTCAGATAGAAAATGCGCCTTGTGTTATTAGTGAAGCTCTTTGCTGTGGTTTACCGATAATAGCAACCAATGTCGGTGGCATTCCTGAAATGATAGATGAGAATAAGGGGTTTTTAATTGATCTTGTTAATGAAGAAAACCTTGCTATTGCCATGCTAAAAATGATAAATGATCATGCCTATTTTAACCAGGCAAAAATTGCAGAAGATGCTCATAAGAAATACAGCTATTCAGTTATTGCTAAACAGTTTGATGAACTATATGGAGAAATTTTGAACGATAAGTGAAAACTATAGTTCCGGTTCGTGGGACACAGACCGTGGCTTTAGATGCAAAAAAAGATGAAGCACGTACTTCATCTTTTTCTCAGTCATCTAAATTTTTACATCAATACCGCTGCACTACCCGGAATAGAAAACGTTTCGGCTCGCCAATAACTCCTCCTGCTTCTCTTCTTTTTTTCAACGCATCTGAATTGAAGTAGGCAAAGGCCTTGGCAGTATCCATTAACGCGGTCACCAGCGATACTTTTTTATTGTCATCCGGATCATAGCCATAAACCCTATCGGTTATGCCATTATCCAGCCTTTCCTGCTTACCATCTGCAAAACTCTTTTGCCAGGCATCCCAGTCTTTAACAGTAAACGTGGTTCTGGACCGGATGATATCGGGTCCGAGAACAGCAGTATCCTGCCAAGTGGTGGTATTAAGAGATATAGAAGGCGTGCCTACTACGCCACCTTTTTGCATAGCCTTCTTCAGGCTTGGGTCTTTGGCAAATGCTTTTGCTTTGGCCATATCATCTGCTTTCACAGCTACTAATACCATATTGGCATCCTCCACTCCGCGGCCAATTACATAGCTATATATGCCATGCACTAACCGCATAGAATCATGTTCATCGTAAGAAGCTTTCCATTTTTCAAAATCGGACACCTTGTGTGTTACTATCATCATATTCTCAGGTGTGGTAATGATTGTATTTGTTTCCATTGCAGCCTCAGGAGAAGTAGTTTCAATAGTGGTGGAGTCAGAGTCAGTGCTTGTCGTCTGTTCACTTTCACCGCAGGAGGTTAAAAAGAATACAAGAACTGTGCAAAACAGCATACTGGTAAATCTGTACTGTGTCATTGGTTTTGGTTTTAATAATTAATAAATAGCAGGATGGGAATAGTGTTACACTGGGTAAGAAGGCAATAAATTTAGTCTTATTAAATTATCCGCCGAATTTTATTCAGTCTACAAGGTTATAATCCTTTCCAGTATTGGTGAGAAAACAAGTCATGCTGCATGTAATCGATTGTCAATGCTTCACTGGGCCTGTCACAAGATACTATCTGTAAATATAAATTTTTATAGGTTATATAACTCTAATATTAAGCGTTACAATCTATATTCTTAACCCATAATTCTCAACTCTTCACTCATAATTGGTTTACTTTTGCCCACTTCTAAATTGAAGAAAATTTTACATGAAGAACATTCGGAATTTTTGCATTATTGCTCATATTGATCACGGAAAGAGTACCCTTGCAGACCGGCTTTTGCAATCAACTGGCACTATCAGCGACCGGGATATGATGGACCAGGTGTTAGATGATATGGATCTTGAAAGAGAAAAAGGAATTACTATTAAAAGTCATGCAATTCAAATAAATTATACTCACAATGGCCAGGAATATATCTTAAACCTGATTGATACACCGGGCCATGTGGATTTTAGTTATGAGGTGAGTCGTGCTTTGGCTGCCTGCGAAGGCGCTTTGCTATTGGTTGATGCCACCCAGGGAATACAGGCGCAAACAATTTCTAATCTTTATCTCGCCATGGAAAATGACCTGGAAATAATTCCCGTGATCAATAAAATTGATATGGATGGCGCCATGATTGATGAAGTGCAAGATCAGATCATTGATTTAATTGGTTGCAAGCCGGAAGATATTTTATTAGCAAGTGCAAGAACCGGTATAGGTGTACCGGAAATATTAACGGCCATTGTTGAAAGAATACCATCACCAAAAGGCAACCCCGATGCGCCTTTGCAGGCTTTGGTATTTGATAGTGTGTTCAATAGTTTTCGTGGTATTATTGTTTACTATCGTATTTTAAATGGAACGCTTAGCAAGGGAGAAAAAGTAAAATTTGTTTCCACCAACCAGGAATATGAAGCTGACGAAGTAGGTATATTAAAATTACGCCCCGAAGCAAAACAGCAGGTTAAGACGGGTGATGTTGGTTATATAATTACAGGTATAAAAAATGCAAAGGAAGTAAAAGTAGGTGATACGCTTACCTCTGCTTCCAATCCAACACCGCAGATGATCAAAGGTTTTGAGGAAGTAAAGCCAATGGTTTTTGCGGGCATTTTTCCAATCAATACAGACGAATTTGGAGAGCTAAGGGATTGCATGGATAAACTGCAATTAAACGATGCCTCATTATCGTATGAGTTAGAAACATCGCAGGCATTAGGTTTTGGTTTCCGTTGTGGTTTTTTGGGTATGCTACACATGGAAATTATCCAGGAAAGGCTGGAAAGAGAATTTAATCAAACAGTAATAACCACTGTTCCCAACGTAAGTTTTATTGCCTATACCACTAAAGGAGAAAAGGTAATTGTAAACAATCCAAATGAAATGCCGGAGCCTGTAAAAATTGACAGGATTGAAGAACCATTCATCAAAGCACAGATCATTACAAAGCCTGAATATATAGGCAATATCATGACGCTCTGCTTAGGCAAGCGGGGTATTTTAATTAACCAGGGTTACCTTACGCCAACACGTGTGGAGCTAACATTCGAAATGCCCTTAACAGAAATTGTTTTTGATTTTTACGATAAATTAAAAAGCCAGACCCGCGGTTATGCTTCGTTTGATTATCATCCCATAGGCATGCGGGTGGCGGATATTGTAAAAATGGATATTTTATTAAACGGTGATAAGGTTGATGCCTTAAGTGCGTTGATCCACAGGGGAAGAGGGCAGGAGTTTGGTCGGAAGCTTTGCGAAAAATTAAAAGAATTAGTTCCCCGTCAACAGTTTCAGATCGCTATACAAGCGGCTATCGGTGCAAAGATTATTGCCCGTGAAAGTATTTCAGCCATGCGTAAAGATGTTACTGCTAAATGTTATGGTGGTGATATTAGCCGTAAGCGAAAATTATTGGAAAAACAAAAAGAAGGTAAGAAACGTATGCGCCAGATTGGTAATGTAGAAGTACCTCAGGAGGCATTTTTAGCCGTGCTGAAATTGGACGATTAAGAATTTATAAGAATTTTCAATTTTCATTTTCTATTCAACACCTATAACTGGTTTCCACAATTCATAAATTTTATCAGCAGAATAACGTTGAATATTTTGTCGTCCGTTTTTTCCAAACTGTTTTCTTTTTTCTTCATTTTGAATAAGAAATAAAAGGGCTCCAGCCATTGCGTTGATATTCTCTTTTTCAATTAAAAAACCGTCCTCGCCTCTTTTTATAATATGCCCCGGCCCGGTCGGACAATCAAATGCAACCGCAGGCACTCCATACGATAAGCATTCTAAAAGCACCATGGGAAAACATTCAAACCTGGAAGTCATCGCATAAATTGAACAAGACAAATATTCTTTTTTCAAATCCGGTGAGGATGGATCAATAATTTCAATATTGGCAGTAAGGTTTAAGTTTTTAATTTTCTGAACCAGGGAATTTTTTTCTTCTCCTGTTCCAATTATTCTCCACTTCCAATCAGGATGCTGCTTAAAAATAATTTCAGCAATATCAGGTAAGAGATCTATCCCTTTAAATTTAATCAGCCAGCCGATAGTTAAAATTGTCTTCTCTTCTAAGGACGAACTATAACGCGGCATTTGAGGGATAAAATTGGGAATTACAGTTGTTTTACAACCCATCTTGTGATAGTACTTTTCTTCTTTTTGATTTAAACAAACCACCAGATTGACTAAGGGATAAAAATATTTGTATAACGTCATCCAAAAAAGGTTACGGCTTAAATATTTGAAGTGATGATGTTCCCAGCTTATAATCTTTATTGATTTTTTTATAGCGATTTTGACAGCAATAGTGTGTACATATTCTGTTGAAATGATTATTGCCGGATCAATCTGCTTTATGAGGTTTTTCAATTTTTGAATGTGCCTGAAAAAATCAATTTTCCTGGTGATAATATTTCCTGTTGGTGTAATTCCAAAATGCAGCGGAAGTTGTTTGATTTGTATTTTTGGGTGCAGAGGGTAAAACGAAGTTGCTGTTTCATCTAAAACAATAATGCATACTACATTATCTTTTTCTGCAAACAAATTAGCGGTATTGACAATAGCTCTTTCTATTCCTCCCGGCACATCTAACCTTGAACAAAGTATGGCGATTTTTTTTTTATCCATTACAGCGATTCATAAAATTCAAGTGTTTGTTTTGCAAAATGATAAGCAGTAAAATTTTCCTTGTAAATATTTATGTTGGCAATTGCCGCCTCTTTTAATTTCTTTCGGTTATGATACGCATATTCTAATTTTTCAGCAAGGTCATTTATGTTTGGCTCGTGATAAATTATGCCTTCGGCTTTAAATTGTTTAAAATATTTATTACCTCCGGAATTACTTAGCAGCAACGGTATGTTTAGTGGAAGCGCTTCTAATACATTCAGGTCAAAATTAGTGTAGCGATTAGGTACTATGTGCAAATCGGCTGCCTCAACAAAATGGAGAGGATCTTCTGACCATCCAACTTCAATCCAATGGGAATGGTGTAAGCTTACACCATTTTCTTTTTTACCAACAACGATAAAATAAATATGCGCATTTGCTTGTAACAGTTTCTTGGCAGCTTCAACCAATAGATCATATCCTTTTACAGCATTTTTTCGCCCAATAAATGTAACAACAAAAGCACCCGGAGGAATGCCGTAATCACTTCTTACTGTATTTATTTTTTCTCCGTTTGAATGGGACTTAACTCCTGTTGAAATAAAACTAACCTTCTTTTTTTTAAAAGAATTTGTAAAATAAGGCCATAATGTTTTGAATGATTCGGTGGCTTGTGCACAAGGGAAAATAAGATGATCTGCTTTTGTGAAGGCATAGATATCAATATCTTCTATTGTCTTAAAAGGAGCAGGCGAGATATTATTTTTTGTTAACTGCATTACATCTTCTAAAAGCTCTAAGTGATACGGTTTTGGAGAATGAGAAGTGAGTACGAGCTTTCCTTTAAATCCTTTTAAAAAATCCTGGTATCGCCACAGATCAATCGTTTCGTGAAAATGTATAATGTCCCACTTGTGAATATCTACCGTATGAAGTATTTCTTCATCTAATACGGCAACTTCTTTAAGCCAGTTTTTTACCAGGCGATTGGATAAATATGTTTTTGGCACGAATAGTTTGGCAACTTGCTTAAGAGAAGATTTTTTTTTCCCGGGTAAGACTGTTTCCTTAAATGAAATTAAATCTTCAAGGAAAAAAACATTGTGTTGATAAGATTGTAAACCTTGCTTTAAATGAAAAAGTACAGAGTAGGGGCCACCGTGCCTTTCCCTTAATTTGTGTGGAAAAAAATGTAATACTCTTTTAGGCATGAGAAAAACTTTTTCTAATAAAGATTTTTGTGCTTTGCCATATTTGTGTACTCATTTCATTTTTAAATAGATACAATTGAAAAAATGCGTAAACTAAAAGGCAGGCGCCCCCACTTAATAAAAGGATCAAATAAGAATTTTGTGTCAGGAATTTAATACCGTAAATAATTAAAATAAAAGGGAGTGCGGAAATTAAGCTTTGGAAAAAAGCAGATGCGGGAAAAGTATAGCGTATGGTCGAGAATGCAAAATAGCCGGTTAGTACAGTTACCAGCAATTCTGTAATGAGAGTTGCTAAAGCCGTGCCCATCTCACTAAATAATAAAGTAAGGTTCCATTGCAATATGATGCTTATAAAGCACGCAACGGCAACACTTAGCAGAAGCTTTTTTTCTCTTCCAAATGGCGTTAATATCTGATATACAAAAAGATTATTTACACCTATGATCAAAGGCAAAAAAGAAAAAATACGAATAAGAGGAACTGACGGCAAAAAAGCATTTCCGGCCAAAACTGCAATGAGTTCATCGGCAAGCAAAAAGAAAATAAAGCCTAAGGGAATAGTTACTAAAATTAAAAAACATAATCCTTTGTGCAATAAAATTTTGATAGCTGCGAGATCGGCTTTTACAGACAAAGCAGAAATACGGGGAAACAAAATGATGTTTAATGAAAGTACAAATAGCAGCGACAACTTTACAATCTTAATGGCTGTAGAATAATATCCTACAGATTGTGCATTGGTCAGCCAACCCAGGATAAGCACATCAAAAAAAACATATAGACTAATAATTGATGAAGTGAGAAAAAAATGAAAAAGGGGAGGAATGTGTGTTTTTAATTCTTTCACTATTGGCAGGGCTATTCCTTTTGATCCTATGTTAATAAAGTTTATAAAAGCCACACCTACCTGCACGCCCACAACAATTTGGTAATACGTAACATAATCAACATAAGAGCGCACAAAATACAAAATTAAAAAGAGCCCGATGAAGCGTAAGCAAATATTACGGATAGCAATCAGCTTAAAAGCTTCTATGCCCTGCATATACCATTCAGCAATAAAAACAGTGGTTAAAATATTAATGCTCCCTAATGCTATTAAAAAAGCTTCTTCACCAACGGTGGGGTTATTTAAGCATAAAAAAATAAACACCGCCATGCCAGCAAGAGAAGAAAAAAAATGCAGAGAAATAAGCGAAGCAGTAATCTTTTTTTTCTGTGTTTCAGTTTGCGCTTTAGCAATTTCTCTGACACCATAAAACGGTATGCCGATGGATGCAATGGTTATTATCAACCCTGCGCAGTATTCAATAAAGGCGATTTTACCTAAGCTGGCTGCGCCAAGTGTACGTGCTAAATATGGATAAGTAATTAAAGGAAAAAGAATTTGCGAAAAAGCATATAAAAGTTGGAAGGCAAATTTTTTTTTTATGTCCGGCATGAACAGCGTTAGACTGCGAAAATAACAGCCTCTGAGGAATTATTGATCTTTTGTCCCTTTTTTAGTTGTAGCCTTTGTTTTATTTTTATCCGATTGTTTCTTTAATTTTTCTTCGTCGTTTTTTCCTTTATCGTCTCTGATTGCATCGGGCATTGGAAAATCTCCATCTTTTAATTTAAAATTGAAAACCTTGTCAATGTGTACCCATTTACCATTTGTCCATTTAAAGCCTTCATAATCACCATCGGGTATAAAGGTGTGAGGTTTATCATGTTCTTCGGTTTCTGAAATCAGATGATCAACAAGTATAATTCCTTCTTCCTCAATAAAATCAACCAATATCCTTGCTCCTTTTTTGTATTCTATTGAATAACGATTTTGAGGACGTCGTTTAGCGCTATCCATTTCATAACTGAAAACAGCATTGCCAAAAACGGGCTGATTCTTTTCGTTCAAACTCATCACCTCTATCCATTTTTTATTACTCCGTACGCTATTATCATCGTAGCCAAACAATGTATAATAGTTTTTTCCATTGTGCTGCGTTTTAATGATGTTATAATAAACAGCACCGATCCAATTATCCTTGTTGCGGATAGAATCATTAGGCTTATCAGTAAATTCAGAAATATCTCTTAGCGGCACAAGATTTAGCGAGCCATCAGGTGTTTTAAACTGAATGGCCCCACGCTGGCGTGAATAATAATCATCAAAATCAAGTCCCCATGTAAAAATGCGGAATGCGCTGTCAGGAGCATATAATTTAGATATGCCCTGAACAGAATCGAATGGATAATAAAATGAATTTTTAATTTGAAGGCTACGAACTAGGGTGCGAATAAAGAGGCTGTCATTCCGCATGCGTTGTGCGGTAAGGGAATCAACAATCAGGTTTTTTGCAAGTATTTGTAACGAATCTTGTTTTTTTTGTAAAAGCTTTAGATCACTCTTGCCAATTTTTTGTGCATTAACAGAAGAGGCAATTATGCAAAAATAAAAGAAAAGAAGAAGGTGTTTTTTCACAAAGAATAGACGATTTGATTATGCTAAGAACGCTAAAAAAGATTTAAAATTATCCTAAGGTTGCAAGGCCCTTGCAAATGACAGAAGATTGTGATACAATTGATCAATATCCGGATGAGGAAAAGCCTGGTCTGGGTTAGTAGTAGTAACAAAAACGGTAAACATTCCGGCCGCCCTTCCAAAACGCATATCGCCGGGTTTATTTCCTAACATTATAGATTTAGAGAAATCGATCTCAGGAAAATCATTTGCAGCGTGAATTGCCATACCGGGATTGGGTTTGCGGTTAAAAGACTTATCATCTAATTCTGTGCAATAATATATTTTATCGATTTTGCTTCCTGTTGTTTCCACTTCTTTTTGCATGGCTGAATGGATGTCTAAAAGGTCATTTTCAGTCATTAATAATTTGTTTACGCCCCTTTGATTGCTGACAATAATGATCTTTCCAAATTTTTCCCCAATTATTTTAAATGCATCTAAAGCTCCTGGGCTAAAAACAAATTCTCCCCAATGAAGTACATACTTTCCAATTCTTTCTTCATTTATTACCCCGTCTCTATCTAAAAAAATGGTCCAGCTATTATCAATTTTATGCAGCTTTAGTTCGGGCTTTTTTAGATCAACCTCCGCTTGCCTGTAATCTGCCGGCACACCAATATCTATAAAATATCCGGTTTGAACGGAACCAAAAAATTTTTTTTCAACGCAATATTTTTCCAGGAAATCCTTCTCAAATGAAAATTTAAACGGTAATGGACGTGCCAAAAATTTTTCTTTATTCAAAAGATAAGCGCCACCATTGATGAGGCCTTCTTCATAAAATTGTTTTTCTTCAAAAGAGATAATTTGAGCTGCTTCATTTATTTCTACGACACCATAACGATCAAAGTTCTGCATCGTTTTCAATGCAAGTGTACATTCTGCTTTATTCTGATGATGCAGATGTGAAATTGATGTAAGGTTTATTTTAAACAATGTATCACCATTTGCAACTAAAGTATTTTCGGTAGTTATTTTTTCAATAGCCAATTGTATGGCACCACCCGTTCCCAGTGGCTCACTTTCAATCACCGATGTATAATTTAGAGTAGGATAAGCTGTTTTTAGATATTGTAAAATAACATGTGCTTTATACCCCAATGCAAATACAAATTTTTCAATGCCCTGCATGCGCAATGCATCAATAACAAAAGATAAAAAAGGTCGGCCATCAACAGGCGCCATACATTTTGGCAAGTCAGGAATTGTGTCGCGAAGCCTCGTTCCCAAACCTCCTGCTAATACAATCGCCTGGCCCCCTGCCTCCGCCTTAGGCGGAGAACTTAGATTAAGACTTTCAATACTTTTTTGGGCAGTCATTAGTAAGCAAACATAGCTGCAATTTTAAAAAAAGTACTTGTTAAAAATGACTGTTGCAAACTCCCCTTCAGGGGATGGGGGCATACTCTTCATTCAGGAGATGGAAGCAGGGTCAAAATATTTTTCTTCCACCAATTGACAAATAATATGGCCCAGCATAATATGGCTTTCCTGAATTCTTGGTGTATCTGTTGAAGGAACATTAATTAAAAAATCACTCAGTTCTTTCATGCTACCGCCACTTGTACCGGTGAAACCAACTGTTATTATATTTTTTGACTGAGCCACTTCAAAAGCTTTCACAATATTTGTTGAATTGCCTGAAGTAGATAGACCCATTAAAATATCGCCACTATTTCCAATGCCTTCAATTAATCTTGCATATACAACATCGTAGCCATAATCATTAGCCACTGCCGTAATGTAAGAACTATTGCAATGCAAGGCCTCTGCAGGTAATGCTTTTCTTTCTGCATAAAAACGGCCTGAAAATTCTGCGGCCAAATGTTGCGCATCTGCTGCGCTACCCCCATTCCCACAGAAATAAATACGATTTCCGTTTTGTAAAGTAATCACTATTTTATTGACTACATCACATACAACCTTTAGCAAATTTTCATCTTGCAATACCTGCTTCTTCACATTTATGGAGGCCTCGATAATATTTTTTATTTTTTTCATTGTGCGGGGTATGAGTTTACGAGTTCACAAGTTTACGAGTTCACGTTTTATTTCATCTACAAATTCCTAATTCCGAGAAAGTAGTTGGCAGTTGGTAGTGCAATTCTTACTTCGTACTCTTACTTCTAACTTTCTAACTCACGCTGTCCATGTTTTTAATCCATGCTCGACAAACTGGTAATTTTTAACTTGCCCGCCAAAACGCTCAAGACTTTTGACCACTTTATATTTTGTGTTACCGGGGCAATAAAATATCATAAATCCGCCACCTCCGGCACCGGAAATCTTGCCACCAGTGGCGCCTGCTTTTTTTGCTGTTTCATAAATTTCTTCCATCAAGCTATTGGAAATACCTGTAGCCATTTTCCGTTTTTGCTGATAGCCATAATCTAAAATTTTACCAAATTCATTAAGACGCCCTTTCAATAATGCTTCCTTCATCATTTGCGCTTGTTGCTTTAATTGATGCATGGCTTCTATCGATTCTGCATTTTTTTCCGATACATTTTTAGACTGCAACTCAATAATTTTTGCTGACTCCCGGCTGGTAGATGTATAATAAAGCAATAAATTATTTTCCAGTTCAAATAGATAATGTTGTTTGATGCGCAATGGATTTACGATTACTTTATCATCGGCATAAAACTCCATAAAATTAACACCGCCAAAAGTTGCTGCATATTGATCTTGCTTGCCACCCGCCAATTTTAAATGATTACGTTCAATTTCGTATGCATATTGAGCAATGTCGTATTCGCCTAAGGGCAATCGCAACATTTCTGTAAAAGCCCCAAGAATTGCCACCACCAAAGTAGAAGAAGTGCCAAGACCGGAACCGGCAGGAGCATCCACAAAAGTGGAAAGTTTAAAACCATTTTTTATGATGCCATAATCCTTTTGCACTGCATTAAAAACACCCTTCAATAAATCCAGTTTTCCATTGATCGGCAAATCAATATTTAAATCAAATTCCTGGTTTTCATCCCGGTCATTTGCTTCCAGTAAAATTTTATTTTCATTTAATGTTTCTATAGTAGCCTGGGCATACAAAGAAATTGTTGCGTTCAGTATAGTACCGCCATATAAATCGCTGTACGGGCTTACATCCGTACCACCACCAGCTAAACCAATTCGCAACGGTGCTTTACTTCTATAGATCATGATTTTTACTTAGCCAAAGCTTTGTACTGCTATTAAGCTTCCTTGCAGGTTTATCCTGAGTTTAGCGAAGGGCACCCTTGTGCAGCAATAATGCTGTTGAACATTGTGCAAGCCTCAGATAAATCGCAATCAAACCTTTTCAGCGAGATCAAAAATGGCTTTCGTCAAATTAGCCCAGGAGTACTTTTGCTTTTCGCTGCGAAGATGAGGAATAAAATAATCTTCGCCTAATTGATAGAACTGCAAAATAGCATCAGCAATTGATTTTGGTGCCGGCTCACAAACCAGGCCCACTTTACCATGCGGAACCAATGAAGCAAGCCCGCCAACATTTGTTACTACCATTGGTTTTTCAAAATGATAGGCGAGAGGTGTAACGCCACTTTGCGTTGCATTTCGGTAGGGTTGTATTACCACATCGGCAGCACCCAGGTAATACTTTACTTCTTTATTTGGGATAAAAATATTCTTAAGGATTACCCTGTTTTCTAAACCATTTTCTTTAATAATTTGCAAATAAGGTTTTTCATCTTCATAAAATTCTCCCGCAATTAATAATTTAATTCCCTCTTGTTTTATGCGGTCATCATTCATGGCTTGTAGCAACAGGTCAAGTCCTTTGTATTTACGGATAAAACCAAAGAACAAAATAATTTTTTCCTTGTGATTCAACTTTAAATAATTTCTTGCTTCTTCCTTATTGATCTTATGACCAAAATTATCATATAGAGGGTGCTGCACTAATTGGGCTGGTTTATGTTGGTCAAATTTTCGCAGGTCATTTAATACTTTATCACTCATGGTAATAAACGCATCACAGGATTTTAAAAAATATCGGGTAAAGGTTCTATCGCCAGGCCGATGTTCATGCGGAATAATATTATCTGCAATGCAAACTATTTTTGTGTGTTTATTTTTTTGCACCTGGCGCATTAGCGTTCCTAACGCTGGTCCCATAAAAGGTATCCAAAAACGCACAACGATGATGTCGGGTTTTTGATCCCGCAGCCAACGCCCAACCTTTAACCAGTTAAGCGGATCTACAGAATTGATGGTTGAATAAATTATCAATTTTTCCGGAGCAGGATCAGTGCTGTATTGTGTTTTGCCGGGGAAAAAAAGGGAAGGATACTGTAAAGAGAATGAAACAATTTCACAGCGGTTACCGTTGATGATAAATTCTTCAGCCAGGCGTTGATTAAAAGTGGCTAACCCTCCACGCAATGGATGTGCCGGGCCTATGATGTAAATATGCTGCATTATACACCCAACTTTTCCTCTACAAGATAATAATTACGACCAGGTGCATTCCGTGCAATTAATTCAGAAATAAAACCTGCCAAAAATAATTGCATACCGATAATAATCGCAGTGAGTGCTAAATAAAACCCCGGACGGTTGGTTAGCCCAACTGCCGGATCGATGATCTTTGAAACAATAAGATAGAGCGTTATTAACAAGCCGGCAATAAAAAAAACTGTGCCCCACGAACCAAAAAAATGCATAGGACGTTTAGAAAATTTGCCGACAAAAACAATTGACATCAGGTCTAAAAAGCCATTAACAAAGCGTTCCCAGCCAAACTTTGTGACGCCATATTTACGAGGCCTGTGTTCCACCACTTTTTCGCCTATTTTTCTAAAGCCTGCCCAATTTGCGAGCACAGGAATATAGCGGTGCATTTCACCATAAACCTCTATGCTTTTTACCAGTTTTTTACGATAGGCTTTTAAACCACAATTAAAATCATGCAGTTTTATTTTCGATACTTGCCTGGTAACTGCATTGAAAAATTTGGAAGGAATATTTTTCGTTAATGTATTGTCGTGCCTTTTTTTCTTCCATCCGCTCACCATGTCAAAACCATCATGTGCTATCATCGTGTACAATTCAGGAATTTCATCGGGGCTGTCTTGTAAATCAGCATCCATAGTAATAACTACATTGCCCTGTGCAGCCTTAAAGCCTTCATTTAACGCTGCTGATTTTCCATAATTCCGCTGAAACCGAATGCCCTTGATGCTTTCATTTTCTGCACGTAATTTTTTTATTACATTCCATGAATCATCAACACTGCCATCATCTATCAACACGATCTCATAAGACCATCCTTTTTCCTCACAAATGCGTTTGATCCAATCGCAAAGTTCCGGAAGGGATTCTTCTTCATTAAAAAGAGGGACAACAATAGAAAGATCCATTATACACTAAGTTGATCAAGAGGATTTTGAGGTCGCTTTTTAGTGATAGCTGCCCCTAATAACGAGCCAATACAGCCAACAATAATTAAAACTAACATAGAGCCACCCACTACTCCAACCCAGAAGAATTTTTTTGTGATAGCAAGGGCGTCATCAATCTGTTCATCCGTGATCTTTTCATTTTTTTCCATTTCAATCCTTGCTGCTTCAAATGTTTTTTCCTTTAGATCAGGAAATAGTAAAAAGAAAATTATCAGGAAAACAATAAAAATAACAGTGAATACAGCAGTTGATTTAAAGCCAAAGGCAAAAAGACTACCAAATGATTTTGTATAATCATGCGCCTTGCCATGCTGGTTAACAAAATAAATAAGACCTCCGATTATTAAAACATATTGTAGCAAACCTATTCCTGTTTGCTGAGCCATACCTAAAAATTGAGTAGCAATGGCATAAACTACTATTATAGCAGCGATCAGTAATCCTGCAGTAATATGCGTCATTGGTTTTTTTTGTTCCATAAACAGTTTTAATCATTCAAAAATAAGCTGCCTTTATTGATAATCCCCAAAGGCCGGCCATATAATTCCTTACCAAACAAAGATGTGTTATTTGATTTTGACTTATTTAAGTCTTTTGTAAATGACCAGGGGTCACCTGGCAGAAATAAACTAATGCAAGCTTTGTGATCTGCCTTAATGGATGCGGATGGGAGGTGGAAAATGTTTCTTGCAGTAGTGGAAAAAAGCTCGACCAACCTATCCTCAGAAATTCCAGGTATGGCGGTTTTTACTATTGCAAAACTGGTTTGCAAGCCAATCATACCGTCTTTCGCATTCTCAAATTCCACCAGTTTGTTATCAATATCCTGGGGCAAATGATGTGAGGCAATACAATCAATTGTACCATTTAATACAGCCTGTATCAGCGCTTGCCTGTCCTCTTTTGTACGCAAGGGCGGATTCAGTTTTAAATTAGAATCATAATCAAAAAGGTCTTCATCTGTATATAAAAGATGGTAAGGCGCAACTGAACAACTTACCTGCAAACCTTCTTTTTTTGCACTGGCAATTAGCGCAATGGATTTAATGGTAGAAACACCTGTAAAATGAATTTTTGACCGCGTATATTTCACCAGCTCAATATCCCTGGCTATCATTAATTCTTCAGCAATGGACGGCTTTCCTGGTAAACCTAACCTGGTAGATATAATGCCTTCATGCATTAAGCCATTGGCATTAATACTATGATCATCGGGTAACTGAATAATTGTTTTATTAATGGCCTTGACATATTGCAGTGCTTTTAATAAAATACCTGGCGATTGTATGGTATTTAATCCATCAGAAAAAGCAATAGCACCGCTTTGGTGCATATCATACATTTCTGATAACTGATTTCCTTCAGCATTTTTTGTTACTGCGGCAATTGAATGCAGGTTTACAAGTAACGATCTGCTTTTTTGTATAATGTATTCCACCGGCCCCTTTGTATATACAACTGGAATAGTGTTTGGAACCAGCAATATATCTGTAAAACCACCTGTCGCCGCTGCCATAGCGCCCGTATCAATTGTTTCTTTAAACTCAAAACCAGGGTCGCAGAAATGAGCAAAAATATCTACCCAGCCAGGTGAAATACAAAGGCCCGGAATATCAATTATTTCATCAGCCTCAAGATTAAGTTGGAGATCGATAGCGCTTATCTGGTCGCCTTCAATAAAAACATCTGCATTTTGAGAATGAAAAGGCGAAGAAGGATCAATTATCTTAGCTTGCCTTATTAAGATGCTCATTAAGTAACGAAGTTAATAGTTTGGCAGAATGCTTAAGTGATTAACATGGGTGCATTACAAATTTTCGCTTTTGCCCCTATCCCCTGAAGGGGAATTTATTGGTTTAAAGCTGATGCTTCCTTTAGGGGATGGGGGCTTCTGCGAAATGAGGCTTGCGGAAATTTGAAATGCACCCTTAACATATTATTTGCCCTAATTTTTTTCATCTGTTATACATTTGTACTATATCAATAGCAAGAATGCAAACTTCCTCACATACAAAACACTTTGTTTTTCACGAAAGGGCTACTACTGTAGTTTATGCCGTGTGTTTTGACCTTTTTCGTTATTTATCGAGACCTGGTGGCTGGTAGGACAAGCCGCTGACCAAGGCCCCTGCCAGTGAAAATTTTTCCAACACTATTTAGGATTGGTTATCCAAATTATTTAAATTTTTATAACAAAGTGGACAATCAAAATATTATCATCCGGGTCGCAACGCCTGCCGATAAAGTGTTTGCTGAAACAATTACGCAGGAGATGGAAGAATCTGCAAAAGCAAGAGGAACAGGTATTGCGAAAAGAAGTCCTGAATATATTTCTCAAAAAATTGACGAAGGTAAAGCTGTCATAGCCGTTACTGATGATGGTACGTGGGTAGGTTTTTGTTATATAGAAACCTGGGAAGGTGAGTATGTTGCAAACTCGGGCCTGATAGTATCTCCAAACTTCAGAAAAACCGGGGTGGCAAAATCAATCAAACAAAAAGTATTTGCTTTGAGCCGGGAAATGTATCCTGAAGCAAAAATATTTGGTTTAACAACCGGGCTGGCTGTTATGAAGATCAACAGCGATCTGGGTTATGAGCCGGTTACATATTCGGAGTTAACTCAAGATGAAAAATTCTGGGCTGGTTGCAGAAGCTGTGTAAACTTCGATATATTAATGAGTAAAGAAAGAAAGAATTGCCTTTGCACTGCTATGCTTTATGATCCCAAAGATCATTATGAACCTGAAGAGACAAAAGAATATTTTAAAGAGAAATCAAAAGTGTACGAACGTTTGTTAAGAACCAAACAATGGCGTTTATTAAAAGGATTTAGAAAGAAAAAAGCCGGTGCAAAATCAGGCAGTATTAAATCTTTATTTTATTCTTTGTTTAATTTTTAAATGACATGGAATGGCAAAAAAAATTGTTTTAGGTTTTAGCGGGGGGTTGGATACATCATACTGTGCAAAATATTTAAGCGGGGATAGGGGATTTGAAGTACATAGTATTATTGTTAACACAGGTGGGTTTTCAAAAGGAGAATTAGAAGAAGTTGAGCAACATGCCTTTCGGTTAGGTGTAAAAACCCATACAACAATTGATGCTGTAAAAAATTATTACGATCGCATTATTAAATATTTGATCTACGGCAATGTATTAAAAAACAGTACGTATCCATTAAGTGTTAGTGCAGAAAGATTGATACAAGCGCTTCACATTGCAGATCATGCTAAAAAATTAAACGCTGATGCAGTTGCACATGGAAGCACCGGGGCAGGAAACGACCAGGTACGATTCGATATGATATTTCATATCAAGGTTCCGGGCATGGAA
>MWVT01000083.1_pt1 | contig 17122 bp, 22 predicted proteins | sample 1047201 | NCBI WGS metagenome assembly MWVT01 (sample SAMN06349988, study PRJNA376086) | soil metagenome | isolation source: TG5-1 sample Antarctic (ecotone) soil | place: Antarctica | collected 2015-01-13 | reverse complement strand
TTAACAGGGAGGTAGTAAACCAGCTCAGGCTACACCCTACCAAAATAGGAGAGGCTGGAGATATAGAGCGGATAGCTAACCTCATAGTAGGCTTTTGGAATAACAACTTTAAGCCCTTAGCCTCAGATGGAGAGATAAAAGAGATTAACGAGAAGGGAGCCTCAATTCCAGATACATTATTTACTACTATCCTAAAAAACAGAGAAGGTAAAGTAGGAGCGGAGGAGATACTCTCTTTTAATGGCAATACCGGTAAGATTAAAAACAGTAATAGCTCTGGTAGTAGCTATTTTAAATAACCAGAGTAAACAAAATAACAGCAGTAATATGAATAATTTAGTTAGGGCTATAATTATAGCTGTTTCGCTTGGACTTCTTGTTTTTATTATTTATAACAAGATATACCCAGCCGGTTTTGATCGTCTCTTAGTACCTGGTTCAGAGGAATTCCAGAGAGTTAACGGAGCCGGCTCTCAGATGTATGTTATGGAGCAGGGCTTTAACTATACAGCTTTAATTATTTCAGCCTTGATTACTGCTATTTGCTTTGCCAGTTTATATAAAAAATCAAAAAATTAAATGAGTAAAGTAATTAGCATAAGTAACCATAAGGGAGGAGTAGGGAAAACTACCTCGGCTATCAACATAGGAGCCGGATTAAATAAGCTGGGTAAAAGAGTATTACTCATAGACCTGGACGCTCAGGCAAACCTTAGCCAGAGCTTGGGGCTAACGGACCAGGAGCAGAATATTTATGGAGCCATTAAGGGAGAGTATAAGCTCCAGCCTGTAGATATAGTAAAAGGACTGGATGTAATACCCTCTACTTTGGACCTCTCAGGGGCGGAGGTAGAACTCTCTGGAGAGGCTGGGAGAGAGTATATCCTCAGAGAGCTAATAGAGCCGCTACGGTCCTCCTATGACTACATTATAATAGATAGCCCTCCCTCTCTGGGATTACTTACTATAAACGCTTTTACAGCCTCAGATGAGGTATTTATACCGCTACAGGCTCAGTATTTAGCTCTACAGGGATTAACTAAGCTAATGGAGGTAATAGAGAAGATAAAAAAGAGGCTTAATAAGGACCTCAAAGTAGGTGGCGTTTTTATTACCCAGTACGATAACCGCAAAATATTAAACAGGGATGTAGTAGCCACAATAGAGGCTCATTTTAAGGATGAAGTATTTAAGACTAAGATAAGGGATAACATAGCCTTAGCGGAGGCTCCAGCTCAGGGTTTAGATATATTCAGATATAATCCTAAGAGCTACGGAGCGGAGGATTACCTCTCTTTATGTAAAGAACTATTAAAAAGAAAGTAAACAGTAATTACTAAGTAATATAAATAAACAATAAATTTACAATTATGAGTAAAAAAAACTTTACAGGAGGTTTAAGCTCTTTACTGGGAGACCAGCCAGACAAACCAAAAAGAGGTAGACCGGTAACCCAAATTAAGGAGATTACTAAAACCTCTCAGGAGGGTACAAAGGAGAATGAGACCAGAGCCACGTTTATAATAAATGAGGATCTACTGGAGAAACTAAAAGCTATAGCCTACTGGGATAGAGTATTGATTAAGGATGTAATAAATACCTCTTTAGTAGAGACAGTAGGTAAGTATGAAAAAAAGAACGGTAACATTAACCCGATACCTAAAAAGTAAACCTTAATATATTTAAAATGAAAAAACTGCTATTGATAATTATAGTTGTTCCTGTTTTAGGCTTAGCACAAAATAAAAACGATAACACTATTGTATTGCCTGTTGTTTCATTTAATACTATTAAATCTGTATTATTTGATAATGGCTATTCTTTATTAAATGAGGATACCATTTTTATTACTTCGACCTCAAAAGAGACAAAACTCCTTCCCTTTTCCTTAAGGTTCATGATTAACAGGTCTGGCCAACAAACTTATTTAAAGGCTCTTTACAGAAAAACAATAGACATTTCCTTAATGGGAGAAACAACTAACCCAGATTTTACGGAGCTTGATTTTTCCGGTATGAAAAACAGCCCTTATAGAAGAGCCTGGGATGAGGTTGATAGAATAGCAAAACAGATTTCAACCAATGTTTCTTATACTAAAAGGTAAACAGTAAAGACCAGTAACACACATGGAAACTCAAAACGACCAAAAGAGAACACCTCTACGTATTAGTAAGATAGTAGGATATATTCTATTAATACCTCCATTGCTTAGCGTGTTCTTGTTCTTAGCACAATTATTCTCAGAGGATAAGCTATTACAGAAAAAGTTCAGTTTTACTTTTTGGGTTGGGTACATTAGAGATGTAGGAGGACATACCTCAGCCTTACCTTTTTATTTTGGTTTAATGGCAATAGCTGCATCCTACCTAATTAGAGACAGCAATAAAAACAATAACTAAAATGGCTACAGTAATAGAGGGCATTAAATTTTATAATATACCAGAGACCGCTCAGGCTCTGAGGGTAACTCCTCAGACGGTAAGAGCCTGGATAAAGCAGGGTAGAATTAAGAGCCAGAGGATAGGGAGACCTATACTCATTACAGAGGGAAATCTAAAGGAGTTTTTAAAGCCTAATAGTAAACAGTAAATAGGCTCAACTTCCATAAACATTACATTACAGAAGTAGAAATAATGGAGTTAATAGATACTAAGGAACGATTTATAGAGATGAGAGCTAAAGGCTACTCTTTCGGCCGGATAGCTAAGGAGCTGGGCAAGGCTAAACAGACGCTTATAGACTGGAGCAAGGAGCTACAGGATGAGATAGCAAACCTTAAATCTCTGGAGCTGGAGGCTCTTTATGAGCAATACTTTTTATTAAAGGAGAGTAGATTACAAACCTTTGGGGAGATGCTTACAAAGATTAAAAAAGAGGTAGAGAGTAGAGACCTCTCAGACGTGCCTACAGATAAGCTACTGGATTTACTATTGAAGTATAACAGCCAGGTAAAAGAGGAGATAGTAGAGCCTGTCTATAAAACCTCTCATGAGATTAAAGAGGAGCGGCTGGATAGGGAAATACTGGAGGAGCTTACCAATATACAGCCAGCCAAGCCACCGGTAAGAAGACTAAATGTAGGCTAAAAGGTTACCAATAAAACAAAGTAACAATGATTACAGATAGCAGGGAGATAGAGGCAAAGGATGTAAAGCGGCTCCTCCTTAGAGTTTACAGGAGATACCAGAGCGGAGCCATTACGGAGGCTCAGGCTTATAAAGAGACCTACCTACTTAACTCTCTATTAAAAGCTATAGAGATAACAGACCTGGAGGAGCGATTACAGAATATAGAAAGATTAATGAAATGAAAAAAACAGATATAGAGCGGATATTAAAACAAGGCTCTGTAAGGCAGAAGATTAAACTCTATATGACAGATACGGCTCTGTTTAATGTAGAGCTAAATACCTTCAGTATAGAGGCAAAAGAAGAGGGAGGATTAAGGCTTAAAAGCCCTCTACTAACCGATAAAGAGAAAGACCTCCTTTGGAGTAGTATAAAAGAGCCTAAGGATATAGAGTATTATGAAAATATGAGAAAGCTCAATCAGGTTTTCATAATGTTTAAAGACAAGCTAAGTATAGCCAATAGTAACCTTTTAGCTATCTACATGGTTATAGAGACGGCACACACAGAATATTCTACTAATCAGGTTAATTCAGAGATAATAAATGATTTATTAGAGCTATATCCAGATAAAAAAACCAGAGCGGAGGCTTATAAAATAGCTTTAGAAAAAACCAAAGGCTGGGGAGGCAAAAAATACCGAAAAAAGGGCTATCCTACTTACATAGAAGTAGATGAAAACTTTTATTTTAATACTGTAGGAAAGTATATAAGTACAGCAAATAAAGTAGCGAAGGATGCTAAGGATTATATTGTGATGTTTAAACGTATTCTTGCCAAAGATCTCCCTCTACAGCCCTATAAGGACTGGGTAAAAAAACAGGAGGAGCGGTTGATAGATACTCTAAGAAGTGGTTATGAAATAACTTCAGGCATGGACGGCTACCCTACTAATAATCCTAAACTCTTACAATATGAGGAGATAGGTGTAAATATTACTCAGGAGGATATAGACGACTTTAAAAACTCTGGGTTATGAGGGAGAGTAAATTTAAAATAATAGCTCCTCGACCAATACAACCTCTAATAGAGGAGGGTAAAAAAGGGAAATATAAACGCTCTGGACATCTTGCAGACCAATTATTAAAATACTCTTACCCTAAAGATAAAGGCTCTCAGCTCTCCATTTTTGACAGCCTACAAGATATAACTAAAAAAGATATAGAAGTAGCTGGAGTAGAAGTTACGGAGATAGTAGAGGGTATAAAGCTCTCTCCCTCTGAGACCAAAATAATAGACTGTTTATGTAAGGTATTACATGATAATAGCCAAACCTCAGAGCCTAAAAAAGAGGATTACTACTCTGGGAATGTAGGTTATGAACTGGTAGAATATGGAGGAGATAAAAATACTCCAGCTCCTAAATTAGCCTTTACACTTTATGAGCTTACTAAGGAATATAAAGGAGGAGAAACTATAGGAGGTAAGGATGTAGATAATGTAAAACAGATACTTACAGAGCTGGATAGTAAAAAGTTTTTATTAAGCTATGTTGAAACAACACGAAAAAAAGATGGAGGACGGATAGAGCGGAAAATAGAAGATTTTAGAAAGCTCATCCACATATTAAAAATAAGCCAGACAGAGTATAGTAAAGAGGATATAGAAATGAGCAAAAAAGAGGAGACCGTAATACTCCTTAACCCTATTTTCAGGAGACAGATAGACAGTAAATTTATCCTCTACCCTAATGACATAACCCTAAGAACTAAAATAGCTTATGGTAACTGGGATATACCTCAAATAACTTTACGGCTTAGAGACTACTTAATGAGAGAGTTAAGTAGTAAACATACAGAGCCGAAAATAGCAGTAGAAAGGCTCTACTGGATGTTAGCGGAAAGATGGATGCAGGAAAGCCGTAAAAAGAAAGTAAAGGAGTTTACAGAAAAAGCTCTGGAGACAGTAAAGGCTATGGGATTACTCCTCTCTTATGAGGTGAAACCAGGAGCTACAGGAGAGCCTATAATGGTATTTACTTTAAATAAAGACTGGGAATAGTTGCATTAACAACTATGTACCTGAGTGCAATTTTTATGTACCTGAGTGCAATTTTTAGCTCTTTTTATGTACCTGAGTGCAATTTTTATGTACCTGAGTGCAATTAGGGTTTAAATAAATAGCTTAATATCAATATGTTATAAGGTTTTTAAAAAGACTAAGATATATTAAGATACTTATAAGAGTATCTAAGAGAGGCTCTCCTCCTCCTTTCAGTCGGAGAACCTTTTTTATAGTAGCTCTGCAGGGTTATTTTAACTATCTTGTTAAAGCGGGTTAAAAGTAATACGTCTTTAACCAAACAATGGGAATGACCAAATCGATTTTTATCTTCATTACTTGTTTATTCTTTTCATGCAACGAAGTAGATCACAAACGAAAAAACACTGCTCAGTCGGACAATAGTTCACCAGAAACTCACAACTTAACTGAAACAAAAAGTCATTTTGGATTGGGACTTAAAAAACCGGATCCACTCACGGATTCTTTAGGAATATTGGAATCAAGAATTGATTACAATGACGATTTTAAACCAATATTGTTTATCCGATTAAAAAATAATATGAAAAAAAGGGGGATTGTTGCGGTAAAAATTATTGTTATTCCTGAACCATGGCAGGGGTTCAAATCAAATTATTCTACAAAATGCGAAAAAATTGAGCTTAGAAAAAAGATCGTCATTGCCCCGAATAAATCCGTAATCATAAGGCAACATATAAGAGATGGCTATAGCTGTAATTTTAAATGGCCAAAGATTTATGTAGAAGACATCATTTTTAAAAATGGGGAAAAAACAAGTGCGGCTCAATTGAATAATGACATTTTTACTTACTAATAAGATATTGCCACTGCCATAGTAGCTATAAGTTAAGCCTTTTGCGCCTACAGGATGAGAGAGAAAATAAAAAAAAACAGGAGCCAGAGTATACTCATCCTTTAATGAAAATACCCTCCTTTTCTTTGGGAGCTATTAGCCTACCTCATAGGCTTATCTATTCTCTACCAGGCAGGGTCTTACCTCTCGAGCCTGGTATAACACTTCCCCCCTTCGCTTTAGAAATTCAATAATTTTTTCCGACATTTAAAGCAGCCTCGAACGGAAATAAAGTCTAACCGATCATCGTTATTTTATGAGAGAACACTTACAGAATATACTAAATAATTATAAGGCAGCTTTACAAGAGCCTTATACGAATCACCCGGTAGCTAATTTGATAAGACAGACATTACCGCACACAATTGAACGGCTAATCACTGAACCAGGAAGATACTTAATAAAAGGGTCTGCTGGTGCTGGCAGGTGGGTAGCCATACCTTGGGTTGCAATCTTTGACATCCTAATAACTGATACTGCACAATCCGGTTATTACCCTGTTTTTCTGTTTAAGGATAATATGACTGGATTTTACCTTTCTCTTAATCAGGGCGTTACGGAAATAAAAGAAAAATATAAAAGGGAAGCCAAACAAGTTTTAAAATTAAAAGCAGAAGATTATAGGGCTCAATTAGGGGCACTACCAAACAATTTTTCGCTAACAGAAATTCAATTAACACACTCAAAAGCAGGAAAATCCAAGTTTGCTGGACTTTATGAAGCAGGTAACATATTTGCCAAATACTATTCGCTAAATGATCTCCAAACAGACGCTCAATTTCATGCTGATATTTATGAAATTTTAAAAATATATGAAGCGTTATCTTATAATGAAGGTTTGCCCACAACGCTAATGGAAAGAGAAAAGGATGAGGAACATTATAAAGGTTTTGAAGAATTAAGAAAGTGGAGATTTCATAAAAGAGTTGAAAGAAATATTCAATTATCTAAAAAAGTAAAATTAGCGCAGGGCTATACATGTAAAGCCTGTTCCATTAACTTTCAGGATAAATATGGGGTTTTAGGAAAAGAATTTATAGAAGCTCATCACCTTAGACCAATTGCTCAGTTAACTGGCGATAGAGTTCAACTGGATGCAAGAACCGACTTCACAGTTTTATGTTCTAATTGCCACAGTATGATACATAGGCTTGACGACCCAAGTAATTTGGAATTATTAAAATCAATTATACAAAAAACACTTATATAGTCTAATTACCATTCAACTATTTAATCAGTAATAAATAATTTTATCTATTCTATACCATATAGTAACCGACCTCTGGAGCCTTGGTATAAATGCTTATCAGCAAAATCTAATTTCAATTCAAAAAAAATAAGGTTATCTGGCTGTAAACTCCTTAGCAGATTTCACCTGGTCTATTTTAACCCGCCACAAAGATGCCTGCACAACGGATTTAGCGATACGTCTTTTATCAGTTGGGTTGATAAAAATAGATTGCCATGCCTTTGTTTCTTTATCAGAGTTTAAAATTAAATGCCAATTCATAAAATCAGATAAAAGCACATTATCAAAACTTTCTTCAAACTCTATCAGTACACCTTTATCCCCTTTTGCTAAATGCGCAGTCTTCCTTAAGTCTGGACGGTATCTTTCATCATACTTATAGTTGAGATATTAGTAGCCATAAGTTGAGAAATCGAAAATTAAAACATTAATATCAATGGGTTAAGAGGTCCAAAGGCGTATAATCTTACTCTTAATAGTATTAAGGTGCGCTCCCCTCCTCCTTACAGTGAAAGAGCCTTTTTAAAAGAGAAAACAAAAAAAAGTTAGTCTGTTATTGCTGTCTGAAAGCAGGTATGGGAATGGTATTTGGCTCAGTCCTGGGCACAAGTAAAGAAAACGAGGAGACAAGTGCGATATCGTAATATTTCCTAATTTAGAACTCAGGTAATTCTTGCAAATATCTCTTAATCTAAAACTTAAACAATGACTACATTTTCCATTCCACTGGCCTATGCGGATGTTTACAACTCTTTGCCTATAGTTGAACAACAGTTTCAACTATTCAAAGATAACAACGATATTGATTTGCTATTTAAATCAATTTCTCAAATGAACATTCCTAAAGATGTTATCAATAAATATGGCTTGTTTTTAAATCATAAACATTGGGAAGTTGGTTACGACCAGATAATGATGGAAACTGCATTTGAAGATAATCAAATAAGGGGGCTCAAAACAAGAGGGATAAAATTACCAATTGCTGAAAATTTGGTTCCAATTCGTTGGAAGGTAATGAAAGAATCAAATGATACTAATTTTTTTATGCCATTAGAATTTTCAAATGACATTGGTGCTAAAAATGTTTTGGGTCTCTTTAATAAACACATAACTTTCTTTCAACAGGTGGCAAAAGAAATTTGCGACTTTCAACTTGAGTCACTATTAGGAGTTGCAATTTTGACAAGAAGCCACATTACACCAAATGTTCAAGATGAAATTTATTTGGAAGTATCAAAGCATAACGAAAGCATAGTCACCTTGCATAAAAGAGCTGAAGAAAATGAGAAACAATCGATACCGACAACTTGGAGTTTTGATTTGATAAAGGAGATGGAGTGCAAAACATTTTGCAAACTAAATACTTATTGTTCCACGGAATGGGCATGTTGGATGGAAGATGATGAGCATGTAAGAGGTCAAAATCATACGGCAAGTTCAAGCCACGAAACACAGCATTATCCCGCTTGATAAAATCAACTCTCAAACGAGAACAAATCATTATGAATAGAAAACAGTTACGCGTAATGCTTTTTCTGCTATTGACATTTTTTTACTGCCACACTTTTGGACAGATTGTTACAGATGCCTCAGAAAAAGTATCGAACCTATTGATTGCACACGGTAAGGTGAACGTTACAAGAGTAATAACTACTGGGCTTAAAGATAGGGATAGGGATCATGATTTTCGTTCTCCTCGTATGGATCCTCCTGGGCTGGGCTGACGATCAATAAATGCCTACACAAGCGTAAAGCTCCGAACCGTTGTAGGTAATTAATTTTGACACACACACTAATTTGCGATAAATACCTTAACTATAATTACGAAAGATTTTAATAAAACGGGGAAGCAGAAACCGTACTTAATAAGCTCAAGAGCTTTAGCAATACCGTTCCTTTAGATGCTTATTTAAATTAACTGTTTACTAAGTAATTAAAGAAATATTAGTAATAATTGTAAGTAAGATAATATTTCTATATTCGCAATAGTAAACAGTAAATTACTTAGGTATGGATATAGTAGTAAAAGCGGCTCAGGATATAACTACAATACTACTCTCTTATGAGGTGAAAATAGGAGCTACAGGAGAGCCTATAATGATGTTTACTCTAAATAAAAACTGGGAATAGTTGCAAATGCAACTACGTACCTGAGTGCAATTTTTATGTACCTGAGTGCAATTATGGTTTAGATAAATAGCTTAATATCAATACGTTTCAAGGTTTTTAAAAAGGCTAAGATATATTAAGACACTCTAAGAGTATATAAGAGAGAGCTCTCCTCCTCCTTCAATCGGAGAGCTTATCATTCGCAAAGAAGCGACACAGCAGCTTGACCAAAGCAAGCGCGGGGAACTGAGACCAGTTTATGACACATGGAATTATTGAACCGGCGATAAATATCTACATACCGAGCGGGCAACGCTAAATGGCTTCGCACCATTATCCTTAAAAAGTAAGCGCCTCGGCAAATATTATCTAATTGTATTTACTATCACAGGTCTCATCTTCATTAAAAGTACCATTAACCTGCTGGCATTGAAATTCAGACCAATTATCGTCGCATCTTTCGTTATTTTCAAGATCTACCCATTCACATTTTCCAAATTCTTTAAGGTTGCTCTCAAATTTTTTGAAGTTTTATTTGCTTCAGATAACATTTTTGCTAGACGAGTAATTAAATCTTTTGAATTCTGCATTTGGTTTAATTTATTTTTACGAATAATAAGCAATATAAATATATAAATATATGAAAACAAGAGTATTGTCGAACATCCATCGATTAATTTGGATAGCATTTTTATGCATGACGAATGATTGCTTTTCACAACCAGATTTCAACTCGGTAATAGGGGAAAGATTAAAGACGTCTCCAGTCTTTACAAACCCTAGTAACCCTCCTGTAGATAAAATAACTATACTGAATGATAATTATACTTTTGATGAATTACCAATCATAACATATGACATTGATAAAGCAAGTCTTGTTCCTTCAGAAGTCATTTTGCAATCTCACAAGTTTCCAAACTGTACTTCAGCCGAACAAACATTGAATGAAGGATACGACCTAACCATAACGCTGCGAAAGCAAGTTGTCCTCACAAATACAAGTGTTAGTTCAAACAAATTTTCCTTTGGAATTAAAATTCCTATCTATGGTGCAGTTATAAGTATGAGCGATGAAGTAATGACTTCAAATACTCTTTCACAAAGTTCAACAAATGAACAAACAGTAACTCAAAAATTCTCTCGCTCACTTCCATTTAAAATCCCGGCAAAAAAAACTACCTATGTAAAAATCGTTGCAAAAAGAGGCGTAATTAGAGTACCATTTAACGCATCATTTAAAATAAATGGTAATGTTCATGTCGAGGTTATTGTTAATTCGTTTGGTATTAAACTTGCAACATGGTATAATCTTTCAGATTTACTTTCGCCGGAAGCACGCAGTTTTCAATTTTCAGGATATGTCACAAATGAAAACTCTTCAGATTTAACTGTTAAATATGCAGAAACGGCTGTGGACCCTAACGATTGCTTAATTTCAAGTAATATTCATAACCCAACAGATGTAGTCCAAAGAAGTGATGCTTTAAAAGCTATCACAAAAAATATAACTCCAGTTAATACTAACATCAAAAAAATTCCAGTCCAACATAATATTCAAGGGATTATCTACAAAACTCTTACTAAAATCAGGGTATCAGACAAACCCAAGCCCCAGCCAAAGCCAAAAAAAAATAAATAGTATTCTTTTATTACAGGAGCCTACATATTTAGGGGCTGGGATCAGGAGCCAGGCTATACTCATCCTTTAATGAAAATACTACCTCCTTTTCTCTGGGAGCTATTAGCCTACCTCATAGGCTTATCTATTCTCTACCAAATAGGAGCTTACCTCTGGAGCCTGGTATAATGCTTACCCTCTATCAATACAATATTTTGCCGGATGAGAAGGGAGCCAATTTTATAAGTCTTTTTTGCTTTAAATACATCTAAAGATATTAACGCAATAGCCTCTCCTCTATCGGCTATCTACTATTATTTTCCATTTTACACTACTTAGTATGGTATATTAATAAGTATCCCCTTATTTTTGTATATTTAATTTAAAGCTATTTAAACCTGCCAGGCATAAAAAAATAAATTCCTGGAATACTTTTAAAATTCCCTGGAAATTATTTGTTGTTTCCAGGAATATTATTATTTTTGATTATAAAACTTAAAAACATGGAAATAATAAGCTACAAAACCGTTAATAACTTACAGCAAAAACTTACTGGTACCAGGGGAATTAAAAAATTGGAACTTAAGGCCGGAGAAAAAAAAATGACTGTTAAAGCCGATTTAAGACCCCGCCTTAATAAGAATGGAGAAATTGAAAATCTTATCCTTAAAGTCGCTAAGAAATTAGGGATGAACATTGGTAGAAAGTACTACGTTCAGAATATTTTAACCGTTAACCTAACTATGTAATTACCCGGCCTTCAAAATCATACCCTGGAATAATCCAGGGTAATTTTTTAAAACATTTAAAATTTTACGCATGAACACTTTAATGGAAAAAGATGGGGTTGTTGTTACTTTAGAAGACGCTCTAACTAATCAAAACACCTTAGGAAGACCAATCAAGACTTTTGTTGGTTTTAATTCAGGAAACCGGACTTTTACTTTACTAATGTCATTATTTGAGCTTCATGAGTTTACAGCCGTAGCTAATGATCCGAGTGGAATAATTGCTCAAAGGAAGTTAGATATGGCTCATGCAACAGAGATCGCGAGATATGTTTTAAAGGCGCTGCTTACTGCCGTTGAAAAAAAGATAATCAAGCAAGGGAGGGAAGTCCCCGAATTGCTAAGGCAGATTCTACACAACATGGGCCGCCAACCATATATTTCAATACCACCTTTGGTTGCCTCTTTTAGAAACTGCCTTCCAAACGGTACAAATTTATCTGTTATGCCGTTAGTATCGGCAACTGATGGCACAGCTTGCTTTAAAATTTACATAAATCATGGCGACGTTTTTTGGATTGTTGACGGCCAGCACCGCAGAAAGGGGATACAACTTGTATATGAGTTTTTAGATTATGTAAATACTTATAAAAAATACCCGGCAAAAGCCTCACTATATCAGCCGGCAGAAAAAAAAGAAAATATATCAGCTGAGGAGGTAACACTTTGGGGTAATTGCTTAGAAATGTCGAAAGGTTGCACAGTAAACTTAGAAGTACACTTAGGGTTAGATGCACACCAGGAAAGGCAACTTTTCCATGATCTTAATAATTTAGCACGTAAGGTAGAGAAGGGTTTAGCATTGCAATTTGATAATTCAAATGCAATAAACCGATTTGTTAAAGAAGTACTGGTAGAGGATCTTTTTCATGAGGAAGAATTTGAAATATTCGAGCAAGACAAAATTAATTGGGCTGATAAAACCCCGGGCCTTACCCGAAAAGATCTTATTTCCGTAAATGCGCATTTAATTTTAAATAAATCTACCATAATCAATGCAACTCCTTTGATGCTGGAAGGAAAAGAGGAAGTTTCTAAGCAATTTTGGGAACTAATTTTAAATATCCCTAATTTAAAAGAGGAGTCTCCGCGCCAAAATACTGTAGCTGCACAGCCCGTAGTGCTCAAGGCGCTTGCAAAATTAACTTTTGATTTCTTCTTTGGTAAAAACAAAGAATGGGTTTCTCAAGAGAACCAACAAAAGCTATTCGAAGGAATTCAGCAATTTGATTTTTCGCATTCTAATCCAGTTTGGAGGTATTATTCTCTAAGTCAAGACGAAATAAAAACTTATAGTTTGGGAACCCTGGCCGAATATCTCCCTAATGATTCAGAAGGAAACCGGGATCTTGGTAATTATGATGATAATGTGTTTAGGTTTGGTGCTAAGCACAATGATATTTACCCAATTATCGGAGATATGATACGCTGGAAACTTAATCTGCCAAAACGGAGAAGAGATTCTGCTATGACCTCACAAGAGGATGTTGAAATTGCCGCATAATATAATGATACAGTACTCACGTAGTATAACCCCTGAAGTAAAATCTCAGGGGTTTTTTTTTATTTACTGTTTACTTAGTAATAAAAAAAATATTAGTAATAGTTGTAAGTTAAATAATATTATTATATTTGATAGTAAACAGTAAATTGCTTAGTTATGGATGTAGTACTAAAACCGGCTCAGGATGTAACTACAGTAAGCCCTCAAAGGATAGAGGAGCTGGTAGATAGCTTTATAGCGGCTCAGGATGTAAGGCAAAGCTCTAAGCTCCTTTACAGGAGAACGTTAAAACAATACTTTAACTGGGTAACTAAAAAAGCCTACCTCCTCTCAGAGATAGCCAGACCTCAGCTCATAGAATATAAGGAGGAGCTATTAGCCTCTGGGATGAGTAGCCTAACTGTAGGCTCCTATATTACCTCAGTGAGACGCTTTTACGAATGGACGGAGGCTAATAAATTTTATCCTAATGTAGCCAAAGGGATTAAGGCTCCTAAACGTAAACTGCAATTTAAAAAACAGCCTCTCCTACCCTCTCAGGCCACAGCCCTACTAAACTACTACCAGGCTACAGCCTCCAGAGATTACGCTATAATTTCTCTACTCCTTAGGACCGGATTAAGGACTATAGAAGTAATAAGAGCCTGTGTAGAGGATATAGTATTTAAAGGCTCTCAGAGAGTGCTATTAATCCAGGGTAAAGGCAGGGATGAAAAAGATAATTTTGTACTGCTTACAGATAAAACCTACCAGCCTATAGCGGATTATTTAGCTACCAGAGGACCCGTAAATACCACCTCTCCTCTTTTTACTTCTACCAGTAATAATAGTAATGGAGACAGGCTTACTACCAGGACTATAAGCTACATAGCAAAGGAGGGATTAAAGGCTATAGGGCTGGATGAGAAAGCCTTTACAGCTCATAGCCTCAGGCATACTACAGCCGTAAATATCCTAAGGGCTGGAGGCTCTTTAGAGACGGCTCAATTTACTTTAAGGCATAGTAACCCAGCCACTACGCAAATTTACACAGCCACATTAAACGAGGAGCGGAGATTACAGAATAGCGGAGAGGCTTTAATAGATAGCCTTTATTAGCATACTCCATTACATTAAAAATTATAATATGTATTTAGATCAGGAAGATTACGAAAAAAAAAAGGCTAAAGAGAGATATGAACAGAAATTATTTGAGATTAATGAAAGAAGACGTGCAAGCCCCCCTATAAAAACAAAAGAGGCTATTGATCAGTATTTCAATGACCCAACGCTTTGGGAATCTAATAGTTTAGCTGACTTATTTATATAACCTGTCATTTGAAGGTATTATAAAATTTGATGATGCAGAATTAGTCGATAAAGCTTATTCATTAAGCAAATTATTTGAAATGTATAAATATCCCTCAATTAAAGAAGGTATTGCAGCTGGTTTAATTGATAATTTACCAGGTAATGATAGGTATATAATTGATAATTGGAGTACTGCGATGATTAAGACTATGGGAAAAACCTACTTTAATTATCTTAAGATTAATGGCCTTTTCCACTTATATGGCCTTGATAAAAATGGACTTCCGGTTTAATTACAATTATGTATGATACATTAAGTAATAACGGTAAACATAATAAGTAAAGTAAGATGAGTAATATAACAGACTGGATAAAATATGAATTATACCCCTCCCTATTTGATAGTATAGACAGAGCCTTACCAGAGCATGATTTTAAACGCTACTCTGGAGGCTGGAGGAGTAAAACTTATTTAGACGGCTCTACTCATAGAACCAGAGCGGATAAAACAGTAGTAACTAAACAGGCTCCAGGCTGCATATTAGAACAGGGAGGAGAGGTAATAGGCTTAGTAGATTATGTAATGAGGAGGGATAGAGTAGATTTTATCCAGGCAGTAAAGATCTTAGCGGATGTAGTAGGCTTAAAGCTCCCTAATAATTCAGACTTTAACCAGGAGAGCTATAAAGCATATAAAGACCAGGCTACACTACTGGAGGACTGTAATAGCTACTTTATTTATTGCTTAGAGAACTCAAAAGGAGCGGAGGCTATACGGTCCTATTTAACCTCCAGAGGCTACAACTCTGAGGATATAAAAGCTATGGAGCTGGGCTACATACCAGACCAGGCTAAGCTCTTTAAATACCTTTTAAATAAGGGCTATAGCCAGAGCTTAATAGATGAGGTAGTAACCATTATAACAGATAGCAGGATAAGCTCTACTCATAGCCTTACTATACCCTACAGGAGCGGAGGATTAATAAAGGGCTTTAAGTTTAGGACCGTAGGAGACACTACTCCAAAGTATTTAAACTCTACAGGGCTGGATAGGCTGGGAGGCTTTTTTAACCTCTCAGGCATTAAAGGAGATAAGGATGTAGTAATAGTAGAAGGAGAGCTGGATAGCCTTTCGGCTACAGTAAAAGGAGTAGAGAATGTAGTAGCTACAGGAGGGAGTAGTATAGCCTCAGAGCAAATAAAGGACGCTATAAGGAGAGGAGCTAAGAGCTTTACGCTCTGTTTTGATAGAGAGCCTGGTAAGGAGGAGGAGACCGCTAAGAGAATAAACTTAGCCATAGAGGTAATACTGGGAAATGCAGTAAACAAAGTTTACATAGTAACGTTACCAGAGGTAAACCAAAGTAAAACGGATATAGATAGCCTAATAAGAGATAAGGGAGTAGATGCTTTTAAACAGGCTCTTAAAGAGGCTTTGCCATACTGGGAGTATAGGCTTTTAAATACTATAAATAAATATGGTAAAATACAGGAGGAGAGAGGATATTTAGAGGGAAAGGAAACAGATAATTTTTTGGATGAGGTAGTAGAGACGGCTGTAGGATTACAGCCGGTAGACAGAGACCAATATTTAAAAATGTTTACCTCTTTAGAACCGATAAAAGAGCTGGGTATAAAAGAGGAGAGTATAGCTATTACAGTAAATAGATTAGCCTCTACCAGAGATAAGGAGGACCAGGCTAAAGAGTTTAATAAGCTCATAGGAAAGGTAAAAGAGCTACAGGATAAAGGAGAGGTAGATAAAGCTCTGGAGCTACTGGATAGCAAAGTAAAAGAGGTAAGGTTAAAGGATAAAGCTACAGAGTTTAGTAGCCTACTTAAACCAATTAAGGAGAGCGAAATAAGAGACAGACAAGCAAACAAACCAGACAGCCTAAACTCAGGCTACACTATAGGAGGGGAGGATTTATTATTACCAGCCGGAGCTATTAGCGTTTTTACCGCTCCTACTTCGCATGGTAAAACCTCTTTTTTAATAAACTTAGCCTTAAACGTAGCTCAGGCTTACCCAGATAAAGAGGCTTACTTATTCAGCTATGAGGAGGACGGAGATAGTATTTTAATCAATACCCTAAATACTTACCTGGATGAGGATATAAGCTCCAATAACAGGAGGACGCTAAAGAGCTATTTTACTACAGGCTCTACAGAATATATAATGAGCCAGAGTAAGGACTATTTTACCGCTACTAAGGATAAGTTTTTTAAAGAGCTTATAGATACCAGGAGGCTAAATATTCACTACTCCAGCTATAACTCTGATACCATAATAGAGGCTATTAGATACCTCCGTAAACACGCTAATCCAGGAGCCATATTTATAGACTATATCCAGCTCTTAAACCTACCAGAGGGCAAGTATAAGACTTACTCCAGACAGGAGGAGATTAAAGAGATATGTATAGCCCTAAAAGATATAGCAGTAGAGACCGGCTTACCTATAATACTGGGAGCGCAATTTAACAGGGAGGTAGTAAACCAGCTCAGGCTACACCCTACCAAAATAGGAGAGGCTGGAGATATAGAGCGGATAGCTAACC
>MWVT01000081.1_pt1 | contig 17216 bp, 22 predicted proteins | sample 1047201 | NCBI WGS metagenome assembly MWVT01 (sample SAMN06349988, study PRJNA376086) | soil metagenome | isolation source: TG5-1 sample Antarctic (ecotone) soil | place: Antarctica | collected 2015-01-13 | reverse complement strand
GACGGACTGCAAAACGGCGGTGATATATAAACCGGCGCTTCGGAAAGTCGTGATCTTGTTTTGAAAATCAGGGATCTTGCCAAAATTCGCGAATTCGTCCAACAGAAATTTCACCGGCAAGCCGTTTTCCTCCAGTAATTGCTCGGTCATGTAGGTAAATATCAGCGAATTCAAGCCTTTTATCGCGCTTGCTCGCGTGATTCGCGCTTGATAATAGATCGATGTGGACTCGCGCCTCATCGCCGTAAAATCGGTGGCGGTGTCTGTATCGCAGAAGATTCGGATCGCTTTAGAGTTCATGAAAGCCGTTGATTTCCGGCAAGTCGAAAGGATCGACGACGCTTCTTTTTCGGCGGCGTCCAGAAATTGCCGTCCCGATGTTCTGGCTTCCGGGCTGGGCGAATTTGCCAAAGTTTCTTTTAGCAATTCCACTTCCTGCATGAGAACGTCTTGCGCCGAATTAAGGTTTGGTCGTGGCATCGTCGCCGCGTGGAACCAAACCGACATTAAAAGCTGCACGGCGCTTGATTCCCAATGCGATTCTTCCCCTCCCGTATCAATGACGGCTTTCGCCCAGGCGGTCGCCCGTAGCTCGTCGCCTTTAAGCGCCGGGATGATGTTAAATTTCAGCTCGTTCAGCTCCGGTTCTAAAGGCGAAAAGTATATCGCGTTCGGTCGGTGTCCGCTCGACATTTCCCAAAGTTCGCCGTAGCGGTTGCGCCGTTTAACATCTGTTATAAACAAACTTTCCTCTGTTTTGTGAGCTTTAACGATATTCGGCAGTAATATCGTGTATGTTTTACCGCTATTTGTTGCACCGGCAACCAGGCAATGACCTTTCGCTGTTTCCAATAGCAGCGCGGCAAAATAAACCGTTCCGATTAACCTTTTCCCTGCTCGGTAAATTCCCATGTGAAACTCTCCGGGCAGCAGTTTAGATTTAAGTTTTCGCAGAATTCCTAACTGCAACAGCTCTTCGGTGGTCGCAAAAGCCGCTGTTCCGTGTTCGTCGCCTTTAGGATCGCCTCTTAAAAAGAAATATTTAAAAGCTGTCCAGGCAAGCGCGCCGGTAAAGAAAACTCCAAAAACAACCAACCCCCAAAAGCTCACGAAAGCCCAGCCTTGATCGAAACTCTTGTCCAAGTCTTTTAACTGCTGGTTTGTCGCTGTTGTCGCTGTTGTCGCTGCGGGCGCGGGCTTCGCTGTGGCGGGCTTTGCAGTCTGCTTTTGTTGGATTGTCTGCGCCCGTTTACCTGGGCGCGCCTGTGGTGCTTGGGCGTTGCCGCTTCCCACGGCGGCGAACGACAATAAAACGAGAACGATTAGTTTTTTCATATATTTTTATCATCATGTTCTCCTTAGATTTCCTGGCGGGGGAGCCTGTCGATCTATCTGTATTCTACTATATTTAGCGTTCGATGCCTCCGCCGCGTTCGGGCTGGCTGCTGCGCCCTACGTCGCCTCTTTCAAGTGTTTTTTCAGTTTCCCCGCGTAATCCTTCAAGTCCTGCAACGCGCTCCGTCTCAACTGCTCTGCCAAGTCCGGCAACCTCATTTCCAACTGCTGAAATTGTTGATTCGACTGCAAGAGCGCCTCGGTCAACCGCTTGTTTTCCTGCGTCAATTGCTCCACTGACTCCAGCAGCGGCGCTTGCAGTTCGATCAGTTTCTGAATGTCCGATTGTAATTGGTCGTTCACCAAAATCAACTCGTTCTTGGTCATTGATAACTCCTACATCTCTTAAATCTTTCTCCCTAAACTGCTTAGACCCAAACTTATCGCTGGCGCGTTCCGGCTTCTCCGGGACAGGTAAGCCGTTTGCTTTCGCGTCGGCGCGCTCTTCCTTGCCTCTCGCCGTTTCGTCGCGCTTGGCGCCGAATTCCTGCGCGTAGTTCGTGCCGTATTCACGGTCATACATTGATTGCCAGCTCTTATAAAGCTGTGGTAGCCGATCATTTTTCATGTGAATTTTTTTCCCCCTGATCCCGATTTCACGCGCGTCAATCCAGACGTGAATATGCGAATGCTTGTAGTCTCGCACATTGCGGCGTTCCGACTCGGGTTTCTGGTGTTGATGAACTGCGACAACAGCTCGTGCTTTCGGAAACTCCTTCTCTAAATATTGGTGAGCAAGTTCTTTTGCTTCCTCTGTCGGCACGTCGCGGTCAAACGCTAAAATTAAACGGTAATGGTTTCTGTCGCCGCGTTTGCCCTTCTCCTCTTCCTCCCGATCCTCAGCATAAGCCATCGCCGCATAGCGATTCTCCTGCTTGTCGCCCATCTCCAGGTGGGGCAAATTGTGGAAGCTGATCGAATCGCTTTTGCTGGCGCGGGTATTGTACTCGACGTTTTTAGTCGAAGCTCCGGCGGGCGCCTGGGTATTAAATTTGACTACGCTCATATAGTTTTCCCTATCCTCGCGATCAGATTTTGAATCTCTTCAAGTATCGCTTCGACGCTCTTTCTGTTTGGCGCGGCGGCTGTCCCTAGTCGAAAAGCGTTGATGTGTCGCGCCGACTGGTTTAAGTTCGTTCCTAGTTTTCGCAGCTCAAACCGAAGCTCTTTTATTGTTTGGGCATCATCCTGCGACATCGGCGGACGCTCTCTAAGTGCCGATGTGACGAGAAATCTGTTCAAGGTTAGCCCTGTTTTTTCCGCTTGCCTCTTCAATTTCTCTCTCTCCGCGTCGGTCACTAAGATCGTAATCTTCTTCGATTTGAATCCCAACTCTTCTTCAAGCTCCGCGATTCGGCTCTTGAGCTTCTCTATGATCGGCTCATAAAGTTCCCGCTCGCTGGTGATCGAAAGCGCCTCGGTGGCATCTCTCAGCTCTCTGCGAATCCGTTTAAGTTCAAGTTTTGGGCTGGTCATCTTTGCCATTTTTAGCTGCACTCCTCGAAATCTCCGTGGCAGTTCAGCGCTTCGTTGTCGTCGTAAATCTCGTTTTCCGTGTCGCAGTCTGCCTCGTAAACTGAATCGCGGCGGCTCTCGTAAAACATCCAATCGTCCTCGTAGGGGTGCGAACTCTCTGCGATTCCCGCTCTCGATCTCGCCCTCGATACTGCTCCGATTCCTGTTAGCCGCATCCGTTTTCGTCGCCTCAAAATCATCACCACTGCAAAAATCGGCGGTCCAAAAAGCAGTCCGGCGATCCCGAGTCCGAAGAAATTCGCTCCCGCCGACGACGCTTCATTTTGGATTTCGGCGCTCGTCGCGGGTGAAATCGGCGCGGCTGAAATCGGTTTTTGACTCTTCGCGGCTGTCGTTTTCTGTTCCGTCCGTCTGGCTTTTCGGTCGGCTCGTCCCGTTTTTTTGGCGCGCCCAACTGCTTTTTTCCGCGCGCTCGTCGCCGTTTCGACGGTCGGCTCGGCGGCAATTCTCTCCCTGGAAGAGCGTTCAGCCTGGCTAAAAACTCCTACTACCAACGTCAAAATTAAGACTCCCAGCTTTAAAATTCGCATCTCGTCACCCAAACCTTTCACCCTATAAGCGGGTTTCTCTTCTGCCTTTCCGCTGTCATATTCACCTTTATCATGCCGCTCGAACCGTTGGATTTGCATACTGTCAGTGGTTTCCGCTTCGGAAAACGCTGGCGGTATGCGCTTCTTGCAGTAATTTTGCCAACCTGATATTATATTAAGTAATTCAACATTGCAACAGTCCTGGGTTGGCAAAGGAGATATATCAATATGGAAAGTTCAACATCAACTAGACGTTTCGATTTGGCGGAGTCGCACTTCGGAGCGGCTGCCGTCTCGCTGCTTCAGGCAATCGAAAACCACAACGAGTTTTACGATCTGCCGCTCTCTATCGACGACGACATTTCGATTTTGAAATCGGCGCTTGTCAATTCCGAATCGGTCGCGGCTCGGAAAAACTCGGAGATGTTTTGGGCGGCGGAAGATCGAGACGCGTTGTCGATTTTGCAGACGACTCGACAGCTCGCCGCCGAAAATAAAATCGAGGAGGCTCTTCCGTTTTTCAATGAGCCTTCGCGAATCAAACTTGAAATTCTGACGGCTTACGTCGCTCTCGAAAACGGCAAACCATTTTTGATCCGCTCATCGGATTTTGTTTCGCCGGTCGTCATCCGAAAATCTTTCGGCGAAGAATTATCGCGTCAAACTTTCGTCGGTGATTTGGAAACTTCCGTCGAGCGCCGCCAAGAAATTTACGATCTTGTTTTACGCGCCGAGTTCATCGAAGCGATCAAGGAAAAGTTCGGAGGCGATCCAACTCGCTTCGAGATTTTCGACGATGCTGGAATTTTTTGTTTGGGTTCGGGTCAGCTCCCTGCAAATGCAAAATAAAAAAAAAGCCGGGGCTTCCCCTGGCTTAATTCTTTTTAGATTTTGAAAATGGAAACTCAGCCGACGATGGAAAATAAAAATATGAATTCTCACCAGGAAAAATTAAATACCCTTCTCGAAAATGCTCGGGCGGCGATCCAAGCCGCGAATGAAACTCACGACCGCTCGGAGTTTATAAAAAATATGTTGGCTGAAAAAAGTCGCCTGGCGAAAAACTAAAAATGAAATTCCTACTTTTAACCGGCGGCATCTTCATTTTCAAATTCTGCTTCGGGTTGGTAGCTGAAAATCCGATCAGCTCTCTTCTGCTTGTGCCGGTTCTTTTTCTACTGGGGATTGCTCTGGCTTATCTTGCCCTGCATCTGCTCTCGTCTCTTCTTCTTCGTTAAAATCATCGCTCGGGTCGTCTTTCCCGAAGAATCTTTTAAGCGCCTTCTCGACTTCTACCGACATCGGTTTCCTTTTAAGCGCACACTTATATTTAATCTTGGCATGCAATAAAACGGGAATATCAATTGTATATCTAACTGTTACGGGTTTCTCCGGCTTCTCCGCGTCCTCCGCTACTGGCGGCGGCGGCTCTCCCAAACTTCCCTCTTTAATCCAGTCGTCCATGCTGCGCGTTTTTCTAACGGGCTTCGGTTTAATAATCTTTTTCTTCCTTTTAACGGCGGCGGTTTTAACGGTCTTTTTAGCGGTGGCTTTAACGGTCATTTCATCACCTCCAGAATCTCTTTTGTCAGCGCTTTTACTTCCTTTGCGGCTAATCCGTTCGGTTCGGTTTCTAAAACGGTCTGACCGCTGGCGGCTGACTCGGCAAAGGCGATTCTCTGCGATATTTGCGACTTTAGAACCGGCAAATCATATTCTGCTAACGCTTGGATCACATCGCGCCCGATCTGGCTATTAACGATTTTTCGATTCACGACGAAAGCGCTTTTAAGGTTGTCCTTAAACTCTTTTACATCGTTTATAAGCTGATAGATTTCAGAGCAAGCCCAGATGTCATAAGGCGACGGCTGAACGGGAATCAGCACCAAATCCGCTGCGGAAATGGCACTCCTCGCCACGTCGTAAGCCCTGGGCGCGCCGTCAATTATTATAAAATCATAATCCCCTTTAACCTTCGGCAGCTCCTTGTGCAGAATTGGCTTTGGCAATCCCAAAACCGGAAAGGCGGCTTCGATCTCGCGGCTGGCTGACCAATCGAGCGCGCTTCCCTGCGGGTCGGCGTCAACTAATAAAACTTTGCTGCCTGATTGTGATAGACAAAATGCCAAATGAATCGACAAAGTAGTTTTCCCGACTCCGCCTTTTTGATTTAAAACCGAGATGATCATAAATTATTTTCCTCGACTAAAAAATATTTCTCCTATCCGAAAACGATATTTATCTTAAAAAGCGATTCGTTTTCGGGTTCGGTTCGGTTCGATATTAACGCTTTAAAAAGCGGTGTCAAATGGCGGTTAAGGATTTAAGGAAGGCTCTACGGTTCAAGTATATCGGCGTTTTCGCCCTTTACTTAACGACGGATTTCATTAAGGCAGGATTTAAGGATTTTGCAGTAATGTGTGTTAAATAATGAAAATATTTGTTGACATTTTATTACAAAGACTGGTAATACAATAACTTACAGTTATTTTTCCTCTTGACAGACGCGGCGATTTTTTATACTGTTTTCTCAGTTGATTTTTCGTTTTTGGTCTGTTTCCAAAACACCCCCCAAAGTCCAGAACGAAAACAATTATTTAAAAAGCGAAAACGCCCGATTCTGGAAAAATCGAGCGGATTCTAAAACTTTGAACCGATTACGCCGGTCTCAGGTTCTGCTATTAGAAGTATCACGTTTAACATTCTAATTCAAGCCTAGACCCCAAATTTAAGGGCTTGAATGTCAAATAATCCATCTGTAACTAGATTTAAAAAACCTGCGAAGCGCAAATACTCGCTTCGTGAGCGCGCTCTTTTTTTGAGCAGGACCGGCGCGGCGATTGGTGATCGACTGAGTGCCATCGCCATCCACGCGGCTGATTCTGCCGAATATGAACGCGACCGACTCAGCAAAATCATCAGCAAATCCGACGCTCTAACTGCCGATATGGAGGACGCCGCCGCCGCGCTGATCGCTGCCGATCACGCTTTCGTCCTCGGTCAAAAGATCGTCGACTGTTCGACGAACAAAAATCAGTATCTAGGTTATGACCTAAACACAAAGGACGGCGAGTGCTTTGACGGGCGCGGCGCGCTTGCCCGCTGCCGTTCGCGCTTCTGCGCTGGCTGCGCGGCTTATCTGGGGAAAGAGAATCGTCGAACTGCCGATTTCGTGGTCGGCGAACTCAATAAAAAACGTCTCGTTAACGAACGCTGGCGGTTTACGGTGTTCACGCTCCCGAAAATCGACGGGCGCTCTTTACTGTTCTGCGAAATAATTTTGTTTCGCGTCTGGTGGTTATTTATTCGGCGCGACGTTTACAAAAAAATGAGCCGGGCGGGTTTGCGCGGAAACGAGTTCACATTCACAACCTCGGATCGCTATCATTTTCATATCAACTACCTTGCGCTTGGTTTTCTAAAAGACAATCTGGAGAAGGATATTAAACTGTCGTGGTCTGACTGCGCCCGGATCGTGTTCGAGGAATTCGGGCTGCCCTACTCGCCGTGCGACACGACCGGCACGCTTAACGTCCACATTAAACTCGTCGTCGAGGGCGGCGAGCGCGTAACCGATTCTGAAAAACAGATCACCCGATCCGGCTCGATCACCGAACTTTTAAAATATTGCACCAAAGGAAATACTTGGACGGACGTTCCTGACGCCGATCTGCTCGAAGCGGCGGGCGTCCGTCGGACCCGGCGAAACTTCGCTTTGACCGGCGACGCCGCGCTTGTGATGCGTGATCGAAATAAACTGGTTGAGAGCTATAAGGAAGCCAGCGCAGAAGCGCGCGACGAATGGATTAAACACGAAACGGCGGTTCGTGCCGAAAACGAGTTCGAGACTGAACGGGAGAATTTCTACGCTAATAAAGACCTATGTTCATACGACGCAGCTAACGTATGGGAAACCTCCGAGCCGGTCGATTTCGACGACTGCACGACGACGAATCCGTTGTTAGCGGCGGTTGAGCCGGTAAAAATGAAGCGTCTGAATTGGCGCGAAGAGGTTACGCGCGACGGTCCGGCGGATTATTTAGTGCGTTATAGGGTGAAGTTAAAACGGGCGCAGGAATGGCGGCAGCGGCAGATGGGGCGGCTTTATCCGCTCTCGTCGTTTTTCGATCTGGACGGCGACTGCTGGTATGCGCCGAAAGGGGTTGACGCGGCGCGAAAAGCCGAGATATTCGAGAGTTTTGATGCCCTTATCAGCAGCGAAGAAGCGCGCTCCCAGGCAGCGGCGCGTGGGGATCAGGCTGAATATAATGATCTTTATTGCGAACAGGCGGCGGCGGCGGCACGGGTTGCGCGGAGTTTCGAGGCGCTTGACGCTGATTCGGGGTTGAGTTCCGAGCAGATCGCTGAGTTTGAAGCGAAAGTAGCGCCGGGCTGGGTTGGGGCGAACTTGAACACTTTTTTTAACGCGCAGCGCTCGGGCGGCGGCGGTCAATTCCATTCTCAAACGGCGATGGCGGCGGGGGACGCGGGCAAAGGGCGCTGGCAGTCAGACGATTCTTACCGGATTTCTCGTGATGCGCGGGTCGAAACGGATCAGCAGCAGCCAGCAGTAGCGCCGCAAAAAACGGCGGCATCGGCTGATGTGAGCTGGTATCGACTTTTTGATGTGCGAACGGGTGATTATGTGAAGCTGAAAGATGTTGACTTTCCTGGTCATACTGCGCGCGGTATTCGGTTCACGGCTTCGGAGGCGGCGTCTGCAAATCAGAGTTTTGCGCGTAATCGTCGAGCGTATTTTGAGTGGATCAACGTTGTTGATGATCCTAATCCTGACCCTAATAACGGTATTCCCTTTTAATCGCCCTCGGAGTGCCGGATTTCCTTAATGCCTTAAATCCTTTGCTCCTTAACAAAGGGTTTAAATAAGTCGTTAAACGCTGTTATTTTGTTGCTGATCGTGGTAATCTTAAAGAGTTACTGAATAAAGTAACTAAAGGAGAATAATTATGAACAAACTTACAATATTTAAACGCTTTACATTGGCGGCTCTGGCGGCAATTGCGCTTGATCTCGGTTTCGCGGCTGCTGTGCTGGCGTGGGGCGGCGGCTCGCTTCTGGCGGCTCCGGCTGTCGGTGGTTGCCGTTCGGAGGTGATCGAAAAGGTTTACGAGAATCGCCCTGAGCAGCCGCGAACGCTTCGTATCCATACCCGCTTTGCGTCATCAATTGAAATAATCGACGATTCGGGTAGATCGGTTATCAAGCTGCCTTACCCGAATACTGATTCGTGGTCGGAAACGGTTTTCACTGTTCCGGGCGCGGGCATTTATTCGGCTGTGGCAATCGACGAACGCGGCTGCGAAAACCGTTTTAACTTTGAGGTGAAACAATAATGATGAAATTCAACACTCAATCTCAACGCGGAAGTGCTGCGCTTGTCGCGATTCTGTTTGTCGGTCTGGCGGCTCTAACGGTTTTGGCGGTCGGGGCGGCGACGAGCTTTCGTAATCTGCGGTCGTCGGATCAGAAGCGCACTCATCTCGCGGAAAAATGGGCGGCGCGGTCTAATGCGTCGATTCTCAGCCAGGTAGTTAGAAACCTTGCGCTGCCTCGCTACTCGTCGCAACTGGCGCAAGCGCGGACAAACTGCGGGGGCGCTAATCTCCCGAGTTTCGACGCTTCTCAGGTTTCGCCTGGTGCGTCATCTCCGCTCGTCTCGCTCTCGGGCGATTCGATAAGCTGCAACTCGTCGGCGGGTGCAACTTCGGTTTTCGGTCAGTTCGAGAACTGGTTCGTCGCCAACAAATCATATTTCGAGAGTGAAGCGAATCGGCGGTTTCAAGTCGATGCGGCAAAAACGGCGGTCATCTCGATGAATGAGATTTACCGTCGGCAACTCGGCACTGGTTCCGACTCGATAGCTTACGCGATTCGGTATGAAGTAGAAGGTAAATTCGGCAATTATCGCACACAAACGGGCGGGGAAATCGTTTTGGGCGGCGATCAGGTTTTGGGTTGCGGCTCGGCGGCAACGCTGGCTGTAATCCAGCCGGTTGTATCTGGCGGCGCGGCATCGCTTGAGATTCTTTATAAATCTGCCGACGAATTAGAGATTTTCGATGCGGGAAATAATTCGATTGCAAAATTAGCGGTTGCATTTTCGGAAACTGAACAAATTTATAATTATGTTTTACCCGCTGGCGACGGCAATTATACGGTTGTGGCAAAAGGCTCGGGCGGCTGCTCTGCTTCGGCTTTCGCTTCGGTGGTAATTCCGACTCCTCCGGTGCCTCCTGCGCCGACGCCCGCGCCGGCAGCAACTCCGGCTCCCGATCCAACGCCATCACCAGCGCCGGTCGTGGTTGTTACAACTCCGACACCGATTGTGCCGACTCCAACGCCAACGCCAACGCCAACGCCAACGCCAACGCCAACGCCGACTCCTGCGCCGACTTTTTCGGCTACGCCGCAGCCGAACTGCGATAAAGTAATCGTTTCGGGTAACAATAGAAATTATTCGGGCGGGGAAACTTATTTTGATAACGGAAATTCAAATCCATCGACCGGCGCGGTAAATTTTAATCTCAAAAAAACCGGTCTTGGCAACTATTCCGGCGAACTCAATTTTTACAGATTTTGGTCAACCCGCGCCAACCAAAGCGGCGGTGTCCAGGGTCAAGACTGCGATTATGAAAATCATTCCTATCTGCTCTCGGGCGTTAAAATTTTCGATATAAATAATATTTTGGTTTATTCCGGCGGCGGTCAAAATATTAGTTTTTATTCGGCTGCGCCAATTGGCAACGTGGTAATTGATTATTATGAGTCGGTTCTCCAACGAGTTAACGACGGGACTGGCGGCTGCTCTGATTCATCATCTGCTCCGGCGGTGGGCAGCACTTCGTATTGTATTCCTAGAAACTAGAAAACTCGTTTCAACGAAAAAAAAGAAAAGCCGGTTTTTATTCCGGCTTTTTCTTTGCTTAAATTCCAAGAAATTAACTTATAAATACAAGTAAAATTTTCCGGTTGCTTTCTCGTAAAACAATTTCTTGAATAATTTCGCCGGTATAAGTCCGCCGGTCGCCGCGCTGCTCGGCGGCAAGTAAAGCGCATTAAGTCTCTGCTGTTTATCGGCAATTTTTAAGTTTATCTTTTTGTAAATGTCGTCTGAAAAATTATTTATATTAGCAGTCAAAAGTTGTGCGCCCATCCTTTGGAAAACTGTCAGCTCGGCTGCGCCCGTATCAATTAAAAACAAACGTGTCGAGTCATTGATCATAACCGGAATTTGAAATCGTCCGTCATACGCTGTGCCGGTTATGGTTGCGGCGGCGGCTGGCAAGGTGCAATCAAAACAAACTGTATTTTTTTCTGAATCGAAAAGAAAATTAAAGTTTTGTAAAAAATCTGTTCCCAAAATTGCTTCAATTCCCCGCATGGCTGCAAAGTCGGTTACTAAAATTTCAACGCTCGCTTTATGCCCGTCAATGTCAATTTGAACATTCCCGCTCTTTGCTTTTACTTCGCCCTTGGCGGTGTTTACGGTTTCGCTGCCGGTCAAGGTTAGATTCAATCTTTTGGCGGCTCGTGGGGTTAGCACTGTGCGGTTTGCGCCGGTATCAAATACAAACCGAATCGGCTGCTGGTTAATCGTTCCGGCAATCGTCCGAAAGTTTTTAGAGTTACCGAGTTCAGTAACTCCCTGACCAAAAAAATTTAAGGTGGCGGCAAAGGTAAAGGCGATTGTTAAAAGTATGTTTTTCATTGTGTCTCCTGATCGGTTGATTAAACTGCTTGTTTTCGCTTGATAAAGCCGCTGTTTCGGGCTTCTGCGAAGATTTCGCGATTAAGGCGATTTTCGCGCTCCAGTTCGATCCAGTAAGGGCGGTTGCGAGCGGCATCTATTATGATTTCTCTGATTGCCTCTGCTTCGTAGCGGATCGAGTCGAGTTTTTCGCAGGCTCGTAAGTGGCGGCGAATCCCAAAATCAGCCGTTTCGCGCTGCTCTGCGGTAAGCGCCTTGTAAGCCTTGAAGCTGAACGGAGCTGCGCTAAAAATCAGGTGTTCGATCTCGCTTAAAAGCTCGGGGTTTCCTGCATAGCCGGTGGCGGCGGCGCGGCGGCGGAAATTTATAAAGTCTGTGTTATTCATATATTTAAATTCTGATTCCGCTGACAAATTCAGCCGGTTTGTTTGACCTTTTTAAATAAGGGGCGGCATCCTGCTCGGCTCGTTGAGCGCGTCGAAGCGCCTCTACTTCCTGCGCTGGTGTCGTCTGTGGCTGCGTTTCGGCAGCTTGGGCGGCTAGGTTGGCTTGGTGGATTTCAAACGCGGCTGCGGCGTGATAGCACGCTCTTTCCCAGCGAGCGCCTTCACAGTCACAGCTCACCAAACCGGCGGTAAATTCGACGGTGTAGATCTCGAATGATCCGGCGACTCCCAAAACTCGGAAAGTTCCGTTTCCCTTGTCGATGATGCTCGGCAACTGTTGTTTTGCTTTATCGAAAGCGTTTCCATTGGCGCAAAGTTTGTTGATTGAAATGCTCATAAAATGTTGATCTCCTCTAAGTTACTGAGTTACTTAACTCTTTAACAATAATAAATGATTGAAAAGGTAAAGTCAAGGTTTTTCTTACTGAACGCAGTAACTTTGGTTGTTTATTTTCAAGGGTTGGTGTAAGATATGAGTTACTGAATTAAGCAACTGATTTGACACGTTAAACAGTCTCATTTATACTGAGTTCAGTAATTGCTTAGCAGTTATTTTAAAATTCACATTAAAGGTAGGAAAATATGCAAATCATGGCAGACAAAACAAATTACGAGCGCGCCGATTACGGCGGTGTAGGCAGAGAGAATCTATCGACATTAACGGTCAAGCTCCCGTGGGAGCTGCGTCAGTACTGGGGAATCAAAGCAAAGAAGCTCAATACTTCGCTTTCTTTTTTGATCGTCGAGGCAATGAAAGCGCAGCTCGGCAAACCAACAAAGGACGAAGTCGAGGCAATGAGAAAGCAGCTCGGCAAACCAACAAAGGACGAAGTCGAGGCAATGAGAAAGCAGCTCGGCAAACCGAAAGACGAAGATAACTAGTTTTCACCCTTTATAAACGGGTTTAACTCTTATTTCCCGCTCGTAGTTTTTCGCTCTCTTTAGAATTATTTTTAGTAGTGAGGAAAAATTATGAATAACAACAACACTCTAAGCCCTGGGCAACGGGGCTTTTCGCTTATCGAATTATTAATCGTGGTCGTGATTATCGGCATCATCGCCGCCATCGCGATTCCTAACCTTCTGGCGGCGCGTCGCTCGGCAAATGAAGGCTCGGCAATGTCGAGTCTTCGCACTCTCCACGGCGCGCAGCTTGTTTACCAGGCTACTAAAGGCAACGGCTCTTACGCATCGCAGCTTTCAGAGCTGCGCGATGAAGCTCTAATCGATTCGGTGCTTGGCAACGCAACTGTTTACACGGCGGGCAAATCCGGTTACTGGTTTCAATGCGCTACGGTGTCCGCCTCAACCGGCGCCGTCTCGGGGACTCCGGCGACGTTTGCGTGTTATGCGACCGTTGCTATCCGCGACGGTTTTAACAAAACCGGCAGCAAAGACTACGGCATCACAACCACTGGTGTTTTGTTGTCGTCGCCGGATCAGATAGTTTTTAACCAAACCGCAACCGAGGGGATGCAATTGCAGACCGCTCGCGGCGGTCCGGTTACGCCGCTTAATAATTAAGTTCCGCGGCTTTACAATTCTCCACAAAAAAAAGGACGCCTTCACCGGTCGCCCTTTTTTGTTTGTGTTGGTCTGTCTGGAAGCGGCTTCCCGCGCCGCTTGGCGTTGAAATAATCGTTCTTTTCTTTGATCGTCTGCCACTTGCGCGGTCTGCCGGTGTTGGATTCTTTAAGTCTCACCCAGTCGCGGAGGCAGTCACACGCGAGCTGCCTTTCAAGTGCGGTCAAATCCTCGCCGCCGGTTAAGCGGTCGGCTATCCGTCGAAGCTCCTCTTTTAATTCTTCCTGGTCTGTCATCGTCTCCCCCTTTCTTCCAGCGCTGCCATCTGGCGTCGTATCTCGGCGGCTTCGCGCACCATTTCCCGCTCGTGGTAATACTCCAGGCGCGACGCGAGCCAAGAGTAACTTTTTCCCGTATCGACGGCAACTATCCCGGGCATCACCGTCAGCGCCGCCGTTTCGGTTTCAGTTGCCGGATCTGCAACTGCTGACGGCTCGCTGATGTGGATTTCGCACCATTCGCGGCATGCCTCCAAAAACAGCATTAAGCCTGTTTCGTTCGATGCCGGCACGGTCCATGTTTTGCCCGCCGGATTATATTTCCGATCTTCCTTAATAAACCTTTTCAGGTAATGCAGGATCGTTTTGTCGTAAGTAAAAGAGATTTCGATCTCTCCGCTCGCGGCTGCGTTCGTTTTGTTGATGTTTATTTTTGGCATATTATTAATCTCCTTATAAAGCGCCGGATATATTGTAGCCGTCCGGCGGCGGGCAATTACTGAGCTAAAATACTGCGGGCTTCTTCTATTGAAACCGTCTTTCCCCAGCGCGATTGGGCAGGTTGCGCTTTTGGTAAATCGGTTGGCAGTCCGGCGGCGCGTAATGCCTTAATTTTCCCCAAAACTTCAACTGTCAAAGTCTCTTTATTCGTCGCGCCCTGTTTCACAATATATGTGTGAATTTCCCCTACTTTTTTAGAAAAGTATCTACTCATATTTTTATATCTCCTTATAATGTGCCGGAATATTTTAACCGTTCCGGCGGCGGGCTTCGATGATTGATTTTACTCAATTGAAATGACCGCAGGCGGGGCAAGTGAAATAGATGTCGTCCGCGCCCGGTTCGTCCGCGTCGGGCTGTTTGCTTAACTCCGTCTCACACTCTTCGCAAATGTGCTCGTAGCCGTCGCCGTCTTCTTCGTAATCGTAATCTTGATCGTCAATCATAGTTGTTGGTCTCCTTATTTAGTTTTGAATCCTCTGCCGCCGCATTTTTGGCAGATCATATTATCGTTTGCCTGCGGGTTGAAACGCGTCCCGCGTCCTCCGCAATCGTTGCAGTTGACCACTGCCGCGCTTTTTGAGTCGCGGGCGAACATGCGCGCGGTGTAGGCGCTGGCGTAGATTTCCTGTCCGCTCGGGCGAATGATGGTTGCGAACTTTTTCAGTTCGTTAAAGCTGCGGTTATTGGCTCGGGCGTGGGTTGTAATGTTATTCATAATGTTTCTCCTTCTGACTCGATTTCCTTTTTCGAGTATGTCTAATTCTACCACGAAAGCATTTTCGTTGTCAAGCATTATTTTTAATAAAAACAACTATTTTCGATCTTTTTTTTACTTTTATTTCGCCCGGGTGAAAAAAAAAAGACGCTCCCCGAAAGCGTCTCTTGTTTGTTTTGCCGCGCGGCGCTTCTTTAGCGGTCAACCAAAGCCCAACCGGTTTCCCGCTCGCCGAAGAGCATTTCAATTTCCGCTTCCTCGCGCTCGCGCTCCTGGCGCGCCAGACTGCCGAGCATCTCCATCATTCGCCCGCTCTCTTCGGCTAAGTGGGCATCGCACCGGCTTTCATAAAACTTGTCGTTCCAATCGAACCGGCAGCCGCAAGCCGCCGTTACGATCCCGTCGTTATTGGCTGGCGTTTCGATCTTCGCCGCGTAAAAGGTCACGACCAAATCCTCGGCGCGGGTCTTGGCGTCGCAGTCGCCGCCGTTGCCGTCATCGCCAACGATCAGCGCGTTTCCGGCAAGTCGGCTGTGAACGTTCCCCGCTATTGAAAAGAACTCCGGGCTGCTGGTGAAAAGTCCTTCGTCGTCAACCATCAGCCAATCGCCGTTGGCTTGGTAGCCCGCATTTGAAATAAGCTGCACGTTCAGCTTTTGGTAATAAGCCGAAAGGCTCGCTTCGATCTCGATATTTGAAACGGTTTGATTTTCGGTGTTAATAAAAACTGCTTTGATTTTGCTCATATAATGTTGATCTCCTTTAAGTTACTGAGTTACTTAACTCTTTAACAAGTTTATTAAAATACTCCGTTCAAGTCAAGTAAAATCGAACCTAAAAGCAGTTATTTTCAATAAAAGTTTGTGATTTAAACGAATGTATATCTAACCAACATTCTTATTGCAAACCTCATTGCATAAATCGTTATTTAGTGTATGATAAAAGTAGAAAGGATAGGTTTTCTTCTAATTATGACAAAAACAGCCAAAACACTCACTCCAGCCGCCGGAAAAAAACGCGCCGTCGGTTATTTAAGAGTTTCCACGCTTTCGCAGGAAGTGGAAAAGAATAAAGCGGATATTTTAAAGCTCGCCAACGAAAAAGATTTAGGACGCGTCGAATTTATCGAAGAAAAGATTTCGGGCAAAGTTTCCTGGAAGCAGCGGAAAATTGCGGAGATTTTAGACGGACTTCAGAAAGGCGATTCGATTGTTGTTTCGGAGTTATCCAGGCTCGGGCGCTCGATGCTCGAAATTATGGAGATTCTTTCGATAGCTTTGCAGCGCGGCGTTTTCATTTTCGCCGTTAAAGGAAATTGGACGCTCGACGATTCGATTCAAAGCAAAGTAGTTGCGATGGCTTTCTCGATGGCGGCGGAGATCGAACGCGAACTTATTTCACAGCGAACAACCGAGGCGCTCCGGCATCGAAAAGCGCTGGGGCTTCCGATGGGTCGTCCAAAGGGACCGGGCAAGTCAAAGCTCGATCAATACAAGCCGGAAATTGAAGCGCTGCTTAAAAATGGCAGCTCCGGGCGTTTTATCGCTAAAAGGTATGGCGCAACCGAGGGAACTTTTTCACTCTGGCGCAAGAAAAATAAACTTTAATCGTCGATCATTTTTCTGCTGCTTCTTTGTTCTTCTTCTTCTTGCCGCGCCTGGCGGCTCGTAAGAGCAATTCCTTAGCTACTCAAATCGCAAAGGGTAAAAGGTCAACGTAGTCTCCTCTTCCGCCGCGCTTGGCGGCAATCAAGAGCAATTCGTTATCTACTCGAATCGTGGCAGAAATCAACTCAACGCCGCCGCCGAATCTTTCACCTTACAAACGGGTTTCACTCTTTCTTAGTTGCTTAATTCAGTAACTTATATTATCCTTAATCTGTTCATATGTTTTTCCTTAACGAGAAAAAGGACGCCTTAAAAAGCGTCCTCTTTCTTTTTGCTTGGTTATCGCCTCGGCTTTTACGCCCAATCGGGCAGCGCGGCGCTTTGGAGTTTGCGTGTCTGCTCGCTTCGTTGAACCTCTTCATCGTCATCCTTCGGCGAAGGCTTCGGCAATTCTGCGGGCGGCACGGTATAAAGCGGTTTAATTGCGATCTCGCGCGTTTTTTCCTTGAAGTTGTAGTTTTCCCGCTCCAGAATAAAAGGCTTCTCGTTCCCGCTTCTAAATATCAGCACCGCCTTTTTCGGCAGCGTCGTCACCTGATCTGGTGTTAGCAGTTGCCGAGCGTGGCTCGAAATCGAGTTGTTGCCGTCGATGGGGTTGCCGATCCCCGAACTTGCGGAGCGTGATAATTCCGTCATGATTCCGATTTGATCCGAAACCATTTTCGCATCTGCGTGATTTAGTCCCGGGAGCGCGATCTGTGTGTTAAATGAATTTAGGATCGTCGCGGTTTCCGTGCGTCCGTAATTTGTTTCCATTTGAGAACTGACGGACTGCAAAACGGCGGTGATATATAAACCGGCGCTTCGGAAAGTCGTGATCTTGTTTTGAAAATCAGGGATCTTGCCAAAATTCGCGAATTCGTCCAACAGAAATTTCACCGGCAAGCCGTTT
>MWVT01000080.1_pt1 | contig 17227 bp, 19 predicted proteins | sample 1047201 | NCBI WGS metagenome assembly MWVT01 (sample SAMN06349988, study PRJNA376086) | soil metagenome | isolation source: TG5-1 sample Antarctic (ecotone) soil | place: Antarctica | collected 2015-01-13 | reverse complement strand
TGTTGTTAGCTGGTGAAAAGACGAAGGGTTGAATGCAAATAATCGCGATGCTGAAACTTAAAGAAAATGTTAATAGCAACAGGTCTAAGATCGTCTAATCCGATGCTGCAATTCTTTGCGTGCAAAAAATATCCTGCTCTTAACAGTACCCAGGGGAATACCAAGGTATTCAGCAATTTCCTGATATTTATAACCCTGAAAATACATGAGAAAAGGAGTGCGGATGCTTAAATCAATATCGCTGATTGCTGCTTCCATCTCACGCATAGCCAAGTGACTCACACCAGAATTATCAGTTGTTTCTGCCACAGTCTTCAGATAATCCAGATTTTCTGCTTGATCTGTTACAGTCTGACGTTTTGATTCACGCCGGTAATTATTAATGAATATGTTTTTCATTATGGTATATAGCCATGCTTTGAGGTTTGTATTCATCTTAAACTTATCTCTGTGCAGCAAGGCCCGGTATGTTGTTTCCTGTAACAGATCTTTAGCGTCATCAATATTCCGCGTAAGATTGTAGGCGAATGAGTAGAGCGATTCAGAGGACTGCTCCAATTGAGTATTGAATTCCATCGTTGACATTATAAAAAAGTGTTATCCAGCCTTGCAAAGATAAAAACATTATGTTTAAAGTTTCCAAGATTTTTTTAAACATTATTTTAAGCTGATTGATCACGAAGTTCACCTTATCATGAATTAACAGGAACTACTTGTGCTATATTATATTAAGTATAACATAAAATATTATCAGGATGATAAAGGTTGGAATTGCAATCTTATTGTTACTTACGGGCTTTACACGATTGATATAGAAATGCATGAAAAAAGAAATGTAAAACCAGGCAACAAAATTCTGCATGGGTATATAATCATTTTCCCATTGCCATAAATTAAATTTAGCTGCTACAGGTTCTATCAGATAATCCATTGCTGTCATAAGGCCAGCGCCAGTCAGCTCAATCCATGGTCGGGTTATGCCTATCTTTATCACTGTTAAATGAGTGATGTATACCAGCAAAAGCCATTGGATTCCAGTGATGAGAGGAATGCCGTTAATCTTTACACCCATTGATGCTCCATATTGAAAAACGCCAAAGATGTTTCCTGTATTTACTGCTATCAATTCAATAAGAAACCCTGCCAGCACAATAGCCATCATCGTAAGGGCATTTCTTAAGGACCATTGCTTGTGAAAAGCAAACAGCAGGATGAGGAAGCATAAAGTACTGATAGGAAAAAACTGATGTAAGATCGCTTGGTTATTAATAAGAAGCGATACAATAATAAAGAGGTGAACAATGATTAATAATATAATTGAACCCGTTAGTTGTGTAGCTTTCTGCCTTTCCATTTCATAGTTCCGAATAGTTTGCCAACCAACACTAGCAAGGCAATATAAAGCATAACAATCATCTGAGGAATATGCAGCAGAAGATTCACCAGAGGATTCTGATCAGCCATTCCACTGATCATAGATCGCATAAATATGATTATCAATACGCAAATAAAAAACAATTGCCAATTTCCAGTTATGAAGAAAAGAATATAATTGATCACGGTAAAATATAGATAAAGAAAATACACCATCCAATTATCACCAAATCCTGCCAGACGGTTTTTTCTAAATCCGTTTACCGCGTCCCGAAATCCCCTATACATACGGCATCGGATAAATTCATTTTCAAGCAATGTCGTTCCATTTAATTGTTCCCGCTTCACTTCTTTCATTATTTCAATATCCTCCGCAATACTGTGCTTAACTTTTTCATGCCATTTATAAACTTTGTACCTGCCTGCATCGAAACACATGAACTGTCCGTTTGCAGCGGCTATAAAGGGAGTCTTTATCCCTGCAACAAATCGCAGAGGCAAAAGGCTCAGCAGAAAGAAATGCATGAATGGAACAACAAGCCATTCGCCCAGGGTTTTCATTTCCTGCCGGGGAAAAAGAGACAACAGGGCCAGGTCATCTTCGTGCATCTGATGCAATGCACTTTGAAACAAACCACCATTGATTCGCACATCTGCATCGAGAAAGAAAAAAAAGTCACCTTTTGCTTGCTGGGCCAACTGGTGACATGCCCAGCTTTTTCCGAGCCATCCTTCAGGCAAAGGCTCACCTATGATCAGGCGGCATCTTGGATGGCTTCTGGAAAATTGCTGCACCATGCAAGCAGTGGCATCATTAGAAGAATCATCCAGCACAAGCACCTCGTAGTTTTGATACTCTTGGGATTCTATGTCTTCGAGGAGGTTCAAAATATTCAGTTCCTCATTGCGTGCCGGAATTAAAATAGAGATCAATGCATTACTGTTATTCCATCTGATTGGGAGTTTTTTAATAGTGATGCAGTTGACAAAAGCTATAAAAAGGCGAAAAATCAAAAAAAATACAGTCACATACAGCAGCACTTCCATAAGTCTATTCAACACGTTTAGTCATAGCTGCTGATTCAGCGGTGATAAAAAAATCTATGAATTTCTTTTTTGATAAAACAGATAAGGTGCTGCTATTCATTAAAATATTTAATATTATTCAAGACATGTCGGATCAAAAAAATACAATCTGCATGGGATTAAATCTTAGTTGCGTAAAAACGGTTGCCAATGAGAAGATCAGCCACTGCCTACGAATATCTGAATTTTAAAATGAAGAAAGGATTGTCGAAATTTAATTGCAAATAATTGCTAATTCCAATCATTCACGTTAGTCATTAAAATTTTTCAATGCCCTCCTCGTTTTCCAAATATTATGACCCAAATAATTCTTTTATCTGCCCTTATATTTGCATCCCTTGAATTAAGGGTACCACTCAATTACGATGAAATCAAGTGGTCTGAAGGTAGGATATTAACCTACAGCGATTTTCAGGGAAAAGTGCCGGCAGGAAGTCCATGGGCCGCTCTCACTTCCAGCAATATCTATTTTACCTATGGCACTTCAAATGGGAAACTCTCTGATTTCAGCGTATATGCCAGTTTTATTGAAGAAAGCTCATGGATGAAAATTGAAAATGAAGATGTTTTATCCCATGAACAGTTGCACTTCAACATCACAGAGATCTTCGCCAGAAAACTGAATCAGCGGGCAGAACTATTAAGATCAAAAACCGGAAATGTGCCAAAACTGGCCTCCGATCTCTTTAAACAAATTAATAAAGAATGTGATATCCTTCAGCAACAATATGATGATGAAACCTCTCATGGAACAAATGCAGATAAACAATTAGAATGGACAAAGAAGATAGCTGTCATGCTTTCAAAACAAGCGCCTTATCCTGCCAGCGAATAGCTACTTTTTACATGAGTCAATCTTTATTAGCAAGATAATTCTTGAGTTGCCATCGGCAAAAGTGGACTACATTCCAGATGTAAACAACAAATTCAGATCTGTGGATTTCATGTTGAACCTCTCTCCAAGATGGTGGTTTGTAAGAGTTCCTTTATAGACATAAACCCCATTCCTGATATGCGGCAATACATTCATTAGTTTTTCAAATCCACCTAACTGACTTGCTTCTAACAACATCGTGGTCATTACATTGCTGATAGCCTGTGAAGCTGTGCGAGGCACACGAGACGGAATGTTAGGAACGCAATAATGAATGACATCAAACTTCTTAAATATAGGATTATCATGGGTGGTAACTTCTGAGGTTTCAAAACAGCCACCCTGGTCTATGCTTACATCCACAATTACAGAACCCGGCTTCATGTGAGAAACCATTTCTTCACTTACAATAATGGGCGCACGTCCTGATTTTGAGTGAACTGCGCCTACTGCCAGCAGAACTATTAAGATCAAAAACCGGAAATGTGCCAAAACTGGCCTCCGATCTCTTTAAACAAATTAATAAAGAATGTGATATCCTTCAGCAACAATATGATGATGAAACCTCTCATGGAACAAATGCAGATAAACAATTAGAATGGACAAAGAAGATAGCTGTCATGCTTTCAAAACAAGCGCCTTATCCTGCCAGCGAATAGCTACTTTTTACATGAGTCAATCTTTATTAGCAAGATAATTCTTGAGTTGCCATCGGCAAAAGTGGACTACATTCCAGATGTAAACAACAAATTCAGATCTGTGGATTTCATGTTGAACCTCTCTCCAAGATGGTGGTTTGTAAGAGTTCCTTTATAGACATAAACCCCATTCCTGATATGCGGCAATACATTCATTAGTTTTTCAAATCCACCTAACTGACTTGCTTCTAACAACATCGTGGTCATTACATTGCTGATAGCCTGTGAAGCTGTGCGAGGCACACGAGACGGAATGTTAGGAACGCAATAATGAATGACATCAAACTTCTTAAATATAGGATTATCATGGGTGGTAACTTCTGAGGTTTCAAAACAGCCACCCTGGTCTATGCTTACATCCACAATTACAGAACCCGGCTTCATGTGAGAAACCATTTCTTCACTTACAATAATGGGCGCACGTCCTGATTTTGAGTGAACTGCGCCTACTGCCACATCTGACCTGCTCAATGTTTTTGCAAGCACATCCTGCCTTATAATTGAAGTGAATATACGGGCACCTATGTTGCGCTGCAGTCGTTTCAATTTATAAATAGAATTATCGAATATCTTAACCTCTGCGCCCAATGCAATCGCAGTCCGGGCGGCATTCTCTCCAACGGTTCCAGCTCCAAGAATAACCACTTTAGCAGGAGGAACTCCAGCGATGCCACCGAGTAAAATTCCCTTACCATGATTGAGATTGCTGAGCAATTCGGCAGCAATAAGTATAGCAGTGCTTCCGGCAATCTCACTCATAGAGGAGACTATAGGAAAGGTATTCGATTCGTCCTGAATGTATTCGAAAGCTAAAGCAGTGACCTTACGCAGAAGTAGAGATTCAATAGATTCCTGTTTTAAGGTTGGAAGGTGAATAGGCGATATAATAATTTGGTTGGAATGCAGCATCTGAACTTCCTCTTCCGAGGGAGGAGCTACCTTTAATATGATATTTGCCGCAAAAATCTCCTTCGTCTGGTAGGCGATCTCTGCGCCCGCTTCGGAAAATTCATTGTCGGATATGTGAGAGCCTTCGCCGGCTTTTGATTGAACAACAACCCGATGTCCATTGCCCACCAGTATTGAAATAGCTCCGGGAGTGAGTGCAACCCGGTTCTCCTGAAAATACTGCTCCTTAGGAATACCAATGTATAACTGATCACTTTTCTTATTAATTTCCAAAAGAGATTCCTGAGGAGCAAGACCAACTCCGGATGTAAGCTCTTCTGGCAGAACAATTTTTTTTTCTTCAGTCATCTTATTTTAATAGTCAGCAGCCTTTCATTTTCATTGATTGCTTCAATATTCACATATACAGTTTCTGGTGGAAGCAAGGGTTGTATGAGCTGCGGCCACTCTATGAAACAATAGTGATTTTGCACAAGATACTCTTCAATACCAATATCTAAAGCTTCATCGATGGTAGTGAGGCGATACAGATCAATATGAAAAATCTTCTGTTCCGCTTCATACTCATTAATAATGGCATAAGTAGGGCTGGAAATCTGCTCCCTGACTCCAAGCAACCGGCATATTTCAATGATTAACGCTGTTTTTCCTGTTCCCATTTCACCTGAAAATGCGAAAATCCTCTTATTAATGAAAGTATTGATAAGCTGAGAAGCGGCGGCAGGCAGCTCCGCTATTGAATGAATTTTCAACTGCATTATCACTATGTGAATCTATATAAAAACTTCACAGTTGATAGTAGAAGCAACTTCCGATTTAAACTTATTTTGGCAACCTTCCGTTATTGAGTTTATTTTTAACTCTGCAAAATATAATATGTCAGAATTTTACTTTTCATCGTATAATAAGCTTTTGAAATGGATGCTATTCCTGGTTTTGCCAGTTGTTTCTTTAGATGCAGAAGCACAGGAAGCCAGTGAATTTTATGCTGATAAAATTTACTTACCCAGTATAAAGACCATTCAACTTTATGTAGATCCGCTTATTCTTACTGATCCCGCGATTCCTCTTGGAGGCGCATCTCAACTCCATCTGGAGTTTGATGACCTTGACGGCGACAAAAAAAATTATTATTATACGCTGATCCACTGCAATTTCGATTGGACTCCTTCTGACCTCTCACCTTTCGATTATTTATCAGGATTCAAAGAGCAGGACATTACCGATTTCAGCTTCTCTTTCAATACCAAACAAAGCTACGCTCATTATGATCTGCTTTTCCCAAATGAAAACATCAGACCTACTAAATCAGGAAACTATATTTTAAAAGTTTACCTGGATAACGATCCGGAAAAAGTAGCATTAACAAGGCGATTCATCATCTTTGACAGTAAAGCCCAACTGATCTCCGATATTCACAAACCTACTGATGTGAAGTATACTGACATTTACCAGGAAGCAGATTTTGTTTTCAACTACAGAGGCATTTCAATCAGCAATCCCATCAATGATGTGAAAATATTGCTCATGCAAAACTTCCGGTGGGACAATGCCATTACAAGTCTGCAGCCTCTTTTTATGAAAACAGAGGAACTTGATTACACCTACGATCTCGAAAATGCTTTTCCTGCTGGTAAAGAGTTTAGATATTTTGATACAAGAAGTGTTCGCTACCGGACAGAACGGGTAAGTGACATAAAAGCTGATGGTACAAAAACAGAGGTCTTTCTTACGCCAGACATATCACGGGGCAACCAACCCTATTTATTTCACAAAGACATCAATGGAAAATTTATTCCTGGCATTATTGAGGGATTTAATCAGAAAGTAGAGCCCGATTATGTATGGGTTACCTTCACATTGCCATTCGATTATCCGTTAAGAAGCACTAATATTTACATCATTGGACAGTTTACAGACTGGCAGATGAAAGAGGAATTTTTGATGCATTATGATGCTGATGCCGGTAAATACGAAACGCGGGTATACCTAAAACAAGGGTATTACGAATATCAGTACGTAACTTTTGATGAGAAAGGTGAAATTGCTGATAATGAGTTGTTCGAGGGCAATTCATACGAAACCGAAAATACCTATCAAATTTTTGCTTATTACCGCTCTTTCGGAAGCCGTTATGATGAAGTGATTGCCTATAAGGCAACAGATTCATTTAATAATAACCGATAACTACGCGAATGGCCAATCTTCCCGGCCAATAATAATATGATCTGACAACTTTAAAATTTTTACCTGCAACAAAAAAAGACAAATAATATGAACATTACTCCCCCTGCAAAAGAAGAATATCCTGAATATTTTCAGAAGTATATTTCTAAAGTTCACGGTGATCCAATAAAAGAGTTAACTACAGGTTTGAAAGATTTACACAGATTTATATCAAAACTCAGCAAGAAGCAGCTTGCCTACCGATACGCGGAGGGGAAGTGGAACATAAAAGAAATTCTTGTTCATATGATGGATGCAGAGCGGGTGTTTTGTTATCGGGCGCTGCGTTTTGCCCGAAACGATGAAACTTCGTTATCATCATTCGATGAGAACGAGTGGGTTCCTAACAGTGGCGCTGCTGATCGTAAAGTGAAATCTATAATGGGAGAATACGAAGCAGTGCGCAATGCCACCATAGCCTTTTTTGCTAATATGAATGATGAAATGTTTAACCGTTCAGGAATTGCAAATGGGAAACAATTCTCGGTGCGATCAATATTGTATATAATTAGCGGGCATGTGCTGCATCATATTGAAATAATAAAGGAACGCTACCTCTAATTAAACCAATGTGAGAATTCTTGAAGAGTGTTGTTGTGATCGAAAAACAGTTCAATTTAGATCCCAGACAATACCATTGTTATCATGAATGGCGTACCAGCTGAACCAGAAGGAGAAATAACCTGGCAGTTTCTGATCTCCCAACACAGCAGAGGGAATACCCTCTTTAACGGAAACCTTAAGTAATCCGGCAGGAGTGTTGATTTCAGCCTTGCTCTTTTCAACAAGTGATGTCCATTTAAAGGCAATAGAACTTTTTCCTGCAGGCACTATATACATCATTTCTTTATTTTGAAAACGATTGCTGCTGCCGGAAACAGGAAAATATAATTCTTCGTTTGAAAGGTAATCCGCATAAGGGTATTGAGAATAATTACGGTCGAAGCCGGTTTTGGGATTCAATATTAAAGCATCTGGAAAATTCTGTTCTACTTCACCGAAAGATGTGACAAAAGAATTGAAGAGCCTTAACTTTTTGCCGGTGTAATCTCCCGCTACAGCTTCACCAAGAGCCTGTGACCATAGACTCTCAGTCTTATCGTCAAACATCAGTAAGTTCGATTCATATAGTTTTCCACTAACTCCAAAATTAAGTGTGTCCCCATCAACAAGCCGTTCATAAACAATGGAGGAACCACACAATGGACAGAATGTTACTGTAACAGGAACTCCTTCTATAAAGTCGTTTACTATCTCATGCCAGTTAAGTATATTAAAGGGATAAAATTTCGTCTGTGTATTGCCCTGAACTACTATTCCGTAATCCACTCCGTTTAAAAATCCTTTCGCGTTTTTTGTCTCAATAAATTCAGGAAAATCAAGTGCAGGGATACCATTTTTTCCGGGACCGCCATCATGAATAGAGTCAAGTGGGACTGAATGCCTAGAAAAATTTGTCTTTAGATCACTAAAGGCGAATTGTTTTTCAAAGGCGCTGTCCTCGCTAAGCTGGCTATTGGAAACAGAATCACTCACCTTATTTTTGTTATTGGTTGCAATGGAAGATGGTGCAGAACTCCGTGACTTGCATGAATAACAAGCTATTGCCAAATAGAAAACAAATAAAAAGTAAAAAGCAGAACGACACAACAATCGAGTGTTTATTTCAAAATATAACATGAGAAAATTAACCTTACGTTCTAACTACTTACACCCCCAACACGGGCAATGTATTTGTCCATTTCACGTCCTTCAACAGTATTAGGATATTTTAGCTTGATTTCCTCATATAATTTTTTTGCTTCTTCAGATTTATTTTGTTTTTCAAGCAACATGCCTGCCTTTTTCAGAAACATCGGTGTTGTTAATTCATTCTCAAAGTGATATGCTGCTTTCTTATAATAATCAATGGCCTCATCCATTTTTCCAAGTTCTGAATAGGCATCTCCAAGACCACCGTTTGCCATATTCGTCACCATCTTATCTTTTCCTTTGAAATCTTTAAGGTGTTCCTTAGCATCTTCAAATTTCCCCTGGCGCAAAAAAATCACTCCTGCATAATAGTGTGACAGGTTCGCGGCCTCTGACCATTTGTAATCATCTATGATCTGCAAAAAACCACTATAATTTCCGTCACCATTAAGAGCAAGATTCAACGAATCTTCAGCAAAATACTTTTCCGCCATAAACATTTGGTTAGTGGCTTCCGCAGCTTTGGGTTCAAGATATAATTTTGTGAAAGCAAGGTATGCAGCAACTACGGCGAATAGCCCGCCAACTACATAGGTCAGCACTTTTTTATTTTCATTCACCCAATGCTCAAAATGGTTGAGCCTTTCTTCCCAGTTAAGGTCCTGATTCTTTACTTCATCATCCATATATATAGTTATTGTGTTAAGTACGCTTTATTTAAAAGAGGCTATGTTAATCAATGAGGAAAGGATAGTTCTCCTGTTTATAATTATCGGTGTATATCTCTGAAGGATCAGGGTAAGGCGAGTCCTCTGCAAATTTTACAGCATCATCAATTTCTTTAATGATCTTTTCATTGAGATTATCTAATTCACTGCTTGAGGCAAATTCATTTTTAAGAATTGTACTGCCTATGGTTTCTATGGGATCTTTTAATTTATATTCTTCCACTTCTTCTTTGGTGCGATATTTCGCAGGGTCGCTCATTGAATGCCCCTTATAGCGGTAAGTTTTTACTTCAAGAAGTGTAGGGCCTTCGCCTTTGCGTGCGCTCTCTGCTGCTTTGGCAATGGTATTATGCACTGCTTCACACCTCATACCATCAATCTGAAGGGAGGGCATGTCATAGGCCAAACCGAGCTTACTGATGTCAATTACATTGCTTGACCTTTTCACGGATGTGCCCATTGCATATCCGTTGTTTTCACAAATAAATATTACTGGTAACTTCCACAGCATGGCCATATTAAATGTTTCATGCAGAGCGCCTTGCCGTGCTGCTCCTTCTCCAAAAAAACAAGCTACTACCTGACCACTTTTTCTGTATTGTTCTGAAAAGGCCATCCCTGCACCCAAAGGTATCTGGTTTCCAACAATGCCATGACCACCAAAAAATTTTTTTTCTTTTGAAAAGAAATGCATGGATCCACCTTTGCCTTTTGTGCAGCCGGTTGACTTTCCAAATAATTCAGCCATGCATTCATTTGCTGGTATTCCCCGCGCCAGCGCCATACCATGATCCCGGTAGGCTGTGATGATTGGATCTTCAGCCTGAAGAGCAGAAATGGTGCCCGCTGCTACGGCTTCCTGCCCGATATACAAATGGCAAAAGCCCCGGATTTTTTGCATTCCATACAACTGACCAGCGCGCTCCTCAAACCTGCGGATCCTTAGCATTACTTCGTACCATCCGAGGTATATTTCTTTTGAAAAATTACTATTAATGGTCTCTTTCAAAACCTTCCTTTCCGACTCAAATGCTACCAATCCGACAGCGTCGCTGATGGTTTCTTTTGTTAATTTTGTAGTCGCCAACGCTTGGAAATTAGAGTGCCAAAATACTTAAAAAAACTCATTAGAACGAGCGCATTCTCTCTCTGTGTATCTGAAATCTATAGCACTTAAGCAATTTAAGAACTACAACTCAGCGAATTTTGAATTTTCTTCATCATTTAACTTTTTAATTGGGGAAAATGGCTCAGGAAAAACCAATGTGCTGGATGCAATTCACTATTTAGCTCTTGGAAAAAGCTACTTTCATTCTACTGATCAACAGGCAATACAGCATGGAACAGAGTTTTTCAGGGTTGCTGCCAATTTCCGCAAAGAATCAGAAGAATTTAAGGTGACCTGCGTTTATCAACTTGGTAACAAGAAGGAACTGGCAATTAATGGTTCTGTCTATTCAAAGCTGATGGATCATGTCGGACTCATTCCTGTGGTTATGATTGCGCCAGACGACCATTCAATTATAGATGAGGGGAGCGAAGAACGGCGAAGGTTCATTGACAATACAATTTCACAGATAGATCACCTCTATCTTGAAGACCTGGTGTCGTACAACAAAGTACTCCAACAAAGAAATGCTTCCTTAAAACAGTTTGCATATCGCAAAGCCTTTGATGCAACTTTGATTGAATCATTTAATGTTTCGCTGGCTTCCTTCGGGAAAAAGATCTTTGAAAAACGTGATTATTTCCTCGGCGCAATGGTTCCGCTTATCATTAAATATTATAACATCATTTCCCGTGAGAAAGAAACCATAGCCGCTGTCTATCATTCAATCTTTCAACGCGATGATTATCTCACTGCCTTAAAAGCTTCTTTAGAAAAAGATTTACAATTAGAAAGAACAACTGAAGGCATCCACCGTGATGATCTGAATTTCATTATGGATGATGTGCCTGTTAAGAGATTTGGATCGCAAGGTCAGAAAAAATGTTTCCTGCTTGCATTAAAGCTGGCCCAGCGAGAACTTATTGCAACCGAAAACAGCGTAACACCCATTGTTCTCTTAGACGACTTATTCGATAAGCTTGACGAAAAACGTGCCCATCAGATATTAGAACTTGTTTCCGCGCCGGATTTCAGCCAGGTATTTATTACGGACACAAAAACTCCCATCATAAAGGATTTTCTTGCCACTACTCAAGGCGATCTTCGGTGCTATTCCATTAGCTCAGGAGTTGTACTTAATAACGGCCGCATTCCAATTTCTGATACCTTTTAAGAATTTTTAGGAAACAACTTAAAGGTGCTGCCTTATTAACTATAATTTGCAGCCTTTTGTCAGGGATGGATAAATCAACGCATAACAGAACAAAGATCATTGCTACAATAGGTCCGGCCTCTCGTAACTATGAAATCATTGAAGCAATGATAAATGCCGGACTTGATGTGATCAGGATGAATTTCTCTCATAGCACGCTGGAAGATCATCAAAGCACTATAGATCATGTAAGGCGATACAACGCCACTAATAAAACAAACATTTGCCTTTTAGGAGATTTGCAGGGACCAAAGCTTCGAATAGGTATGGTGCTTAATAACCAGATCTTTTTAGAAACAGGAAGGAAGATATTTCTTACCTCTGAAGAAACTATCAGTACTCCTGAAACTCTCTATATTAAGTACGAGCACCTGGCAAAAGATGTTAAGCAGGGTGAATGCATACTGCTTGATGATGGTAAACTGACTCTTGAAATACTCAGTTCAGATAAAAAAAATATTCTGGAGGCGAAGATCATTCATGGTGGTGTGCTTAGCTCCAAGAAGGGAGTTAATTTTCCACAAAGCAAGCTTTCCATTCCTGCACTCTCCGAAAAGGATATTACAGATCTTGAATTTGCTTTAAAGAACCATGTAGAATGGATAGCACTTTCATTTGTTCGCAATGCAGATGACATCATCCAGGTCAAAAGATTGGTACAAGAGGCACATTCAAAAGCGAAAGTGATTGCTAAAATTGAAAAACCAGAAGCGGTAGATAACATAGAGGCTATTATATCAACAGCCGATGGCATAATGGTTGCGCGAGGTGATCTGGGAGTGGAAATGGATTTGGAAAAAGTCCCTATCCTCCAAAAGCAAATCGTGAAAGCCAGCATACAGGGTGCTAAGCCGGTGATCATAGCAACACAGATGATGGAGAGCATGATTCAAAGCCCAACTCCCACGAGGGCAGAAACTAATGATGTGACAAATGCAGTACTCGATGGTGCTGATGCGGTGATGTTAAGCGCTGAGACTTCTACTGGAGCCTATCCTGTGGAGGTTATTAAAATTATGGAAAGAATAATCCGGTATGCTGAAAAGCAGGAGACCATTTACAACAAGCGTAAAGAGGTGAATCCTGCCTCTAATACTTTTCTCTCAGATGAAATTTGCCACCAGGCTTGTTTAATATGTGATGTTCTCAATGCAAAAGCAATCGTAAGCATGACTCATTCGGGATATACAGCATTTCAATTAGCGAGTTTTCGGCCGAAGGCTCCTGTTTTTATTTTTACAGATAATAAACAACTTCTTTACACACTGAATTTATTATGGGGAGTTAAATGCTTCTACTATAATAAATTTGCTACTACTGATGAGACCATACATGATGTCAACACCCTTCTAAGAGAAATGGGGTTGGTGAAACCTGGCGATCTGGTAATTAATACGGCAAGCATGCCGCTTCATACCCGGTCCAGAACAAATACAATTAGGGCAAGCAGAATTCATTAATACAAAAAAAATCATGTGGTACTATATCATGTAAACTTTTTCTTCTTATGGTTGTTACTCCTTATGCTCATTAATATTGTACCTTGAGAAAAGATCATCATAAACAGGTTAAGGAAAAAATGTCTAAAGTAACTTTTAACAATAAATCAAATCCATTTTCTAAGGCTCTTAAAGAAAAAGTTGATGGCTATTTTCAACGAAATAATCTGAATCGTGAAGGAAGCACGAAACTTCTGCTCAAGGCCTTAATCCAAATTAGTTCTGCCCTCATATTATATGTTGTGCTGGTCTTTTTCACCCCCCCAACTTTCATCTCCATTGTTCTTTGTGTGTTGCTTGGATTGAATCTGGGGGCACTCGGCTTCAACATAATGCACGAGGGTGGTCACCAAACATTTTCAGAGCACAAATGGATAAACAGTCTTTCTGCTTATATTTTAAATGGACTGGGTGGAAACATCCATATCTGGAAACTGAAGCACAACATTGCGCATCATACATATACGAATATTGAAGGATTGGATTCTGACATTGAAATTGGTCCCTTGATGAGACTAAATGATGAACAACCACGATATTGGATTCATCGTTTTCAACACATTTATTGGGTTCTGCTTTATGGTGCAACATATTTAATGTGGATCTTCTATGGGGATTTTGAAAAATACTTCACAGGAAGAATATCAAAAGGAATGACAGTGCAGAAGTTTAAGTTGAATGAACATTTTATTTTTTGGATCTCGAAAATTACGTATGTAGCAATCTTTCTTCTGCTGCCAGTTCTTCTTATAGGAATTCTAAAGGTTTTAGTAGGGTATGCGATTATCACATTCGTCACCGGCTTATTTATCGCCATAGTATTTCAATTGGCACACATTGTAAAAGACACTTCTTTCCCCCAAGCTGATATTCATACAAACAAAATTGAACAGGAATGGGCAATTCACCAGGTTACTACCACGGCCAATTTCGGAACCAAGAGCAAATTTCTTTACTGGCTGCTGGGTGGATTAAACTTTCAGGTAGAGCATCATCTGTTTCCCAGGATCAGCCACATCCATTATCCTCAGATAAGTCTGTTGGTGAAGGAAACATGTCAACAATTTAATATAGCCTACATTGAGTATCCAACGCTTCAAAAAGCGCTCGCCGCACACGTCTTTCATTTGAAAAGATTAGGTAAGCAAGATAATTTTGACAGAACATAAACATTAACACCATATCTTTATTCTTCAATCAAAAACTAAGCTAATGAGCGTAAATTCGAAACACATTGCTACTTTTTTATTAGGTGCTGCCGCAGCCCTTGCTGCAAATAAATACATGAATATGACGCCGGAAGAAAAGGAAAAACTGGCGGCAACATTGAGGGAAAAAGCGCATCAGTTTAAAGGTGAAGCCGAAGGGATGGCGGATAAAACAAGAGACTATTTTTCAGAATTGAAAACTAAGGGTGGTGACGCGTTGAAAGAACATTTCCCCCAGGTAGATGACTTGCTGCATGCCTTATTTGGAAGTAAATTAGATACGCCATCTTCTGATCCAAATAAATCTAATCAGGAAGGAATGTAACTAATATTTGGAGTGGCGCCAAGATGATGTAGGTTATGCATTTACTAAGCTGATTTCTCCAGCTGGCAAAACATTAGCAATAAGGGGGATTTTTTAAGATTCATCTTTTGTTGTCCTGATCAATCCTATACCTGTAAAAAAGAATACGGCTCCCAGAGCTCCATAAATAATCAGGTACTTCACATCCTGCTGACCTGAAGAATTTACAAACAACACGGCTGCATAAATCAATCCGGCAATGCCAAGAATTGTCAGTATAGTTCCAAATAGGCGTTTAAGGTTCATGGGTGTGGATTTATAAATCGATTACAAAAAGATTGCCATGTGTAGGATCATTCGGTTTACCAACCTATGGCCAGATTCCCAGGGTAGTATATGACGATGCCACTTTATCAATGGCAACTACGAATGCAGCCGTTCGCATATCTTTTATTTTGGGATTTTTTTTCCACGTGCTTCGCACCTGCTGATAGGCGCTAATCATGGTGTCTTCCAATCCGCTATTTACGAGGTCTTCCTCGCCAGCTCCGTGCACGAGTAATTCCTTTGCGTCTGTATCCATCGTATGACCAGTCACGTGTTCAATCTGATCCATAAATATTTTGTTGGTATTTTCTGTGAACCGCTTATCCATTCGCCCAAACCGAACATGAGAGAGGTTTTTAAGCCATTCAAAATAAGAAACAGTAACTCCTCCGGCATTTAAAAACATATCAGGCACTATAAGCACATTTTTCTTAAGGAGTACATCTTCACCACCGGGAGTACAAGGTCCGTTGGCTCCCTCGGCAATAATTTTGGCTTTTATTCTGGGCGCATTCTCTGCAGTGATCTGGCTCTCCAGCGCAGCAGGAATAAGAATGTCGCATTCCACCTCAAGGGCGGCAGCGGGATTTTTAATGACCTTTGCGTTAGGATAATTTGTGAGCGTTCCATGTTCTGCTTTCCATGCCATGATATCTTCCAGATCCATTCCCTTAGGATTTACCAGTGCGCAATCAATTTCTGCTACACCGATCAGGATCGCCCCAGCCTCAACGAAAAACTTAGCGGAATGGTAGCCCACGTTTCCCAATCCCTGCACCGAAATTCTTTTCCCTTCAATTCCAGTGGTTAAACCATGCTTCTTCATGTCTTCTACCATGCTGCAGGCTTCGCGAATGCCAAAGTAAACACCACGACCTGTTGCCTCTTTTCGGCCCCGAACACCGCCGTTAGGTATTGGTTTTCCGGTTACGCAACCATATGCATTTATTTCACCCGGGTGAAATGCCACGTATGTATCTACTATCCAGCTCATCTCCTGCTCGCCTGTTCCATAATCAGGGGCCGGAACGTCAATGCCAGGACCGATGAAGTTTTTCTTAATCAGCTCCGTAGTATACCTGCGGGTAATGCGCTCAATGGTATCTACACTATACTTTTTCTTATCTATTCGTATTCCACCTTTTGCCCCACCAAACGGAACATCTACAATAGCACACTTGTAGGTCATCAAGGCGGCCAATGCCATTACCTCATCCTGATTTACATCAGGGCTGTATCGAATTCCACCTTTGCAGGGAACCTTGTGCTGAGAATGCTGCACCCGGTAAGCTTCAATAACTTCCACGCTCTTTTTTCCTGAAATCTTATCTTCAACTACTACGGGGAAACGCATCTGATAAACGCTGTTGCACGCCTTTATCTGGGCCAACAACCCCGGCTCATAAGTTAAAAAACCGGCTGCTTTGTCGAAGTATCGCTCTACGTTCTGAAAAAAACTGTGGTGCTCCTGTAATCCTTTCTTCATGATGATTCTCTGTCTTTGATTTTCTTTTCGAGTTTAGAAATTTTGCGTTCCTGAAGTATTAAAAAAATTATAATGCCGACAAATATAGTAACGAGCACCGTAATCACCACATACAACTTTCCTGATTCACGAAGGAAGTTACCAGCCTGTTCATCAACTCCTATGCTTTGTGCTTTCGTAAGCATCGGGTTGATAAAAAGAAGTATCATCAATAAAAACCAGCCATTCATATTATATGATTTAATCAGAAAATAGAAGAATCAAGCACCTCCTTATGAGGTGTTGTAGAATGAAAAATTCCTTCACCGGCTCTTATTCGTGTTTCTATAATGTTTATACGGGCAGTAAGAGAAGTCATCCAGGCGCCAAGCAAAATCCATCCGATAACTGCGGGATAAAAGACTATCCGCATATTTGAATCAAGGTCATAGGCGGAAAAACCGGGATTGCCTCCATTGCCCGGATGTAAGGAATCTGTAAGCCGGGGCACTATAA
>MWVT01000079.1_pt1 | contig 17238 bp, 15 predicted proteins | sample 1047201 | NCBI WGS metagenome assembly MWVT01 (sample SAMN06349988, study PRJNA376086) | soil metagenome | isolation source: TG5-1 sample Antarctic (ecotone) soil | place: Antarctica | collected 2015-01-13 | reverse complement strand
CCAGCGCAATTTCACTGGTTTTTAGCGACCCTGTCCATTGATATTTCCTCACCGGGCCTGAATTCACCTGGTAGTTGATAACGACAGAAGTAAGTGGGCTTTGTCCAAGATTCCTTAATAAAACCTCCGGCACTATGTTGCCGCTGGGCTTTTCTCCTCTTGGAGAAACAATATCAATAATAGCAGCATCCCGAGCTACAGGTGTAAGGTATACTGTAGAACTTAGTAACTCACGTCTTCTTGTGCTTTTTGTAAGTACCGTCCGCATCCTTAAGGTCTGATCTTGTGTGAAAATATTCATGCAATTATCATACGTATAATCCATGTAATTCTCGATCATATCCACACTCCCGCATGATACTTTCCCCTTAGGACAACCTGAGTTCGATGCGCCGGCATTTGGTGTGTCACCGCAATAATCATCAACTCCACAACCGCCATCACCCCAGATATGTCTTAAGCCGAGATAATGACCCACCTCATGTGTTACCGTTCTTCCAAGATCGTAGTTTCTATGATACGTGCCTGCCGGATATTTTGCTCTTGATCCAAATGCATTGTATCCCATTACCACGCCGTCTGTGGATGCTCCCCCATCATCACAACCTAATCCTGATGCAAGTCCATGTGCCGGATCGGGAAATTGAGCGTACCCTAAAAGAAGTGCTGCAAAATTTACGGTCCACATATTTAAATAACGTGTAGGATCGTAAATAGTGGCCGGTTTGATGAGTAAATCTATATCCTCTAAAACATAAGCAGGTAAAGGACCTTTGTAACGACGAATACCCGGTTCCGCTAATTTATTCCCTTCAGGATCATACTCAGCAGGTACAAATTCAATTTCTGTATCGGCTCCACGAGAATCACTATTGTACCCAAGAGAGCCGGTTTTTCTCCGGAAATCTTCATTCATAACATCTATCTGCGAGTAAACTTGAGCAGCGGCTATATTAACACCAGTTCCAACGGGCTCTCCAAAATGTACAACATGCACAATAACAGGGATCCTTAAAACACCTTTTAATATGCCATTGTTTATATTATCCTGTTGCGCTGCTGTAATCTGGGCCTCCATTGTCTTCTCAAAATCCTGAGTTGATGGAATTCGTAAGTTGCTTTGTTTTCGTAATTCGTGGTATTCTACCGTATAACAACGAATAGGCTCTTCTGGTAGTAATTGACCGTAAATCGTAGAATAATAAAAAAGAACAACAATAAGACTAAGTAAAATTCTTTTCATACTACTTGAATTTAAATAATGTGATTTTCTGGTTATAATTGACTGTTGAGGATGAATTTAAAGATAAGAAAATATACTTAAATCCTCTACCCAAAAAAATTATTTATTGGTCAATTATATAAAAATTACAGCTGATTATGGGATGCTCTTTCTTCTTGAATTATACAACAAGTCAGATTGCTTCCTTCAATAACTGCCGCCCTGGTTCGTGTCCCGAGGCTGACCGAGAATATTTTTTTAGTTATATAATCTTTAATCAATTTTTTCAAAGATTGTTTTTTGTGTTATTTATAGTTTTAAAAAAGACCTCAATGAGTGTTTAAGTCAATTTGAACTTATGTATTTTCTTTATGTTATGCCCGATGCAGATTAATTGCCATTCTGCTGTTGTCTTTTTGATTCCTTTTAGATAAAGATGGATGTAATTGAGATTGTGTTTGATGTTTCCAAAAACAGATTCAATACGCATTCGCTTCAGGTATTTTAATTTCCCTTGCCCCTAATGTCAATTAAAACAATGTCATGCTTCTGACGGTAAGGATTATTTTTCTCTGCAAACCATGATGCATTTTTGGTTGTGCCAATCCCAGGACCTCCGTCAAAAAAAAATATTGGTGGCTGGTTAGAATTTTATTCAGCGCAGGTATAACAATAATATTGAGACCAATTTTTCGGCCTTGCTTTGTTATACGATTTTCATAAACTAAAAAAGTTCCACAAATTGCTGAATCAATTGACTCCAGGACAGCACAAGGATTTAGATTTTTATAATTGCTCTGACCATTTACGATTATAAAAACTGAAGTGAAAAATATGACACTTATAAATTTGCTCATACAAGTTTCCTAATTTTTGGTGGACAGTAACCCATTTGTTTTCCCGGTTGTGCCGAAACAAAAAGTGAAATCAAAAGCAAAGGGAGCGTCTTTATTTTCATCCCAAGTGTTTATTTTTTTGACAAACCTTATGTGTTGTGTCGCATCCTCACGATCCAATCTGACTGCTATTCAATTCCCAGCAGGTTCATGAGGACACTAATCAGAACAGGTAAGGAGTAGTGACAATGCTTCCATTATTTTTGAGCTAAAGTCTCAGGGCTCATCACATCTACTGCACATTTCCATGAGCCATCAGCCTGCTTTTTCCAAATGGTGACTACGTTAAAATTTTGAACTGATGCCTGTTCTTCCATGCTTTTTATCTGCTGAATTATTAGTTTTCCCTGGCTGCATAAGTAGTTTATCTGCATATGAATAAGGTTTGTGCCGATTTCCTTTTGGCAATGCTTTTGTACTAATACAGTATCGGTCGTTAACTATATATAATTGATTATGAAACATATTATCCTTTTTGTTTGTCTGTTTTGTGGAATAGCTGGCGCAACAATGGCACAAACCACCAAGAACACAGATAAACAAACAACAAAAAAGTCTACTAAAAAAACAGCAAAAAAGACTGAAAAGAAGGGAACAACAGCTAAAGCTACAAATCAGAAAAATGCGAATGCAAGAAAAAAACCCACTCCTTTAAACGATAGAAGAATATACCATTGGAAAGATGGCCAGCGGGCAACTCCCACAGGACATGAGGCTACAGGTACAGGTGGTGGATATTCAGCATTGAGAAAAGATACTCTTGTTCCAACAGCAAAAGACACTACCTCTGCAAAGAAGCACAATGATAATTGATTGAATGTTTCGTAGCTTATTGCATAGATATATCTAAATAAGCCCTTCTAGTTCTATATCCAATGTTGAATGTAAAAGAAGGTTATAACGAGTGGGCAAAAACATACGATTCTTTAGAGAATAAGACCGTGAATCTCCAAAGTAAATCTATATAACAGCTGTTGTCAGATCTTTCATTTTCTGCTGCCCAATTTACCGCTAGAGTGGAATAAAAGATGAAAGTCAGGGAAACATCAGAAAAGATTTCAGCATAATCTTAGTATCATTATTTCAGTTTCACAAAGCCTCCGTCAATCAAATAATCACACCCGGTGATGAAGGAGGCTTCATCTGAACATAGATATAAAGCAAGAGAGGCTATTTCCTCAGGGTTTCCCATTCGTCCAACCGGTTGTGTTCTGGATAATTCTTCAAACATCTTTGCTTCCCTTCCCGGATAATTTTTACTTAAATAATCATCTACAAATGGTGTATGTACACGTGCAGGAGAAATGGAGTTGCAACGGATGTTTTCATTTACATAATCTTTTGCAACACTCATCGTCATTGCCGCTACAGCCCCTTTTGTAGCGCTGTAAGCAAACCTGTCTGCCAGGGCAACCACTGCTGCAACAGATGATACATTTAAAATAACTCCACCACCTCTTTTTAGCATTTGTGGAATGGATGCATACAAACAATTGTAAACACCTTTTACATTCACCTGCATCAGCCTTTCAAAATCTTCTTCTTTTGTTGTGTGTGCTTTACCTATATGTGCTATAGCTGCATTGTTGACAAGAATATCTGGAGTATCAATATTTTGAAAGATGTTTTTTATTTGCTGCTGATCAACAACATTACAAATGTGTAATTCTGCTTTGCCACCGGCTGATTTTATTTCATGTATAGTTTCTGCTGCATTTTTTTCATTCACTTCCAGAATATGAACTTCTGCTTTCTGAGTTGCGAAGAGAATACTTATGGCGCGACCAATACCACTGCCCCCTCCTGTGATTACTGCAATTTTATTTTCTAATGAAAACATATATTGTGATTATTAGATGTACTACTATACCCAGGCATTCTGAAGAAAACGGATCCAGTTCCTGTAAAAAATTTTTTCAATGTCATGGATCGTATAACCCCGCTTCAGCAATATGTTTTTCAATTTCTGTATATCTGCGATCGTTTCCACATCATACGGAGTTTGTTCTTTGCCAAAAGCACCATCCAGATCGGTGCCCATAGCAACATGATTACAATTACCTGCGATATTGCAGATATGATCAAAATGATCAACTATTTTTTCAAGATATACTCCACATTCAAGTGGATCATCCACACCGCGTATCCAATTATCGGTAAGCATCCATGTATCCAGAGCGCCGCCTATTACAGCACCACGTTCCACCAATATTTTAATTTGTTCATCCGATAACTGCCGCTGATGATTAACCAATGAACGGCAATTGTGGTGGCTCGCCCAAACAGGTCCTTTGAATAATTCAATTGCTTCTGTAAAACCTTCATCAGTTAAATGAGTTACATCAAGAATCATGGACAAGCGATCCATCTCCTGCAAGAGTTCTCTTCCTTTTATAGTCAAAGCACCGGTGGTACCTGTACCGGCAGCATAACGCCCGGGGCCATAGTGTGAGGGTCCACAAACCCGTAGTCCATATGAATATGCTTTTTCTAAATAAGATAGATGAACCAAAGAGTCTGCACCTTCTAAACTCAAAATATATCCAACCGGCTTTTTGACTGAGGGTTGTGAATTATCAAACCATAATCTGAGATGGTTTTCCAATTGCCTTGCATCTGTTATTTGTACCATCTCACCTTCCTCTTCCATCACTCTGTACCATGCAAGCTGTGCCTGCGTAATACCCCAGGCAATTTCAGGTGAGTTCCAGCCAGGTAGTGTAGAACCTGGTTCTACATATCGTGCTATTTGAGTAGCTACTACTAATCCAATATTACCCTTACGTAACTCGGGTAGAGCAACCGTTCCTTTACCTCTATCCAGCTTATCTGTCATTCCTTTCTCACGATCGCGAATCGAAAATACAGGCTGTCGAAGATCCCTGTTCCATTCAATGGCATTCATGGCGAGATCCAGGTGAGCATCTATTATAAATGTTTGCTGTTGATCCATTCTATAATACTGGACTTTTTATTTAAAAAGTAATGACTCTGTTACGTGCAATCACCTCCCATTTTTCAGAATACATATGCTCATTAATTACATACGCAGTTTCGTAAAGAGCTACCGTAGGACAAATATGATAAGGTACGCCATACCATACATCACCGATCTGATGTTCTGAAGTATCCGGTACCTGAACCACTAAATGTTCCTCACTATGACTCACCGGCACTGCATTTGGTTGATTCAGAAATATAACCCTTGAGTGTATAGGATTTTCAGATGCTACTGATTTATGTCCAAGGTCCAGGCATAATGTTTCCTGATCAATTTTCGAAATTACTCTGGTGATAACCACAGCTGCAATTGTAAAATCTAATTGAGGCATTGTAGTACGATACCCTTCATCCCAGAAAACAAAAGTCCCGGGGCTGGTTTCAACATTAGTATCCTGACAAAATACAGGAAATGCAGGTGTCCCTGACATTATGATTCTTAATTTTCTTGCGTCTATGGCTTCTATCTTTTCTTTTACTGATAAAACCGACTGATACATTTTAGAACACCTTTCTCTATACAAAGAAGTTCCTGCATCAGAGGTGGATCCATCATAAACATGCAGACCTTTTATTACAATGTTTTTTATTGAGTGGCAGTACATAAATAATTCCATCGCCTCTTCAGGTTTTATACCTGTTCTATTCATACCTACATTGAGGTCGATATAAATTTCTATGGAATGATTATGGAAAACTTCTGAAATTTCCTGTGCGGATTGTTTATTGTCGACCAAACAGGAAAAATGACTATCAGGAAATGCTTGTACTAACGAAAGAAGGCGTTCGGCTTTTACTGATGTAGGTTGATAGGCGAGTAGAATATCCGTTGCTCCGGCTATAGCTAACATTTCTGCTTCTGGTATAGTAGCACATTTAAATTTGGTGATCCCTGCAGCCAAAAGCATCTCTGTTACTTCACTTATCTTATGTGTTTTTACATGTGGACGGAGTAGTGAAATATCTTTTACTAAACTGATTGCCTTAATTATGTTTTGCTTTACCCGCTCTTTATAAATCAATAATGCCGGAGAATCAATTTCATTCGTATTCTGTATCTTATACCATTCCATTATGCATTCTCCTTTTCAGCTAATTTTTTCTTTACAACATCAGCAGGATATTTCAATGCCAGCCGGCGGATTTCATAACTAAATTCTTCAAAAACTTCTCTCCACATCTTTGCTTCTTCCGGGGTATATTCATGAAATCCATGAGCATTTAAAATTCCTTTTCCGCCAGCTTTTACAATATCATCTATTAATTTCGGGACCTCAGTTTGATTATTAAGTGTAGGTAGTAAATCTTTCATTACCGTATGATAAGCAGGAACACCTGTTAAATCCATCCACCGGAATACACCTACTAAAGTCATCCAGTAGCCCGCATTGTTACGACAAGCACGGTCTACATCTTCCACACTGGCATAACCGTTCTCTACTAAACTACACGCCTCTCTGTACATGGCATACATTAACCTGTTTGTTATAAATCCACGAATGTCTTTACGTACTAAAGTGGGTTCTTTTCCCCACATATGAGAAAGCCCGTAAAGCCATTCACCGTTTTCAGGATCACTCTCATCGCCGCAAATAATTTCCAAAAACCGGGTGGTGTGCGAAGGTTCTGCCCAATGTAATCCTAAAAAGCGTGACGGTAATTTTGTTTCTTTCTGTAATAGACTTATGGGAATTGCAGACGTATTGCTGGTAATAATACAATCATCCGCAACTACAGCTTCTATTTTAGCATATACTGATTTTTTTATCTCCACATTTTCTATCGTGCACTCAATAACCAGCTTACAGTTTTTTAATGCGCTATAATCTTCCGTTATAACAAGTTTGTTGAAGTGAAAATCTGGTTCTCTGTCTGTCAATCCTTGTTTATAGGATTTCGATAAATGTTCCCGAATGCGGGGTTCAGCAGTATCAACATCAGCTGAAATGGGAGCAACTGCAATTACAGAATGTCCAGCCATTAATAAACAGGTACAGATACTGCATCCCATTAAACTCAATCCTACAACACCTATTGTAATATCTTCGGGTTTAAAGTTTGATTCAGTCATAAGATATTTTTATTGCTATTGCTTTTTAATTAAGCAAGATTCAAGTCAGGAATTATTTTCCGGCACTTTGGCGATAGCGTCAATTTCAACTTTTATTCCATGTCCCAATACCGATTGCACAGTGGTTCTGGCTGGTCGTATTCCTGTAAAATGTTGGGCGTATACTGCATTATACTTTTCAAAATCATTGATGTCGCTCAGGTGAACGGTACATTTTACAATATCATTCATTGAACATCCGGCTGCTTCGCAGATACTTTTTATATTGTGTAATGTAAGAGTTGTTTCTTCTTCAATGGTGTTTAAAATAAATTTGCCGGTTTTAAAATCAACAGGACCTTGTCCGCTTACAAATAAAAAACCACCAGCCACTACGCCTGCCGAATAAGCACCGGTAGTAAAATGGGGATCCATTTTGTCAGGATGTTTAATTTCTATCTTCTGCATGTAAAATCTTTAGTTTCAATCAATCAATAATCATTCAACGGCGAAAATGTTCAAATAAAAAAAGTGAAAAACTTGTTCTAACTAAAGTACAACAAAAATCAGCAGAGAACCTACAATACATCTTGAACAAAGGTTGATAAAGAGTAGGTTTGCAACTCTAATTTACTCTTAGAAGATGAGGATATGAAATTATTCAGATTTGGTAAGCCAGGAGAAGAGAAACCTGCTGTATTCCTTGATGATAAAAAATATGATGCTTCCGCTTTTGTTGATGATTATGATGAAGAATTTTTTTCAGGTGGTGGTATTCAACAATTGCAACAGTTGATCAGAGATCATTTTGATCAATTCATTCTTTTACCTGCAAATGTTCGTTTAGGTCCTCCTGTTGGTCGTCCGAGTAAAATCATATGTATTGGTCTTAATTACATTGACCATGCTTTAGAAACAAAATCGCCTGTGCCAAAGGAACCTATTATATTTTTTAAATCTCAAACAGCCATCTGTGGTCCCAATGACGATGTGATACTTCCAAAGAATAGTATAAAAACAGATTGGGAAGTTGAGTTAGCTGTTGTCGTGGGAAAAAAAGCTTCTTATGTTCCTTTAGAAAAAGCAGAAGAATATATAGCAGGATACTTACTTCACAACGATTATAGCGAAAGGGAGTTTCAATTAGAAAGAGGAGGGCAATGGGTAAAGGGTAAAAGCTGCGACACCTTTGCACCCTTAGGTCCATTTTTAGTTACCCCTGATGAAATTGATGATGTATATAATTTAAAAATGTGGTTGACGGTAAATGGAAAAATGATGCAGGAAAGCAGCACCGGTAACATGATCTTCAAAGTTCCATTTCTGATACATTACATCAGCCAGTTTATGACTTTACTCCCCGGAGATATTATAAGTACCGGTACTCCAAAAGGTGTAGGATTAGGAATTAATCCACCGGTGTATCTGAAGGATGGAGATGTAGTGGAACTCAGTATTGAGGGATTAGGATCAGCAAAGCAAAATATTCGTTCTTATCAATAGTTAATCCATATCGCCTTTGTTCGTGTCCTGAGGCTGACCGAGAATAATTTTTCAGTTATATAATCTGTAATTTATTTTTTCAAAGATTGTTTTTTGTGTTATTTATAGTTTTAAAAAAGTACTCAATGAGTGTTTAAGTCAATTTGAACTTATGTATTTTCTTTAAGTTATGTCCGATGCAGATTAATTGCCATTCTGCTGTTGTCTTTTTGATTCCTTTTAGATAAAGATGGATGTAATTGAGATTGTGTTTGATGTTTCCAAAAACAGATTCAATACGCATTCGCTTCAGGTATTTTAATTTCCCTTCTACACTGTTTAATCTTTCTCTGATTTGTTGTCGGAGGAACGCTCTTTTCTCAACATGTATTTGCCGGTATTTTCCTTTTGTACAAAGGGGTTGCTTTTCACATGAAGGGCAATCTTTGCAGATATATATCGTGCTTTGCTGTTTTGTTCTTTTATGTGTACTGTTACTGTAAAAAGGCAGCTCCTTATTCTCTGGGCAGACGAAGCAATTTTTTTCCCGATTATATATGAAGTGATTCCTGTGATATGGATTATCTTCCTTTTCTGCTTCAATGTTCATTTGCTGATCCGGAATGTATATTACTTTATCTCTGTCATTCAATTCCTCAAAATTATCAAAGGAAGCATAACCACTATCGGCCAATATCTCTGTGTAAATTTCCTGTGTTGTTTCTTCTGCATTATTGACTGATGTAATAGTTGCTGTACGGTCGCTCGGGCAATTGCTGGTATATGCACTTACAATAATGCCGTCCTCACTGATAGCTGTTTGACAACTGTAGTTCACATCAATCTTTCCGTTACCCTTAATAAACTTCGCTTCTTTATCTGTTAAATTAATCCGTTCTTTTTCTCCATTCATTTGTTCAAGAACTTCTTTAATTTTCTCTTTTAATTTTTGTTTTGAACGTAATACTTCCGGCAGTTCATCACCACGTTTTTCTCCATATTGTTTGTCTTCCTCTTCATCTATTTGTGCAGCTTCATCCAGGATATTTTTAATATCAGTATCTATGCGTTCAACCCATTGCTCATACTGCTGTTTGGTTTTGCTGCGGTCTGCACTGGCATTCGCTTTTAATTTGGTGCTATCGATAATTAATGTACCTGCTTTACACATGCCAAGACCTTTGCATAATTGTACAACATGTATAAATGCTTTCTGAATAAAATCTATATTATCTTTTCTAAAGTCATTAATAGTTCTGAAGTCGGGTTTATACATAGCAGCTAAAAACATAAATGCTGTATCACTTTCACAGGCTGCTGCAATATTTCTGCCTGAACGCATGCCAATACTATATCCATAAAATAAAATCTTGAGTAACAAATACGGATGATAACTCTTTTGACCCAGATGGCTATACTTAGCTTCAATGGTGCTTACATCAATGGTTTCAACAACATCATTGATTACCCTTGCTAAATGACCTGAAGGAATAAAGTCTCAACACTTGGAGGAAGCAACATTAATTGATCGGGACTTACTGGCTTAAATTTTTGCATATTACATAGACAAAAATTATTTATTATTTACTGCTTACTAATTATCAACAACTGTGGAATTCTCGGTCAGCCTCTCCTCACGAACCATTAAGTCATTTAAATTTTACCAATGAAGGTTTCGTTTCTTTCTGAAGCCTTCCTGCCACTTTCTCCACCTGCCCAAATACTCTAAAAAAATTCTCACCGGTTATTTTTCTTAGTTCACTTTCAGTCCATCCCCTTCTTGCCAGTTCAGTTAACAGATTTGGATAAGTGCTTACATCTTCCAGTCCTTTTATAGTAAATGGTATCCCGTCATAATCCCCTGCCATTCCAATATGATCTACCCCAATTAGATTTTTTACATAATCAAAATGATCAGCCATATGCTTGACAGTTACAACAGGTTTTGGCTTTTCTCTCTCCCAGGTATACATCACCTGCCTTAGTTTCCCCGTATCAGCAGGGTATTGTTTTATTGTGCTATAGTATATGCTATCTCCTTCATTCATCCATTTGTTGAATTCATTTGTGGTGAAATATGGAACAAAAGTGAGCATAATAACTCCACCGTTTTGTTTCAGTCTAAGCAAAACATCATCCGGAACATTACGATTTACATGGGTCAAAGCTTTCACATTGGAATGGCTGAAAATAACAGGTGCTTTTGTAACATCTAAAACGTCGTTCATAGCCTTTGCAGAAATATGCGATATATCAATCACCACTCCAAGGCGGTTCATTTCCTCTACCATCTCTCTGCCGACAGAAGATATTCCGTTATGCCTTGCAGTGTCATCACTGCCATCTGCCAAACCATTGGTTGTATAAGCAAATGTTACACTTCGCAAACCAAGTTTATAATAAGTGCGTAATAATGCAGGATCATTTTTCAATCTGTCAGCTCCTTCAAGTATAGGAAGCAATGCCACTTTCTTTTCTTTCATTGTCTTTTTTATTTCTGAGCTTGAGCCTACAATTTTCAAATCTTTTTGATAAGTTTTCTCCATACGATAAAGTAAATCCCAAGCTTGGAGGTAAGCAACAAGGCTGCTATCTCGTCCTTCCACATTCATCAAAACAGCACCCACACCCCCTTTGCGCCAGCGTGGAATATCAGTATGCCCCTTTGCAATGCTATCTATTCTATAATCTTTTAAATCTCTTGGACATGCTTTACAACCAACATAATGAATAAAGAGATCGTTATGCCCGTCAATGACAGGTGAAATTTTTAAAACCTTGTGAACAAGTGTTCTGGCTTCAGCTTCAGTGCGAATGTATTTTGTAACCGGCTTTGTTTGTCCGTATACTGTTGGTATACAAAACATAAAAATGAAAACAGTAAGGCATGTCTGCCTAACTATTTGGGGTAGCCTATCTTTTTTCATTTTAATCAATTGCTTGTTTTAATTATTTCTTTTCTTCTTTTTTTTCGGTTCTGTAGGCGTTAATTTAATGCCCATTTGCATCACGAGCTTTAAATGATCCGCAACATGCTGATGAATCACACATTTTCCCTTTTTGAAAGTGAATATTTCCGTATACATCGATGTTTAATCTGTTGGCCTCCTCAAAAATGGCTTCAACCACACTATCTCTTAAATTGTTATAAATCTTAATAAAGTCATAACCCATTGCTTTATGACGTCTTACTGCTGCTATCGCATCTTTGCGGTTGTCTGCAACTTCCCAGCCTTCAAGAGAGAAAACCAGGTTCTGATAATTGGCTGGTGGTGTACCTTCAAATGTTTCTCCGGCTGTATAAATTTTGGGCCCTTGTAATTCGCCACTTTCCTGCTGTCGCTTCCATCCTAAAGTAGTGGTATCACCGTCCATTATTCTTGTGCCGGTTACGCCATGTATTAGCATTAGTAGCAAATCTCTTTTCGATAACGGATGTGAATGCATATCCCACAAACCAGGAATGAGATACCTGTCTTTTCCATTGACCACAACAGGTGCGGTTAATTTTTTTGCAGCATGACTGAAGATTTCTAAAATTCTTTTGTCCCGGATCAATATATCCTGCTCCGGAATCAGCCTGCTATTTTCAACATCAACAATATTTATGTTTTCAATCAGGAGATCACCACTTAATTGGTGATTTGCAGAAGATGAATTTTTTCTGCTTGTACAGGAAAAGAATATTGACATGCAAAGAATCAGCAGAATGTATTTCATAAATGTTTATTTAGTTGATTTTACATTAGCATCACTTTCCATACACTGCTGATGTGAACATATACATTTGATGCACCCACATCAGCGCAAGCAGTTCATTCATCCTGGGCCTTGCTGCGTGCATGATGTAAAGTCGTAACCGGGCGTATCAGCGCAAGCAAAAGAGCTAAACCGGCGATTACTCCAAGCCCCCATACCATCCAGTCGATGGCGTACCACCTCGCCGCCCGGCTTTGCAACACTGGGTCTACTTCATCGCTATAGCCCTTTGCGAGCATTTCGGCGAACATGGGCTCCAGGTAGAAACCCGCCACGAGCCCCCCGATGAGGAACATAGTCAGCGCGAACAGCAGAAGTTTTCGGCGCCGGGTCTTCCAGTTCGTAATTAAGGCGATGACCATCAGCACGAAAGTGATAGGAGGAACGGTACTCCAAAAGGCACTACTGTTGTAACCGTATTCTCCCTCGAACATGGCAAAGGAACGGGGTGGAGCTTCTGCGACAGTACTGGCTATAATTGTAAGCGCAAAAAGCTGGGCTCCGAATTGGATGAAGCAACTGGTGACTACCGCCATCAAGGTGACGTTAGATAGATTTAATTCTTTCATAAATGTTTATTAAGTCGTGTATTCATTGCATTAGAAAATACTTATTCATAAAATATAAATTTGTGCATTGCTTAATTACCATGGTGCCGTTTTATTTCTGCTTCACTCAATTGCAGAAACCTCGCAGCATTGTTATATAAAATATCTCTCTTTTGCTTCTGTGTCAGGTAATCAGCTTTTTCTATGATTTGTATTCCTATCTCTAAAAGTTCAGGCCATACCATTTGGTCAGAGCCGTACATTACCCGGTTTCCAAAACCGGCATCCATAATTCTTTTTAGATAACTGCTAAAAGCAGGTTTGGTGAAGTCTGTTATGAGACCGCTGATATCTACATACACATGGGGGTGCACCCACATCAGCGCAAGCAATTCATCTATCATAGGCCATGCAGCATGCATGATGTACACTCTTAACCGCGGATATTTTATAAGCACTTCTTCCATCAATAACGGGCTATGCAACCTGGCTCTAACTTTTTCCCAGCCAGGCATGTATGGCGCACCCATTGGTGTTGGGCCGATATGTATGCCAACAGGTATGTTCAGCTCTTGCAGCACAGCCCAATATGGATCGAGTGAAGGATCATCTGGTGGTATTCCTGCGTATTGTGCCATTATTTCGCCAAACACCTGGAACTTTCCCGATTGAAACAGATTTCGAACAGAATCAGGTGACGGATTGGGACCACCACCTCTATATATCAGACTTGAAATAATTCTGTCCGGCTCAGCAGCTTTCCATTGCTCAATCAACCTGCCACTTGCCACAGCATATACATTCCGCCGTTTCATAATCGCAAATGTTTTGTTCATCACATCTTCATCTGTTTTTTGAGACATGATCAATTGCTTGCAGGAAGTGTCCATCATTAAAGTTTCCAACCATTCCTTTCCTGTAGCTGAAACGGGCCACTCATCTACATGTATGCAATATGGAATTGGTGGTGGCCCTGCAAAGTTTGCTTTGTTGGCATGCATGTGCATGTCGATAATGGGCAGGGGCAAAATTTGTTTTGTTGTTTTTTTATGGCTGTTTTTTACTTTGCCATTATTTGGAGAAGCGGTTTGTGCATACGTAGAGATAGTAATGTAAAAGAGTAAAATGACTATGTACAAAATGTATCTTAGATATTTGTTGCGTTGCATTTTTTAAATTATTTTATACTTAGTTTATTTTATCCTTAACCTTACTTTTCAATTTATAAGGCACACTCGTTGGCTCGTCAAACTTCAGATATGTATCAAAAAAAGGAAGCAACTCTGTATAAATTCTTCCATCAAAACCACCCAACATATTGGTATGGTCGCCGATGTATTCTTCTGCAAAATGTTTTATCCTGTATGCTTCCAGCTTTTTGCTGAATTGAAGGGCAGTGGCAGGGATGTGATTAAATTCTTCATTTCTTCCCCAGTCAATTTTTAAAGCCACTAAACTTCTTAACCCTGGCAAATGATGTTCAATCATATTTACCGGAAAGTTTTTTTCCCATTGTTTGATTATTTCTACATTATAAACAGCACTATCACCAATGAAACTAACAGGAAGGTTAGCCTGCAAAAGTTTATTGCTCTCATTAGGAGAATAAGTTCTTCCCATAGCGCTTAATACAGCGGCGTAGAAACCAACTTCATCAAACGGTCCATCATCTGAAGATCCTTTTAAAATGTCTTGTTGTGTTTTTGCTTTACTGATCCTTTTAAAACCACTATTCCTTACAGTAAAGTCGTGCGACCAGTTTAATACCGCAGGACTCATGGAATACACGACCGCAAACACATCAGGAAAAAGCATCCCTATTTTTAATGCGCCATTACCGCCCATAGAATGGCCGGAAAGGCCCCGACTGTTTCGCTCCGGTATGGTACGAAAGTTTTTATCTGTGTAAGCCACCACGTCTTTTCCAATATAATCCGCCCAGTTACCAGTTAGTGTTGAATTGGTATAAAAACTTCCCCTAAAGCGGTTGTCGCTATTTGGCAACACCAAAATCATGGGACCGATCCTACCACTGCTGATAGCCTTATCCATCAGTTCTTTTAATCCAGTGTATAAAAACATTAAACTATCATTACCACCAACACCATGCAAAAAATAAATAGTTGGATAGCGTTGATTGCTTTCTTCATAACCCGGCGGCAGGTAAATAGAAACCTGGCGCAATGGGTCTTCTCCGCCTTTGTTATTTTGAATTGAATGGGCCAAAAATTTTTGTACAATAATTTTCCCTTCTTTATCCTGGCTATAACCGTTTACTGTCAGGAGCAATAAGAAAATGCGTAGCAATAGTTTTTTCATAATTGTGTGTTTAATCATATTTAAATATTGCTTTTGTATTCTTTTAAATGAAATTTTCATAATTCCGAAAACAGAAGAATTCAAGTCCCACCACATTTTTTTAAAAGTCTATTGATCTTTCTAATTCAACAAACAAATGCTTTCATATAATCCTTTTATCATTCGTTTGTTTTAAGCAATATTGGGTTAAAATTATTTTCTTTTGGTGGTTTTATAAATGGCTGCACCTTCCAATACGTTAAACTGCGCCATGCCCATTCAAACGGATTTACTATTTATAAATAACTCAACCACCATTTTTCTTTGTGTGCTGTTTTGTACCTGTCGTACCACTTACACAAAGGATATAACAAAAGGACAATACCTATCCATACTAGATAAGTAAACCCTAATGAAAACCCATAGTCCTTTAATTGCGGATCTAGCCATGGTCTGCGTTGCAATATCATATCACTCCAGCTATAGCCAGATAATTGAGCAGCCAGCATGGCAACCAGATGGATAAGATAAAGATGCAAAATGTAATAAAACATAGGAACCCGGCCTATATGAATGATGACTTGAGCAAGTTTGCCTGATATTGTTTCTGCAAAAGCAAGAAAAATAAAAGCAGGGCCAATGGTCATCAGGATATATAATAATGAAGGCGGGTACTTGGTAGTATTTAAAAAAGACAGAACAGTAAATGCTATAGATTTTTGTTCAGTCCAGGGATGCAAATCTCCATACACATTGATGAGACGAAGAAGAATAAAAACAAAGATTGCAGATGATCCGATAACCAATAACCATTGTTTTCTCCTTGCTGCATTTATATTTGATGTATACAGACTTCCAAAGCAATAGCCTAAAGCCATTACACCGATCCATGGCAAAACCGGATACGAAATTCGAACAAGGTGTGTCGCATTAATACGAAAAAGTTTTTCTTCATGCAATGCAGCCCAGGCAAAACCATTGAAGTGAATACCATCGAGCAGGTTGTGTCCGGCCACAATAATTATTGCTATGATAAGAATGATTTTTTTTGGAAGGTGAATTAAAGCTGCTAATGCAATCATACTTATTCCCAATGCCCATATCACCTGTAAGCCAATGAAAGGCAGCTTTATATTGAACGACCAACTAAAATTTATAATAGTTACTTCAAGAAGCATTAGCCATAGGCCCCTTTTTAATAAGAAAACTGAAAGTTCTTTTTTTGTTTTGCGCTGGCCCAAAAGAAAAGTTGAAGTGCCTGCAAGGAATACAAATACAGGCGCACAAAAATGTGTTATCCACCTGGTGAAAAAAAGTATAACATTAGTTTGCTCCAGGTCGGTTGGTTCAAAGCGCAACGAATCAGCATGAAGATAATCTCTTGTATGATCCAGTGCCATAATGATCATTACAATGCCCCGCAAAAGATCAATTGAGGTAATGCGGTGGGTAACAGCTAATGGCTGAATGAATTTATTTTTCTCAATTTTTAAGTTTTGCGTGCTTGCAATCATAATAACAAATAAATTAAGCAGAATAATTATTATGGAATGATCTTTCCCTCAATTGTTTTTTTCATCATCGGCTGCTTTTTCCAATATGTCAAACTTCTCCATAACCACTCAAAAGGTCCAAAACGGAAGTATCGCAGCCAAATATGACTAAAAGTGATTTGGAATGCCCATACGGCAAATACTACCAGGTATAACTGGTGACGCTCCATTTGTCCATATAAGCCAAGCCCGATTCCATAAAATAGAACAAGCGCAATAAGTGATTGCATCAGGTAATTGGTAAAAGCCATTTGCCCCGGTGCCTGCATCAATTTAAACAACCATTTAAAAACACCTGATTTGTAAAGGAGCATAATAGCACCAAACATACCTAATGTGCGAAAGGCACGGTCGAGCTCATAATAGTGGAATGAAGCGGATTTAGTATTTTCAAAATTGTTATACCCTGAGTTTATATAATCCTGCACTC
>MWVT01000078.1_pt1 | contig 17245 bp, 10 predicted proteins | sample 1047201 | NCBI WGS metagenome assembly MWVT01 (sample SAMN06349988, study PRJNA376086) | soil metagenome | isolation source: TG5-1 sample Antarctic (ecotone) soil | place: Antarctica | collected 2015-01-13 | reverse complement strand
GGATTAACTGATCCGCCTAAATCAGCTTCACTGAATATCGAAAATATGCCTGCAGTGGTGTGGATAGGTCATTCTATACATGGCAATGAACCCAGTGGCTCCAATGCCGCCCTCGTCAGTGCATATTACCTCGCAGCAGCGCAGGGGAAAAACATTGATGAATTACTCCAAAATGTAGTTATACTTTTTGATCCTTCATTCAATCCTGATGGCCTGCAAAGATTTTCTACCTGGGTCAATCAACATAAAAGTAAAAACCTGGTTACCGATCCCAATTCAAGAGAATTCAATGAAGTATGGCCCGGAGGGAGATTCAATCATTACTGGTTTGATCTTAACCGCGACTGGTTGCCGGCTGTACATATAGAAAGCCAAAATCGCCTCACCTGGTTTCATAAATGGAAGCCCAATATTTTAACTGACCATCATGAGCAAGGTAGCAATGCTACATTCTTTTTTCAACCCGGCGTACCATCACGTGTCAATCCGCTCACGCCTGCAAAAAACCAGGAGCTTACCGCCAAATTAGGAAAGTATCATGCGGCATTTTTAGACCGTATCGGTTCTTTGTATTTTACCAAAGAAGCCTACGATGATTATTATTACGGCAAGGGTTCTACTTACCCAGATGTGAATGGGGCCATCGGTATTTTGTTTGAACAGGCATCAAGCCGCGGACATGCACAGCAAACAGCTAACGGCATTTTGCGTTTTCCCATGACCATTAAAAATCAATTCATCACTACACTGTCAACACTGGAAGGTGCCAAAGATTTAAGAAAAGAATTCCTATCATTTCAACGGGATTTTTATAAAACATCTGCATCAGAATCATCAGCCGCTGCTACCAAGGCTTATGTGTTTGGCGATGCAAAAGACAGGGGCAAAACTGCCGAATTTATAACGATGCTGAAACGACACGAGATTGACATTTATGAATTAAAGAATAATTTAAAAGCAAATGGGTATGATTTTAAATCCGGTACTACTTATGTAGTGCCTGCTGCCCAAAATCAACACCGCCTGATACGTGGCATATTCGATAAAACGCTTACGTACAAAGACAGTCTTTTTTATGACATTACATCCTGGACTATGCCGCTTGCCTTTGGGCTGTCTTATGCAGAGCTCGGTAGCACTCAATACACAGAATCTTTATTGGGTGAAAAAATTTCTGACATAAAAAAAATTGGACAGCCGGCATTAACGAAGAGCGAATATGCTTACCTTATCGAATGGAGCGAACTCTTTGCACCTGCTGCTTTGTATGAAATTCAAAATGCAGGTATTGGTACGAGAGTAGCAACCGCTACTTTTGAAATGCTTATAAATGGCGCTTCTAAAAAATTTGATGCCGGTACCATTATGATACCTGTACAAATGCAAGCCATGGCAAGTGAAAAATTATTTGAAACATTGAAGACCATTAGTCAAAAATATAATTTGCCATTATATGCCTTGAATACAGGATCTGTTTTATCTGGAAGTGACATAGGCAGCAGCAGGTTGGCAAACGTTACAAAGCCGGTGGTAGCCATGATCACAGGTGCGGGTGTAAATGCAACTGATGCAGGAGAATTCTGGCACCTGATGGATCAGCGTATGAATATCCCGCTTTCACACCTGGAACCCGGAACGTTTAACCGCGTTGATTTAGGTAAATACAATACCATCGTAATGGTAGGTGGAAATTATAATGAATTGAATAAAGATAAATTAAAAGTATGGGTACAGGGTGGTGGCAATCTGATAGTGATGGAAGAAGCAGTAACCTGGGCGTCTCAGGCAGGTATTAGTAATGTGACATTTAAGAAAGCGAAAGGCGGCGCAGATAGTATGCAGATGCTTGCCTATGTGGACAAGGAACAAATAGAAGGTGCACAGGCTGTACGCGGGGTAATCTTGCGGGCAGAAGCCGATTTAACGCATCCCCTTTCTTTTGGGTATTCCCATCCATACATCAGTTTATTCAAGTCGAATAGGGTGTTTATGGAAAAGAGTAAAAACCCCTTTGCCACGCCATTTTATTATAAGGAAAAACCTTTACAAAGCGGATGGATGAGCAGGCAAAATGCAGATGCCGCAAAAAACTCTGCAGCTGTTATAGTCAGCGGCCTTGGATCAGGTAAAGTGATCTCAATTGCAGATAATCCCAATTTCAGGGCATTCTGGTTGTCTGGTACCAAGCTAATGATGAATGCAATTTTCTTTGGCCGTATGATAGATACAGGTTTTAGTGCCGGGGAATAGGTAATAGTTTTATTTTTGTATGTACACTATTAAATAGAATTGAAATGAATAAAGAATTCAGCCACAACAATAATGAGCAAATGAATAATCAAGGGGATCAACAGAAAATAAATCAGCCGCTTGAAGAAAATGAAATTGAAAGAAAAGCACAAGAGCGGGCACCCGTAGTGAGCACTGAAGATGTAAAGAACCGTGTGCGACAGGAAGGTGAAGAGGGAAGAGTGGATCCTGATATTTCGAGTGAAGTGAGTGGTGAACCTAATATAGATTACGCAATTAAAAAATCTTCAGGAAATACAATGGATCCTGAAAATCAAAATTCTCCAAATGCAGTTCGTGGCGACAATGCCATAAAAAACCCTGATGACTGGACTACAGGTGAGGAACCAATAACCGGCGCCCAACGCTCATATTTGAAAACTTTATCTGATGAAGCAGGAGAAGAGATGGATGAAAACCTGACGAAAGCTGAGGCTTCAAAAAAAATAGAAGAATTGCAGCGAAAGACAGGAAGGGGAAAGTAAATTGAAACTTTTTCCTGTTTTAAAAAGGACACTCTTTTAGCCTTAATGCTTTTTGTTACTAATAATTTTTTGATATGCTTGTGTCATTGCATCTTTCAGCATTGAAAACCGCAGTTGATTCAATTCAAAATAGGTAGCTCCCTTTAATCCCCATTTATTAGGAACAGGATAAATAACAGATTTATCAAAAGTTGAGAAAACTGACTGATCTATCGGGGAAAGAAGTAAGCAAGCACGCATGTTTTTTATATCAAGTGTTGCAAATATTTTTTTATTTACCCTGAATGAAGTTTTCTCAAAATGTGGTTGTTCGGTTGCTTCGGGATAACACAGCGCTAATTTTCTAAAAGTTTCAATACTTATCATTGTTAAAAATAATATTTAGACAATATTGCTTGTACTTATTATTGTTATACAGTTTTAATTTGAAGTCTTTAGATTGAAACTAACCTTTTCAAATAATCGGGAATTTTGTAATTTACATAGCCCTTGCCGAAGAAAAATTTTCTTTAATAAGAAACAAAGCTTTTTCTAACTGAACGTCTTTATCTTTTAATACATCATTTATCTCAGGAATTACTTCATAATCAGGAAGGGTTCCCCTTCCTTTCGGCTGGCGTATAAAATCATCAGTGACTGCAGTAAAAATTCTTATTGTTGGAATTCTTACCGCAAGCTTGCTGCCGGGCAATATCAAATTAATATAATTTCCGCCAGTCGCACCATAATAACACCCACCAGTTTCTTCTCCTACTATAATTGCCCTTTTATTGTATTTGGCAATGGCAACAAATTCTGAAGCCGCTGATGAAGTATAGCCGGAAGTTAAAATAAAAACATTGCCATTAAACCTGTAGTCTTTTTCCGGTTGCTTAAATGAAGTGCCGGCATATCGGTAGTTCATTAAGTATTTTCCATTTTGTTCATTTATACCACGAAGGTTTTTAAATGATCCCTCATTTTTAAAAAAGTGAGAATAGGTAAAATTTCCTGAATTCATTTCAGCTCTTTTTAAATGAAGGAATGAATCAGTAGCTAAATATGAAAATAGTACAGGAATATTATCGTTGTTCCCTCCTCCATTTTGGCGCAAGTCAATAATGAGATGCTTAATATTTTTTTCTCTTATTGATTTTAAAATTGCCTTTATCGAATCACTGAATTCTTTTGATTTAATATTAAAGCTATTGATCGTAAGAATGGCTATATTATTACTCTTGAAATTTACAAAAACCGGCTGTTGAAGAGAATTGTTTTTTCCTTTCAATGCTTCTGCTTTCATAGCTTTTACAGTAAAGGAAACAGGCTTTAATGAGGCACTGTCAATTGATTCAATAGTAAAAGTTTCGGATTCGCCAAAGTATAATGCATAACCTTCCAGAAAAGCGCCTTTACTTAGGAGATTATATTTATAAGTTTCATTGAATCCATCTGCAGACAGGCTGTTAAGAATCCTTTGGACAATTTCCTTTGCAGGAGTGTTATTAATAGAAATTATTTCTTCGCCTTTATGCCCGGTATTATTATAATCATTGGTTATATAAATTTTTCCCTTTGTACTATAAAAAGTAAAAGGCAAAATTTTAGTAAATATAAAATCAAGATCCGATCCACCAGAGAGACGAAGATTAGTATGACCGCACTTCACTTTGGCCACGAGGGGTAATAGCATTTTAAAAAATGCAACGGGGGTCATATCCTTATCCAATGCTGTATAAGTACTGTCGAAAAAACGATTCATCTCGAAAGTATCAGAATACCAGTAAAGCCCTGGGTGAGCTTCTTCCAGCGTCTGTCGCAATATTTGAAAATCCTTTTTTAAAAGAGAGGATTTTATTTGCTTATTGTCTTTGTTTTCATTTTGAAAAAAACACGAGTAGTTTAAAATCAACAAGAAAAACAAAACAATTTTAACCCTTGCCACATTAGTGGATTTAAAGTTATTTAACCTCTTAATTAAAAAAAACCAGCTCATTCTGAAGTGGTTTTTCCATTTATTTAAAAACCTTTTTTCTGTTGGGCTCTTTGCATTGGCGTGACACCGGTGGACTGCCCGCGACCTGCTCCGGTTTTTTGTTTAAACACCTGAAAGCGGGTAGGCTCCCCTATTATGTTTCCAATGGTATTGTTAGCCTCATTTATGTCTGCTGTTTCTTTATACGGATCGAGTTGTACCGAGGCTACTTCTTTATCCTTTGCAAAAAACTTGGTGACATTGTTTTCATTTTGCCTCCACACCTGTGCCGGTATCCGATCTATTTCTTTAGTACCATCTTTATATGTCCACTCAACGATTATAGGCATTACCAATCCACCTTTATTGGAAAATTTTAATTCATAAAAATGTTTGTTTGCCAGATTCATTTTACTGTTTTCATCTAAGGGCTCAAAATTCCCACCATTAGTAGACTTGTATTTTGCCGTATCGTAAGGCTCAATACCGCGGGCATATCTCCAGTAAAAATCACGCAAAGCAGTATCAGCATCAGTGGCAAATCGTATGGATTTGTCTTCGCGGTTACGGATCTTGGAAAGGTCTTCAAATGTGGATACATTAGGCTTTGCCAGGCTCAACATAGTATCTCGTGCAGCAGGTGGCGTAGCATTGAGATCAGCACGGGCATACTTTACAGAATCAAGTGAAATATCGGTGGCATCTGTGCCGAAAAACCATCCTCTCCAAAACCAGTCGAGGTCTTCAGCAGTAGCATCTTCAATAGTACGGAATAGATCAGCCGGTGTAGGGTGCTTGAATGCCCAGCGGCGTGCATACTCTTTAAATGCATAATCAAATAATTTTCGCCCCACGATTGTCTCCCGGAGTATGTTTAATCCGGTTGCAGGTTTGCCATAAGCATTGCTGCCAAAGTTTCTGATATTTTCACTATTGGTCATGATAGGTTCCAACTGGTCTTTGGGTAGTTTCATATATTCAGCTATTTCTCTTGCAGGCCCGCGACGCGATGGATATTTATTATCCCATAATTCCTGAGATAGGTGCTGCACATAAGAATTTAACCCTTCATCCATCCATGTCCACTGGCGCTCATCGCTGTTTACAATCATCGGGAAAAAATTATGGCCTACTTCGTGAATGATCACACCTATGGTTCCATATTTTGTTTGTTCGCTGTACGTACCGTCTTTATTGGTTCTCCCGTTATTGAAACAGATCATCGGGTATTCCATTCCGCTGGATGCTTCTACGCTAATAGCAACAGGATAGGGATAAGGTATCGTAAAATCTGAATAGGTTTTAATGGTGTGTGCAACAGCTTTTGTAGAATAACGCAACCAGAGGGCATAAGCTTCTTTAGGATAGTAGCTCATGCACATTATTTTTTTGCCTTCTACAGTTACAGGCATGGCATCCCATACGAATTTGCGGCTGGCTGTCCAGGCAAAATCACGAACGTTATTGGCATGATATACCCAGGTTTTTTTGCCGTTGGTTTTTTCTTTTTCATTCTCTTTAGCTTCTGCCAGTGTCACTACTTCAAGTGGTTCTTTTGCTGTTTGCGCTTTATTCCAGCGGGCTAATTGTGCAGGTGTCAAATTCTGTGCATAATTCTGACATTCACCGGTTGAGCCTACAATGTGATCTGCAGGCACTGTCATCTCCACCTTGAAATTTCCAAACGATAAGGTGAATTCACCGCTTCCTGCGAACTGCTGGTTTTGCCAGCCTGCATAATCGTTATACACACACAGGCGTGGATACCATTGCGACATGGTAAATACATGGTTGCCGTCTTCCGGAAAAAATTCAAAACCTCCACGACCACCCTGCACCTGGCGATCGGGTATGCGATAGTTCCAGTCAATATTTAATATGTATTTCTGTCCTGGCTTCAATGGTTGCGGTAAGTCAACACGCATCATTGTTTTGTTGATAAGATATGTGAGCTTCTTACCTGCCGCATCGGTGAGCTTTGTAATATTCACTCCAAAATCATTTTCAGTATTAATACCAGGCATTTTCTGCAATGCTTCCACAGTAGTTTGCTTCGGCATAGGATTGCTGTTTTGATAATTGGCATTTTGCGTAGCGCTGTGTTCATTCTCATCCAGTTGTATCCACAGGTAAGTGAGTACATCAGGTGAATTATTAAAATAAGTAATCGTCTCGCTACCTTTCAGCCTTAATGCTTTTTCATCGAGCTCACATTTAATGTTGTAGTCCACTCTTTGCTGCCAGTACTTTGGTCCTGGAGCACCGCTTGCGGTTCTGTACTCATTTGGTGTTGGAAGTACAGTGCCCAATTGTTCAAACTTATTACCATGATTAGAGCCTGCATTATTTTGAATATTTTGCCCAAATGAAACAGTAAAAATTGCTGATGCTGCAAGAAGTAAAAAAAACTTATTCATATACATAGTCATTGTTGAAAATTATGATGGATAACGTTCTATAGCCATTTTAAGTGCCAGGCTGAATATGGCCGCTGATACAAATATCACCCATTCCCGCCTTTGCACTTTCAATAAATTAATAAAAAGGTAAGCTATCAAAAGGATAAAGAATACTATGATTATTTGACCTGCTTCCAAACCTAAATTAAAACCTAATAGCGACCATCCCAGATTCTGATCTTTTGCGAGCATGAATCTTAAATTATTGGCGTAGCCCAGGCCATGTATCAATCCAAAAAATAAGGCAAGGAAATAATTAAGCTGTATTTTTTTAGGGCTAAAATTCTTTTGAAAAAGATTGGTGATAGCAGTAAATACAATGGTACACGGTATCAAAAATTCAACCAATTCAGATCCTACTTCTATTATATTGAATGTACTTAAGGCAAGGGTAATCGAATGGCCAATGGTGAAAGCGGTGACCAAAATCAACACTTGCTTCCAGTCCCTAATGGTATAAATAGCCGCCAGCACGAAAACAAATAGAATGTGATCCAGTGCATCCAGGCTCATTATATGATCCCAGCCTAGTTTGAAATAAAAACCCATATCACTCATGCATACAAACTGTTTTAACCTTTTAAAAATTATCCGCTTTAAAATAAAGCAGAGTTTTGCAGTGAGAAAAAATTATTCTATCAATGGTATTTCTGTTTGTTAAATGGTTGACGATTACACTTTTTGGATTGAGCCATCCATTTTATTTAAGTGTATCAGAGATCAATCATAATGCAAAAGATAAAACCCTTGAGATCAGTTGTAAGATTTTTGCAAACGACATGGAAGAGATTTTGAAAAAAATTTATAAAGCACCGGTTGATTTGGCAAATGTAAAAATGCAGCCCGTAAATGATAAACTAATACAAGATTATATTTCCAAACATTTCATTATAAACACGGATGGCAAAACTTCCCGGCTTTCTTATATTGGTTTTGAAAAAGAGTCTGCTGCTGTTTATTGTTATTTTGAAGTGGCTAATATTTCTTCTGTAAAAAGACTGGATATCACCAATAGCATACTCCAGGATTTTACTGATAAGCAGACCAATATTATTCATGTGATCGTGAATGGTAAGCGGACAAGCACTAAATTGGATTATCCAAAAAAACAGGCAAGTTTTAATTTTTGATTGTCTCGCAGCGAACGCGGCGGAGAAGCAACCGCAGCACTGCCTTTCACGCCCCCAGTACGGACGTCTCTGCGTGAAGTGTATAGTGAACTGAATTCTACAGTTAAAGTATTAAATTTATACAAACACACTTCATGACTGCTTTCAATCGCCGTTCCTTTTTACAGGCAACAGGTATTACGGCTGCAACAGCTTTCTTATCATCAATCACGCAACCTGCATGGAGCCGCAATTTGAAACAGGTGATCAATGAAGCGAATAAAATGTCGCCGGATGAACTGGCCACAGAAGAAGAATTCTGGTATTACATACAACAAGCATTCACTGTATCATCATCTATCATCAACCTGAATAATGGGGGTGTATCTCCTGCACCCAAAACCGTGCAGGAAGCCATGAAAAGATATTACGATTACAGTAATGAAGCGCCCAGCTATTATATGTGGCGCATACTGGATCAGGGACGTGAGACCTTGCGAAACAATCTTGCAAAACTTGGAGGCTGTAGTGCAGAAGAAATAGTAATCAACCGCAATTCTTCTGAAGGTCTTGAAACCGTGATTTTCGGAATGCAGTTGAAGGCAGGCGATGAGGTAGTACTTTCCAAACAAGACTATCCCAACATGATCAATGCCTGGAAGCAAAGGGAACAAAGAGACGGATTAAAGCTGGTATGGGTAAATCTTGAACTCCCTTCAGAAGATGAGCAATACATAATTAATCAATATGTTTCACAATTTTCATCCCGGACAAAAGTGGTGCATATCACACATGTCATCAACTGGAACGGCCAGATTATACCGGTACGAAAAATAGCTGACGCAGCAAAAAAGCGAAACATAGAGGTGGTGGTGGATGGCGCACATTCATTTGCACATTTCGATTTTAAAATACCGGATCTGGGTGCAGATTATTTTGCGGCAAGCCTGCACAAATGGTTGTATGCTCCCATTGGCAGTGGTATGCTTTATGTAAAAAAAGAAAAGATTAAAAGCCTATACCCACTCTTTGCAACTGATGTTCCACTAAAAGATGACATCAGAAAATTTGAACACCTCGGCACCCGTCCTTTTTTCATTGAGCAAGCTATTAACAAGGCAATAGAATTTCATGAAATGATTGGCATTGAAAGAAAAGAAAAGCGGCTTCATTATTTAAAAAATTACTGGATGGAAAAAGTGAAAGACATTCCTAAAGTGAAATTGCACACATCATTAAAATCAAAATGGGCTTGTGCCATCGGTATGGTGTCGGTGGAAGGAAAAAAGCCCGGCGAGCTGCATGATTATCTTTTTGCCAATTATAAAATACATGCTACAACCATAGAATGGGAAAACATAAAAGGAGTACGCATAACGCCCAATGTATATACTACTGCTAAAAATCTTGATCTGTTGGTGGAGGGGATTGAAAAGTTTGCAAAATTGGTTTAGTACACATAAGATCAGCAATATTTAAAAACATTCTCCGATACTGATAAATACTTATTGATTTCACAAAGCTGTTGCAGGACATTCTGTGATACTAACATTTCGGTTACTTTTGTTAATGATCAATGACTGGTGAATGCAAAATCCTAAAGGAAAACTGATAGCGGTAGGAGGGGCTGAGGATAAAGGTACAGATCTCGAAAAAGGCGAAATACACCGCAACAATCTAAATTTTTTTGAGCTTGGTATCCTGCGTCGTGTAGCTGAAGAAACCGGTGGCAGCTTAGCCAGAATAGAGGTGATCACTACAGCTTCCATGATACCACAGGAAGTGGGTAATAATTACCTGAATGCTTTTGGAAAAATCGGTTGCGTAAATATTGGTGAAATGCATATCCGCAACCGGCGTGACGCAGACAATGAAGATTACATTGATCGTATAAGTAACTGTGATGCGGTGATGTTTAGCGGAGGTAATCAATTGCGTTTGTCAGCTACTTTCGGGGGTACTGATTTTCTGCGCATTATCCAGGATAAATATATCAACGAAAACTTTGTAATAGCAGGTACAAGCGCAGGAGCTATGGCCATGAGCCGCACCATGATCTATGAAGGAAATGCCACAAGAGCACATTTCAAAGGTGAAGTAAAAATTGCAACAGGACTTGGCTTCATAGATAATGTGATCATTGATTCACATTTTGAAAAACGTGGAAGGTTTGGAAGGCTTGCGCAGGCAGTTGCCGCAAACCCATCCTGCATCGGCATTGGATTGGGAGAAGACACGGGCATGCTGATACTGGAAGGAAATAAAATGGAGGCAATAGGAAGCGGGCTCGTGATCATTGTAGATGGGCATGACATCAAACATTGCAACATTGCTGATATACCTGATGGTAATCCGATCAGCATAGAAAACCTAAAAGTGCATTTCTGTGAAAAAGGGAATGGCTACATCCTGCGAGAAAGAAAATTTTTGATGGAAGCACAGGAAGGTTCTATTATTAAAAAACAGGTAGAGGTTGAGTGATCATTCCACTTTTACGAGGTAATAATTCTTTTTACCTTTTTGTACCAATAAGTATTTTCCATGAAATAGCATTGTACTGTCAACAACAGACTGTACGCTATCAACCTTATTTCGATTGATGCTTACTCCACCATTTAGAATCATTTTTTTTGCTTCGCCGCGACTGGGGAAAATAGATGTATCAGATAAAAAAGCTATTGCATCAACACCTGTTTCTAATCTTGATTTTTCATAAAAGACCTTTATAATTCCTTCTAAATTTTCAAGATCATCAATGCTTAGATCTTCTGCTTTAGCTGTCTGTTGTTCAAATAATTTTTCTGTAGTCTGAATCGCCTTTTGCAATTCTTCTTCACCATGTACGAAGCGGGTCACTTCTTCTGCAAGCTTTTTCTGCAGCACACGATTGCTCATATTCTTCTGATGCTCTTCATCAAGATTTTTTATTTCTTCTTTATTTAAAAAAGTAAATATCCTGATCCATTTCTGTGCATCATCATCTGCTGCATTGAGCCAAAACTGGTAAAACTGGTATGGTGATGTTTTTTGCGCATCGAGCCAGATGTTGCCCTGTTCCGTTTTACCAAATTTTCCTCCATCGCCTTTTGTAATCAGTGGATTTGTAAATACGAAAGCTTCACCACCGGATTTTCTCCTGATCAGTTCAGTACCCGTTGTCATATTGCCCCACTGGTCGCTGCCACCAAACTGCAGTTTGCAGTTTTTATTTTCAAAGAGCCAGTAGAAATCATAACCCTGCATCAGTTGATAAGTAAACTCTGTATAGCTAATGCCGTTTTCACTTTCAAGCCGCTTTTTTACACTTTCTTTAGCGGTCATGTAGTTGATGGTAATACGTTTGCCTACATCACGTAGGAATTCAATAAACGAAATATTTTTAAACCAATCGTAATTATTGACCATTTCAGCAGCATTTTCTTTAGCACTGTTGAAATCAAGAAATTGCTCAAGTTGTTTTTTAATTGAAGCTGAATTTTTTTTAAGAACCTCTTCTGTAAGAAAAGATCTTTCTTCATTTTTACCCGACGGATCACCCACCATTCCTGTAGCTCCGCCAATCAAAGCGAGAGGTTTATGTCCTACCTTTTGCAGATGAACCAATAATATAATCGGCACAAGGCTGCCGATATGCAGGCTATCTGCGGTGGGATCAAAACCTACATAACCTGTTGTTACTTCTTTGATTAGCTGCTCTTCTGTACCGGGCATTATATTGTGAATCAAACCCCGCCAACGCAATTCTTCTATTAAATTCATGAAGCTTAATTTCTTTAGAACAAAAATAAGGTAACAAGCAAACGCTCATTATTATTAATTATTCATAATATGTTCTTATAAAAATAGCCTGATGCTTAGGATTTGAAAGGGAAAGGATTACTTTTGTTCATGCAGCCTTACCCCTTGAAACTTTGTCTCTTGTCAAGTAAGTTCTCCAATTTAAGTTTAATGAAATTGCCCTTTCTGTTTATTACTTTTCTGTTTGTCTTTTCTATTGCTTCTAAAGCACAGTTTCGAAAGTATTCCAATGAATTTTTGAACATTGGTGTTGGGGCACGTGGGTTGGCTATGGGAAGTGCACAAGTAGCATCGGTAAACGATGGTACTGCCGGTTATTGGAATCCTGCAGGGCTTATCGGTGTGCAAGACCATACAAACGTAAACGCAATGCACGCAGAATATTTTTCAGGAATAGGTAAGTTTGATTATGCAAGTGTAGCCTTGCCTATGTCAAATAATGAAAGGACGATAGCAGTATCCGCTATTCGCTTTGGTGTTGATCAGATTGCGAATACACTTTTCCTTGTGGACCCTGCCGGGAATGTGAACTATGATAATATTACTGAGTTCAGCGCTACAGATTATGCATTTATATTTTCACTTGCTCAGAAATTAAAAGAAACTGATGAATCGGGCCTTCAATTTGGGGTGAATGCCAAAGTGATATACCGGCATGTAGGTACATTTGCCAGAGCCTGGGGATTTGGGTTGGATGCCGGTTTGCAGATGTATAAAGACAAATGGAAATTCGGTATCGTTGGAAAAGATATCACTACTACTTTTAATACCTGGTCTTTCGATTTTACTGAAAAAGAAAAGCAGGTTCTTTATTTAACCGATAATGAAATTCCCATAAAATCAACGGAGCTTACTGCCCCTCGTATCACTGCAGGTGTAGGCCGTAATTTTGACATTGGTAAAAAGACGAGTCTTCTGGCTGAAGCCAATCTTGATTTCACTTTTGACGGGCAAAGAAATACAGTGATCAGTTCCAACATCGTCAGTGTAGATCCTAAACTTGGCCTGGAAGCAAATATCAATGATGTGCTGTACCTGCGTGCAGGTGTTAAGAATTTTCAAAGGACACTGGACGACGGAGATTCAACAAATAGCTCAAAAACCTGGATATACCAGCCGAGTGCCGGTGCAGGTTTCAGATTACAGAATGTACGTATTGATTATGCTTTTACTAATCTTGCCAATCAGTCGAGTGCTTTATACACACATGTTTTTTCTCTCCAATTAGACCTTGTAACTAATAAGAAAAAATAAAAAATTTACAGCACAACTGTACCAAAAAGTTAAGTATGAAAAGAATTTTATTTTTCTTCCTGTTGCTGGCCTGCTTCGCATCATCGGCACAGGTTTACAATAATGAATGGATAGATCATAGTAAGACTTATTATAAATTTAATGTTGGAAAAACAGGTCTGTACAGAATTTCAAATGCTGCTTTATCGTCTGCAGGTTTAGGCTCTGCAGCAGCAGAGCAATTTCAGCTTTGGCGCAATGGTGTGCAGGTTCCCATTTATACATCAAGAGCTACAGGTAGTTTTAGCAATACGGATTATATAGAGTTTTGGGGTGAAATGAATGATGGCAAACCTGACTCTGCACTTTACAGAAGAAGAGAATATCAACTCAATGATAAATGGAGTTTGGAAACGGATACAGCCGCTTACTTTTTGACGCTTTCAGGAACGAATAATTTTCGATTAACTACTACTGCAAATAATGTAGCCGGAAATACACTTCCTGCCGAACCTTATTTCCTGCATACGGAAGGCCGTTATTTCAGGGACAGAATCAATAATGGATACGCAGTTCTCCTGACAGATCTCTATATGTATTCTTCTGCCTACGATAGGGGAGAAGGGTGGTCGTCGGCAGATATTGCTGCTAACACTTCTAATAACTTTACCTTTTCAAACCTTTTTGTAAGCAATGGTGGTCCTAATCCCATTTTCTCTATCAATGTATCGGGGAATGCAAGTTTCCAACGGAGGTTTAGAGTCAATATAAATGGTGATTCAATTGTAGGGAAGACACTCAATAATTTTGATTATTCAAAAGATGCAGTCAGTTTTGGAGCCACAAATATTGCTTCCAACACTGCTCAGATACAGGTTTCTAATATTACTTCCAGCCCGAATGACCGGATGGTCGTGCATCAATATGAACTGACCTATGCAAGGCAATTCAATTTTGGCGGCGCTTCTAATTTTGAATTTAAAATGCCGGCAAGTGCAACCGGAAATTATTTACAGATTGCAGGGTTCGACTATGGAAGTATAGCTCCTGTTCTTTATGATCTCACCAATGGTAAGCGATATGTACCAGACATCTCCACTGCAGGCATTTTAAAAGTAGTACTGAGCGCTTCTGCTGTTCCACGTAGATTGGTAATGGTAAAGCAGGAAAGCAATAATGTGAATTCTGTTACTATACTTCAAAGCCGAACATTTATAAACTATGCACTTTCAGCAAATTCAGGAAACTATTTGATTATATCCGATCCTATATTGTTTACTGGCAACGGCGGGGCTAATCCTGTAGAGCAATACAGGGCATATCGCAATTCAGCTGAAGGCGGAGGCTACATCGCAAAAACTATTTTAATACAGGATCTTATTGATCAGTTTGGCTATGGGATTAAAAAGAATCCTCTCGGCATCCGCAACTTCTTAAAATATGCAAGGGAAAAGTTTGCTGTAACTCCCAGGCAAGTATTTATTATTGGAAGAGGTACTCACTATGTAGATAATAGGTACAATGAAAATAATAATGATATCTACAGGCTCAATATTGTTCCCACCTTCGGATGGCCTGCTTCCGATCTCTTGCTTAGTGCAGACCCCGGTGATGCGAACATTAAAATACCAATTGGTCGTTTATCAGTTATCAGTTCCAGTGAAGTTGAAGTCTATCTTAAAAAAGTAAGAGAATACGAATTAGCACAAAGGACAATGTCTACATTGATAAAAGATAAAGCGTGGATGAAAAATGTAGTGCACGTAATTGGGGCAGCCGGAGAGTTGGGCGATAACTTAACCCGTTTAATGAAGAATTACGAAACTATAATAGAGGACACTTTCTTTGGAGCAAAAGTGCATTACCTGACAAAGACTACTTCATCTACTGTTGAGCAAATAAATAATGCTAAGCTGGATCAGCTTTTTGAAGAAGGGATAAGCCTAATGACCTATTATGGGCACTCTTCCGCTACTACATTAGAGTTTAACCTGAATAATCCTGATCAATACAAAAACCAAGGGAAGTATCCCATGTTCGTCGCGTTGGGATGTCTGGGCGGCAGTTTTTATAATTTTTATCCTGCCCGCTTCCAGGCTACAGAAACCCTTGCAGAAAAATTTGTATTGGCGCCCGACCGTGGTATGATTGGTTTTATTGCAAGCAGCCATTTTGGAATTGTAAACTACCTGGATATATACAATACACGTCTGTATAAAAATATAAGTATCAAAGATTATGGCAAAACAATTGGTGAAATTATGCAGTCAACCGTTGCCCAAATGTTTGAAGCAACCGGCCAGGAAGATTTTATTGCAAGGGCTACATGTGAAGAGACAATTCTTCATGGTGACCCTGCAGTACGTTTGAATACGCATGCTAAACCTGATTACGTAATTGAAGAATCTTTTTTGAAAATAGAGCCGGGTTTTGTTTCTATTGCAGATAAATCCTTTAAAGTCACAGCTAAATTTTTAAACATTGGCAAAGCAATAAACCAAAATATTGTCATTCAGGTGAAACGTGAATATGCAAACGGAAGCAGCAGTACTTACAGAGATACTATTCCAGGTATTCGTTATGCGGACTCAGTAGTATTTGATATTCCCGTTGATCCTTTAAAAGACAAAGGAGTAAATAAATTGATAGTTACTGTAGACGCAGACAACAAAGTAGATGAATTGTTTGAAACAAATAACAGCATTACCAAAGAAGTATTTATTTACGAAGATGAGCTGCGGCCTGTTTATCCATATAATTTTTCTATTGTTAACAAACAAGGCATCAGGTTCAGCGCATCTACTGCTAATCCTTTCAGTACTGCCAGAGAGTACAGGGTGGAAATAGACACGACAGAACTTTTCAATTCTTCTTTAAAGAGATCTATTTCGAAGTCATCAACAGGTGGATTGATCGAGTTTGACCCCGGCATAACGTTCATCAATAATGTGGTTTATTATTGGCGTGTAGCTGCCATTCCTGCATCTGGAGCTTTTAATTGGAATTCATCTTCTTTTGTGTATTTACCCAATAATGATTATGGTTTCAACCAATCGCATTATTATCAGCACATGAAATCAGGTAAACAAATACTATTCTTAGATAGTGTTACCCGTACATGGAAATTTTCTGAGTCGAGGCGTAACCTGTTTATCAGAAATGGTGTGTTTCCTACGGCCGCTAATTTTGCAGTGGATTTTTCTATAGCTATCGATGGTGATCCTTCTCAAATTAGAAGTGTTTGCGGGTTACCTAATATCATTGTAAATGTATTTGACCCGCTTACATTAAAGCCCTGGTTCAATGCTAATGAAGGGGAGGCAGGAAAGTACGGTAGCGATGTTATATGCGGAGAGGATAGAAAGTATAATTTTCAATTTACGATTACTGATTTCTCCAAACGGCAAAAGCTTCTGGAGTTTCTGGAACTGATACCATCTAATCATTATGTTGTCATACGCAATACTTCAGGTACTGACGCTGCTAATAATTTATTTGTAGATGGGTGGAAAAGCGATACTTCACAACTGGGATCCAATCGTTCCATTTACCATCATTTGTACAACCAGGGCTTTACCCAGGCTGACTCGTTCAACAGGCCCAGGGCATTTATTTTTACCTATAAGAAAAACGCATCCTCGTTTCCAGTTCAATCTATTTTTAGTCAAGGTATTTATGATAGAATCAATCAGTCAGTTGATGTACTCATTCCTGATTCAGTAGGGTTTCTTACTTCTCCTATATTCGGTTTGGCCAAAGCCTGGAAAGAAGTGCAATGGAAAGGTCATTCTATGGATAATACTGATAATGCCACATTGAGCATTATTGGTATAAAGGCTAATGGAGCAACGGATACTCTATACAGGGGAATGACTCCTGCACAGGAAAGAATTAATATTTCTAATATTGATCCCGTGC
>MWVT01000077.1_pt1 | contig 17420 bp, 30 predicted proteins | sample 1047201 | NCBI WGS metagenome assembly MWVT01 (sample SAMN06349988, study PRJNA376086) | soil metagenome | isolation source: TG5-1 sample Antarctic (ecotone) soil | place: Antarctica | collected 2015-01-13 | reverse complement strand
AGGAAGGTGCGCGGACCCCCGCCCCTGCTCGACATAGCACCGGAAGTATCGAGGAGGCGGGGACGTCGGCGTATCCCCCAAATGGGCTATCTTTGATACTTTCTTTCCGAACTTCGTAGAACCCCCTCAAGGCGAAGTTCGGTCGGCCCCGGTCCGATGGGGCCAGGCCACAAGGGGGCGTAATACCTGCGGGATGTATTATCGGTTTCTTATGTACGGACACCCCCTATCCCCCTCTTGTGTACATAAGAAAACCATCGCTCCTTTTCGCTCCTCTTAATGGGCAGTCCCCCGGTCCAGGGGGGTAGCTGGTTGGACCGGGGGAGTGGGGGATGCCTCTACTCTCCCCGTAGATCATCGACTGGTACGTACAGGGCTCTTGCCAGTGCCTCTAACTTTGCCTCCTGGACGGTTTTGTTGAGTCCCGTTTCCATATTGCGTATGACATTGGGGGAGAGTGCCCCCCTACTGCGTCTCGATATATCGTTAGCGGTAAGTCCTCTCCCCCGGATGGCGGTGCGTATCTTCTTGGGGTCATAGGTCACGTGGGCCATGGCTACACCCCCTCTCCACGTGGTGTTTCTGTAGTGTTGTGATGCCCGTTGGGTGATTCAGTGCCAACGTTGCCAACGATGCCAACGGTAGTTTTTAGTTTTATCCGTAAAACTCTGCCGCTGTGTCCCCACCCCGGATCTAGAACAACATTCTCCTCTTCCTGTGCAATCCTCCTTAGAAGGTTTGCCGTAGCTTTAGCATTGTCGGGGGCAGATGGTAGGACATTTGCCCACTCTAGCGCACTTTTGGCTACCCCATCACCATTGCTATTGTTATTTAGGTAATTAATTAATTCAAAAGCTACTCTTGTGTTGGCATTTTTATCGTTGGCACGACTGTGTACTTTGTACAGATGTGTTACGAAGTATTGTATCAATTGATGCGCTCTCTCTACATCTTCGCTTAATACCTCTCGTTTTTGCGAATTTATAGAGAAACTACCGTTGGCATCGTTGGCATCGTTGGCAGTGGAGGCAGTGGGGGACAGAAATTGGCCCCAACCATCTGACCCAACCCCTACCGTTTCCGCTACCCGACACATGGCGAGAATGAGAGAGAGACGCCCCAGGTAATCCCCGTACTTTTTAAGGGCACTCTTGACGCCTGCCCCATGCCCTCCGTATTCGATTTCATCCCATAGGAGGTCAACGCATTCCTTGTATCTGGTAAAGGCATCCCCCGAGAATGCTATCTCTTCGGGTTCCCCGTCTGCATCCCCGAACGTGTACAGATCACGTATCAGGGAGTGGTAGGTGTCTCTAGCTTTGGGGGAGATCCCCTCGAAGGTAGGACGTGAGACATGGGAGTCCGGGTAGGAGAGCAGGAACCTATCGACAAAACCGTCTTCCCTGCCATCTACCAGATCCCCCAACCTACCGGGCTGTATCCCCCCGAAGAGGGTAGCGAAGGGGCTAGAGACAAAGTCGGGTATGTCGTAGGTCTTGCGGTCTACCTGGACCGGGGCGTTACTCCAGAGGGAGAGGAAGAATTGCTTATCGTTCCCCTTGCCCTTGTATTGATTGAAGCTGGCAATCCACCCGGACAATTCGTCCTGGATAAGACATATCCCACGCGGGTTGTCCCTAAGGATCGGTACCAGGGCCTCTACCGTTGTGTTGTCAACCCACGTCCGAGGATATACGGGCTTATCCGGGGGATCTTGGTTAGCCCTCTCTCTTTTTTGGAGGGCATCGTACCTCCTGCGCTCCCTCTCGTACTCCCTGCGCTCTTCCGCATGCCCCTCCGCAAGCCTTGCCTGTTCCCCCAGAATGGGGGTAAAGGCAACCCTTTGTGCCGGGGTCTTGCTGGCCCCTGGATCGGCAATGGAGGCAACGTAGAGGGCCGCACTTACCCTGTACTCCAGCCCATTGACATTCCCCCGGACAGAGTTACCCACTGCCGCCGATAGGGCTGCAAGGACCGGGGCACCTACCAGGTCGGGGGGGATATCCATTGTACGGGCAGTCTCCCGGATCAATGCCCTCGTCTTTACGGGCATTGCCTGTAGGGGAAAGGGTAGGGGTTCCTTATTCTCCTCTGCCCTGGATGCCCAGAACTGCCCCCTCTGGTATTTCGAAAAAGCATGACGGGCTATCTCTGCCGCTGCCCTATCGGTGGTGTCCTTACCTCCAGGACATTCCGATAGCACATCATCCGTTTTCTCGATGGCAGCAACTATTGCCTCTTCTGGATACCCCTGCATTGCCAGAGAACGGGCACGACCGAATAACGTGGCGTCCCTGCTGCCATCGGGGATGGTGCTCTTCCCCTCCTCGTCTCTTACGAAATCACTAGTACCACTAGTGGGGGACTCCCCACTCTTGGTCTTAGTAGGGGCGAGTAGAAGATCGATCAACCACTCCGGGGCATCTTCCAGGGACTCTCCCCGACTCTCCCAAACATAGTCCCCCTTGTGGGAGACGGATGGGGGGACGATCACATATCCTCCCTCTCCCCTGATATCTATCCCCGCCCCCAACTTGTTACCGGCGGAATTGCGGATAGTCCCCCGAGGATCTGATCCAGGGGGGAACCTTAGGATGTACTGCAGGCCCCCGCCCCCGGTCCTAACGGTATTGCCCTTGGGGATGGGACCGTATTTTTCCTCCAATTCCGTTAGGGACTTACCCCCACTCTTCCCCCCGTCCATGTCCACATCTATAGCGAGCTTCCCACTCTTCGGCCCTGTTGGTGTTGCTATGGCAGGGATGGGGAGGTTGTCCCTAAACCATCCCCGGATAACCCCTACGTCTGTTGTGGCATCCTTGAAGCCACAGGCAGTCATGGGCCTCTTGTAGAGGTTGCAAGGGAACACGGGGATGCCCTGTGCTGCATGGTCCAGTGCCTCGCCTAGGAGAAGGGAATGATGCTCCTGGATTTGTTCCCGGAGTTTTTGGTTCTCCCCTGTGGGGTCAGAATTTTCCGTGTTATGATCACGCACGTGATCGCTCCTAACTAACGGGACGGAGGCTATCACTCGGGACAGCCTCATTGGTTGTTCTGGCGCTTTTGAGACTTCCCCTTGACCCGCCAAGACCAAATGGGGGAGTCTCCTTTTTCTTATCTCAACACGCTATCACCTCGCACTATGTGCACTATGCACACGTATCGCCAGTTTGTGAGTTCTGTGGTCAAAAAAAACAGACCCTCGATGCTTTGCTCACGAATGCAGATTGTAGTTTCTCCCACAACGGTGTCAACCCCAACGCGGGGGTATCCACTGGGGGGTACCTACCCCCGGGGCACCAATTCCAGGCCCTTAGGATCAATCCTCGAAGCTCTCAGGAGGTCCACAGGGGACGGTGTGATCGACACTAGGGATCTACCCTCTTCCGTCCCCCGTGGTGGCTCCTGATGTCAATGGTCTAGTGCCACCCCACCCCCAGTTGGGGGAGTGGATCAACATCGACTCCCACTGCCCTACACACCCCGGAAGGGGACACAAGGTATCTCACTCCGGGGCCATCCGGATACTTATGGTAGGTGAACTCGGGAAGCATATTATTGTTAGCAAACCTAACAGCATCGGTGAGTGTGGGTGCTGCTACCCTGTTTCTGTGATTGTCCCACGTGATGACCATTACTCGACTGCCCTCCCCTCGAAAGCCTTGACCAGTAACCGGATGGGGTCACTGAGGATCGACTGACGCTTGTTCTCTACCTCTTCCCTAAGCTGCCACACCTTTTCGTTGGTCTCTGGCATCCCTACATCAACTCCTCTACGTCTATATCCAGGGCACTAGCAAGCTTGTATATGGTCTGGACCTTGGGGACACGACGGTCCAACTCCACATCCATGATGGTCAGTCTCATTATCCCCGCCCTATCTGCCAACTCCCTCTGACTCCAGCCATGTCTGGCCCTCTCTAGCTTTACTCGCCTACCCGTACTCATGTGTGTGGTTGCTTCCATGAATCTCCAATCTGTTGACCACTACTTACTAGGTGCAGGGGGAGTACCCACTGCGTACAGAGGTATTACCTGGTTCCCCGAAAAGGTTGCAGTCGCCCCCGGTCCTATACAGGGGGCTGTGGGGCTGAGACTTTTTCAGCAAATAGGGACTGCTCCCCCACTACAAACATATGTTTGCACTCTACATAAATACGACTCGGGGCTAAGGGTGTTGGTCTGCGCCAACTTCCCCTATTTTCTTACTGATACCGAGCCTGTCGTCAATGACCTGCTGCGGTTTGATGCGTAGCTCCGTCCCCCTACTACCGTAAAGACCATTCGACCAACCCACAAGCGCGGCCGATGCTTCTAGCACGTCTGTTTTCTTTGGCACCCTGCCTAGCAGGGCCAGGGCGTCGTAGAAGGGGATCGTCCAGATGCTTGCCCGCAGCCGTGCGGCCAAATCACGCAGGGCTCCCATGGCTTGGGCTATCTCATCCCTTCGTGCTTCGTCCTGCTGCGGGGGAAGTGTTTTTATCTCATACACGTTGGCGTAGAACAGCAGAGCGTGGGCTATATCGCCTATTACCTTTCTCTGCTCCTGTATTGGCTCGAAAACAAACCTAAGTACATACTGACCTACCACGAATACCAAGACTGCTAGGAGCGCGGTACCGAGGACACTCACCCCCCGAACACCCTGCGCCACCACGAAACTTGTACACCCTCAGAGGGTTGCTGTTGTGCCGCCTCTGTGGGAGCGGCAGCAGGTGACTCTCCCGCTGATGGGAGAGCGGGGATGCGGGACGTCAGCGCGGCTATGATCCGTCGCTGTTCCCGGTCCCGTTCGTTTGCTTGCTGCAATTGGTCGCGTAGGTACCGGACTTCGGAATCTAAGCGTTCCACTAGTAGGACTTGTGCGGATGAATGGTCGGTCGTATGATCGGTGCGTATAAGGACGTATACCGTGCCATCGCCCCCCGTCTCGCGTTGCAGGGTGCCACGGTTTAGCCTGCTCCTAACGGCTTCGGGGGAAATGCCAAGCTTCTCTGCAGCTTCCCGTACCGTATACCGTCCCGTATGTTCGGCGTTTGGTTCCACGGTACAGCATCGTACAGGATTGCTCTCAGGCGTGCGAGGATGGGTTGTAAGGCCACGGAATCCTACTCCGGTAGTCTGAGAACCTTAGAAGGGCTCTCATGCCTCCACAGCGTGAGTAGAGCCCCGGCAGCAAGTAACCCCTTGTGATGCAGATTCCTGTATCCCGGTAGCAAGGTGAATGTGCAGGAAGTAGCATACTAGTCTCTACTTGCTGATACCGCCCCCGTTCTGGCCGCCCGGGCATACACGAGACCGAATATCCATCCACCGCGCAAACTCCTGTCGCGGGCGGTCCAGCAAAGGAGGGTCCTGGGCGGGGTTTTTAGGCCTTCTGGACCGGGGTTATGCGCGATCCTGCATCCGAACTTCGGAGAATGATCCTTCTCGGCATCTCGGTGAATAGAGGGGGATGCACAGGGCTTCCAAAGGTGGCATCCTGGAGGTGGCGAAAAGGCGAAGAGAGGAGAGAATGTGCGCGTTCTGCTTACCTTCAGCATCAACCCCGAAAAAGGGGACCAGATGATCAAGGAGGGGCGTGTCGGCGAAACCATGGCATCCATACTCGAAGAGCTTAAGCCCGAAGCGGCGTACTTCACAACTGTGGAAGGTACGCGAGGTGGATACTTGGTCGTCAATATGGAAGACGCCTCCCAGATGCCTACTTTGACGGAACCTCTGTTACTGGGATTGGGCGCGACCATCCAGATGCAGCCCGTGATGACTCCAGAAGACATGCAGGGGGCGGCGGGGGAGGCACTGCAGCAAATGGGGCAAAAGTACGGCTAGAACTAACGCCCTATGATGCCAGAGAGGGCCAGGGTAGTACTCCCGGCCCTCTCTTTATGCTGGAGTTTCCGGGAAGCCCTTACAGCCCGAAGTTCCGAGAACCCCCCACACCCTACGTTCGCAGAACGCCCCCTTGTTCCCCGCCCTCCGGGGGCCAGACGACCTCCATCTCCTTGACGGGCCACGCCACACCTACGGCACGTAGGCCCTCTCGGATGGCATCCCGGTACTCTCCCTCTTCGGCCACCCGCACCACCACCACCCCCGCTTCGTCGGTGTACGGGTAGGAGACGGCCCAGAACCTGCCCCGCCACCGCCCACGCCCCGCGCGCAAGCGTACCCTTTGGCCGGGGTCGGGTACCAGCGGCGTCTTCTTACGCAAGAACCCCAGTCGCACTCTCTCTCTGCCACCCCTGATAGCCTACGCCGCCGACGAGCCTCCCACGATAGCAAAAGGACGGCGAGGTAGACCAGCAAGAAGAAGGCCACGGATACGGACTTCGGAGAACCCCCTCGGCGCGAAGTTCGCGGAACAACCCTTCCACGCACTCGGGTGAATAGGGAAAGAAGAAGGGCCGAAGTCTTGTAAGACTCGACCCCCTTCCAACCCTATCCACCTTCGGTGGCGAGGTTAGCTCCTATCTCCCTAGAACCGAGGCAGACCTTCGAAGAAGCTCTGCGGGATGGACTCGAAGAATCTATCTGCTTGTCGAAAAACATCCTCTAAAGAACCGTGGACGACTACCACCTTCTCGCAGTCGGGAGCGACCCGATCGGCCCTGTCGGAGATCACTCGGTCGAAGCCGGAGCCGCATGTAACTACATCCTGCACCGCAGCAGGTTTGTGGAAGACGTCTATCACGTCGTTGCCGGAACCGCCAGAGAGCACGTCATTGGAGAATTCGCGTAAGCCATCGTCGACTAGAAAGTCGTTACCTTCCCCGCCCACCGCATTGTCGGAGCCTTTGCCGGCACCGACAAAGTCGTTACCAGGACCTCCCACCAGGTTCTTGTCGCCTCCTAAGGGGCGGCGCTCATTGCCGCCCAGAACTACATCCCTGCCCTCTCCGCCCAGCAGGTTGTCACCTCCCCCCAGCCCGAATAGGTCGTCGTTGCCCCCCTTGCCTATGAGGTTGTCTGCTCCGTTGGTCCCCCTCAAAGTGTCAGGACCATCGGTGCCGATCTTGGTGACCGCCAGGGCCACCCCGCTAGCCACCAACAGGGTCAGGGCCATGGTGGCCAGTAGCAGTATGGTGCGTCTCATAAGGAGACCCGCCTTCCTTGGTAAGGGGGCGGGGTGAGAAGTGAAGTAAAGCTGGACTCACAGCGTCCCTTTATCAGTAACATACGTAGCGTACTCCCCTATCAGGGGAGGCGTATCCCCCAAATGAGTGATTTTTGGCGTTGCTTGGAGTAGCTAGCGGGTAGCGAACTTCCGAGAAGACCCCCTCTCGGAAGGCTGGTGAATAGCGTAGGTGCCGCCGCGATCGGTTGGATCCGAAAGACGCCCGGGGCTATACTCACCCCCGGGTGAAAGGTTCTTGCAAGGAAGAGGAGAAAACCATGCGTTACGACCAGAGCGTCGCCGAGATGGCGAACGAGGTCCTGATGCGCCAAGCGAAGGCCCGGGCCGAGCGGAGCGGGGAGACCATAGAAGCGGCGATGGCGGCCGTTTTGGGCACCGAGGCCGGCAAGCAACTCGCCGAGCTCAGGGATGGGCCCCACGCAGACGAGGGCGCCGAGGAGTGGCAGGTGGACATCGCCCGGGAGCGGGCCCGGGAGCGGGCTGAGGCCCTCGGCGGTCGCCTCGCCGAGGAGATCGCCGAGCACCCCACCCACGGTTGACGGGGCGCCCTTCCTAGAACCACGTTCACCGGAAGCCCTACTTGCCGAGAATCGGGGCCATAGGAATGCATGTTCATCGATTCTCTCCCATCCCCCCGCAGTAGCTACATAGTTACGTAATTACGTAATGACATATTAATGGTGCGATCGCGGCCCGCTACCCGACGAGTCTCCTGCGAAGCTCCCGCACTCTTTGACGCCAACTTCGCTCAGAGCGCCCCTGGGGTTCTTGTGCGCCCTCCTGTGCCCCTACCGCCGTGGACCGGGGCTCTGTGTCTTCCGGCTCCTCCTCGCCCGCCTCCGGGGCTTCTGGCGTCTCTAGCTGGCGCTCCAGCTCCTCGATCCGGCGCTCGGCCTGCTCCCGGCGCTCCTTCTCGCGGCCCAACTCTTCGCGGACGGCGCCGAGCTCCTCCACGAAAGGCTCCAGCATCGCGCGCATGGCCTCCCTAACATCTGGTAGGGGGGTTGGGACGGGGTGTGGTTGTGTAGGGCCTACCAAGCTGTTAGTAGTCGAAGCCTTGGACAGCTCGGAGCGCGGTATCAGGTAGGTTTCGCCGTGTTCGGTCTGGATCCTATCGGCCTCGTACTTGCCGGCTTTGATACGGTTGCGGACGGTGTTGGGATGGCAATTTAGCAGGGCCGCAGCCTGGCGAATTGTTAGGGCGTCCCGGCGGTTCTCTTCCACGGCCGGTATCTTACCCCTCTCGCTCGTCCGGGCGGCCTCGTCCACCGTGTAGAAGTCTTGGGCGCCCATGGTGGCCTAGAGGCCGGGCGGCTTCTCCGTTACCTGCATTCCCGGATCACCTTCGGCGGCTTCGTCGAGCAACTGGATATATCGCACGGCTGCCCATGGGACGAACGCACTCCGGGCGTGTTCTTCGTCGGTGCCTTCTTTGATGGTTTCTACGGTGATTCCACCGGCGTTGTCGCCGACCAACCTAGCGTCGAAGCCGCGGCCACTCCCGAACCGCACGGTCACTCGCTTCCCGTTCCACCCCTTAGGCAAATACCCGGCCAACGCGCCTCCCCTGTACGCCTACGATCTCCGGGCATCTTACTCCTGCCCTTACCCCTCCTGCTCGCCCTGGAGGCCGCCAAGCGCCGCCAAGCTCGTTACAAGCTAGGGGCCTCCGCCAGCTTGCGGACCGTGCCGGCGCTGCGCGGATAGGGCATCAGGAGTGTACAGATGGGGGGATTGGCTACCCCGCCCATTTCCGATAACGGTAATTCTCGGAAGTTCGCCATGAAGATCCTTATGAAGATCCTCAAGAAGATCCGTGGCTCTTAAGATGATGCGCGTAGGCCGCGAGCGTCTAAACTGTGCAGCAGAGCTACCCACAGGAGGCTCCCACGGATGGACTCGTTTCTCCAGAATTGGATAACGGTGTTCGTCGTGTCGACCCTCGGCATGGTCAGCCCGGGTCCCAACTTCGTCATCACTGTCAAGAATAGCCTCCTGCACTCGCGGCTCGCAGGGATGTGGACCGCAGTGGGAGTGGCTGTGGGCAACCTCGTGCACGTCGTCTTTAGCTTGCTCGGCATCGCGTTGATCGTCTCTCAGTCGATCCTCCTGTTCAACACACTGAAGTGGTTCGGGGTGGCGTACCTCGCCTACATCGGCCTCAAGGCGCTTTTAGCGAGGAGGGAAGACATGGAAGAGGTCATGCAAGGTAGGCACGATGCTCGGGAGATGGGTTCCTCGCGGGCGCTATGGGTGAGTTTCTGGGTGAGCCTCTTGAACCCCAAGGTGACGCTCTTCTACCTGGTGCTCTTCACGCAGGTCGTAGAGCCTGGAACGCCTCTTCTGTTTCGCCTCGTCTATGGGCTTACGGCGGTAGTGCTCTCCTTCGTGTGGTACGCGCTGGTCGCCCTTGCCGTCTCTCACGCTGCAGTCAGAGACCGTTTTCGGGCTGTGGCCCAGGGGGTCGAGCGGACCACGGGGGCAATACTGCTCGTGCTCGGGGCACGGCTCGCTTTCTCCCGGACGAATGGCTGAGCCTCCACCAGCCCGGAGGAACGGCAGGTCACGCGCTATTCACCGAGTTGCCTAGAATGGATACTCCACGCAGTTGGATGGATAGAAACCTACCGTGTTGCTTTACTTCATATATGGAGTAGAATTCCCGGTGCGTGCTCGACCATGGACGGCTGAAGGGAAGCTGACCTGACTGGGGAAGGGAGAGATGCGACAAGCGCTGCAACCGAGCACAGGAGGATGGGTAGATGTCATGGAAAATCGAGTTCTTCGAGACGCCGTCCGGTCGCGCACCCGTCTTGGAGTGGATAGAGGGCATGGACGAAGAGGACATGGCCTCGGCGCTGGGGTACATCGACCAGTTGAGCGAGCTGGGGACGGAAGCCCGGATGCCCCTGGCGAAGCCCCTGGGCAACAAGCTCTACGAGCTGAGGTGGCCCTTCGGCGACAAGCAGCACCGCATCATCTACTTCGCTGCACCGGGACAGAAGTTCGTGATGTTGAACGGCTTCGTGAAGAAGAGGCGGGAGACCCCGCCCAAGGAGATGCAGACGGCGCTCAGGAGGAAGCGCGAGTACAACCAACGGGCGAAGGGGTAAGCCCGGAACAAAGAAGGTCGTGGGGGCAGGTTCCAGCCCAAAGAGCAGTGCCCGCCCCCACGACACTATCCGCCACTAAGAGAGAGGGAGCAACGTGAACTACGAGGAGGTGAAGAACCGGCTTCTCGCCGACCCCAAGGTTCGGGAGGCGTACGAGAACCCACCGCTGGCACTCGCGACCGCCCGCAAGGTGGTCCAGAGACGAAAGGAACTCGGCATGACGCAGGGGCAGCTCGCGGCTGCCATGGGGACCAGCCAGGCGCAGGTGTGGAGGATCGAGAGCGGGCACCACAACCCCACCGCGAAGACGCTGACCAGGCTGGAGCGGGCGCTGGAAACGTCGTTCGGCGAGAGGTTCCGGGAATTCCCCCGCGCCGCGCAAGACTCGCCTAGGAACCAGCTCGAAGAGTGGAGGGAGGCCGGGGTACTGGTCATCAGCGACGCCGACTTCGAGCGGGTGCTGGATCTCGAAGAAGAGGACCCGGGCCAGCTGAGAAAGCTGGTGCGGGTAATCGGGGACATCGAGTTCGGCGACGGCGACGAGGAGCGGGTCACGGTGAAGGTGGAGAGGAACTCAGAAGAGGGGAGCGAAGCGAGCAAGGCAAATGTGCCGAGGTTGGAGCTGCGGGCGACGATCTAGCCCAGGAAGGGCGCCACACCGCAGCCGCGAACCGTGAACAGGAGAGGCCGGGGCATTACGACCCCGGCCTTTTCGCGCCTAGGAGCAGCCCGAGCAAGTCCCGATCATCGCGCCGTGCCCGCCGCCCGGCTTCGCCTGGCCGTCCCTTACCGCACCCTTAGAAGCCAGCGGCGGGTCCGGTCCCCTTTTTTTGCTGTACAATCACGTCTCGTGGTCCTTTCGTCGTGGGCCCTTTGATCTGGCCGAGCTGTCGGGGCTCGGCTTTTTTTTGCGCCGCTTAGTAGGCAAGGGCCACCCGTTCGGCTTCGACCTCCACGGCGTCGGGGTACTCCGCAATAAGCCTGGCCCTTTCGTCGTCCGTGGGATCACGGTGGTAGATGACCCAAGTTGGCTCGTCGAGATGCATGGCGATCGTTGCAAGCGGCGCGGGTGCCAGCTCCATCATGCGCCTATCGATAATCGTCCGCTTCTCCTCGGCCTCTAGCGCATCAGCTAGCGCCCGCTCGCCCCCGCGAACGACGCGGTCGTAGTCCGCGAGCTCGCGCCACTGCAGCCACAGGGCCCTGCGCACGGGGCGTAGTTCGTCGAGGGTGTCTACCTCGGACGCCCAGTCCTCAAGGTCGGCGGCGTCGAGGTCAGGGGGCGCTTTTGGGGTAGGAGTTCTACGCCCCCCCGCTGCCTCCTCAGACGACAACGGGGCCTCACCTAAAGGGACCGCCGGCTCCCTGAAGAAGTCTGCTACCTCGACGTCCAGGACGCCGGCGAGTTTGCGGAGGGTGCGCCCGTGTGGCTTGCGCCGGCCGAGTTCTATTTCGCTAATGGTGTGCTGACTCACGCCGGATTCGTCGGCTAGTTCCTGTTGGCTGTATCCAGCTTGCTCTCTTATTTGCCGCAACCTCTCCAAACGCGCCTCCCGGCTCGGTTATTCTGTGCGGAAAGATAACATACAAACGCATTGACTACAAGGTTGAAATAGTTTAAAATGTGGCCAGACATAGAAACGGCCCCGCAGGAGTGGACGCTCCCCGGGACCCGGCCCAAAGGGAAAGGACCCCAATGGACACCACCAGAGTACACCCCCACGACCACGACGACACCCTCGACGCCCACTACTCCGGCCTGGAGCGCCTCGAAGCCCCGCACGGCACGCCGCACGGCTGTTACGGCGGCCAGGTCTTTATCGGCCATCTGGCCGTGGACCCGGAGACTGGCGAAGAGGCGGAGGTTATCGAGGCCGCCCCGTGTCGGCGCTGCTAGTATTTTTACTAGCGCGGAACTGGGCCGAGGCGCGCTGCCCCGTCCCGATGCCCTAAGCCCTCCCCCGCCCCGGCCCCTGCTGCGGGCGCATAATACCCCACGATGTGATCATCCTTCTTGTGGAGTGCCTGCCCCTATCGGGCCGCCCCGATGCGGACTTTCACCGCTGGCTTCGCCCCGGACGGTGTCCGGACTTTGGCCGCGTTTGTCCGCAGATGGTCCGCAACCGGCAAGAAGAAGTGTTCCCGGAAGGCCCGGACGGGCGGACGGTGCCCGGTCATGGGCCTCCTACTGTCCGAAGATTCGCCGCCACCACGGCCGAGCCGCCGCCTGGCGGGCGTCCCTGCGGGCGTCCCTGAGTTCCTCCTCCAGGCGGTCAGCCCTCTCCCGCTCCCGCGCGAGCTGCTCCCGGAGTGTGGATCGCGTGATCGCCTCAAGCTCTCTCTGTCCCTCCAGCCGCCCAAGCTGGCGCTGCAGGTCCTCTACCCTTGTCCGCAGGTCGGCGGCCTCCTGGATGGCTTCTGGCGGCTCCTGAGAGGCTTTTGGCGGCCTCTCAGGCATGGCAGCGGTGACAGAATGCGCCGCGACCCTCCAACGCCCGGAGGTGGGATCCCGCACACCTTCGAGGTCACCGCGTTCCAGGCGCCGCCGGACGGTCCTCTCCGTGGTCCGGAGGATGCGCGCGGCCTCCTGGACGGTGTAGCTCTCCTCGGGTTCCCTATCCACGCGGGCAGCATACCCCTACCCCACCACCTCGCGCCCGTCCTGGGGCCGTCAAGCTCGGTACAAGCTACCTCTAGTCTCCCCAACCCATGTGGATGGTGATGGCAATCGGCCGGCCGCATGCTGGGCACCACTCATCAGGCGGAGCCTTGTCGGGGTCCACGAACACAATCGAAGAAGGGCGGTCGTCGTCGTCGGGGCCGTTGCCACACACCGGGCACCTATTGCCGCCGCCGGTCGTTGCCTCCAAAGCCGCCACTCGCCTCTCAATGGTCGTCGGCATCGTCTAGCCTCCCTTTCGATTGCTGCTATGTGCTCCCCGCCATACGCTGCCCGCCTCCTGGCCCCGCTCCAGGGCTTCTATCCTGGCCTCCAGGTCCTCTGTCTCCTTCACCTTGCGCTCCTGCTCTATAGCCCGCAGGCGCGTGTTCGTCAGCTGGTTGGCGACGGCAGCGGGACCGGGCAGCAGGTCGCCGGCGAGGACCCGCTCGGTCAGGTCCTCGCACAACGCCTTCACGTCTCGTAGTTCGCGGTTGGGTTTGCTCCTCGCGGCCCTGGAGGCCATCCTACGGCGCTGGTCGGCGTTCTCCGGGGCGTGGGCCCAACAGAGGCCGTTCTGGCCCGTAGCGGTCCCCTTGCAGCGCTCTCCCGATGCCTTGATAAAGCCGCAGCGGGCCATCAGCGGCTACCCTCCCCTACCCTGCAGCCTCGGAGGAGAAGGCACGGTCTGCCAGCGAACGCTCCAGTAGGCCCTCGACGCCCCGGGATTCTCTAGCCTCCCGGCTGGCCGTGGTGTAGGACTCCCACGCCTTATCCTCCGCCGGCCGCTGTTCGAGGTAAGCATCGACCACGCTCTGCAAGCCAAGGTCAATCCCCCTGTGGTAGGCGGCACGGGCCAGCAGCTTGTCGCCCGTGCGCTCGGCTTGCTGCAAGAGGCGCTGCAGCTCCTCTTCGGCCTGGCCCTGGCTCTCGGGCGAGGCGGTGGAAGAGTAAACGTCATTGTAGGCCGAGCGAAAAGCGGCGTGGATCTGCGCTTCCTCCGCGTCGGTGGCGGTTGCGGAGACGGGGACGCGGAACACGGCTTTCTTTGTCCTCTCCCGCCGCTCGGCCCTCTCACGCTCGCCGGCCTCGCGGGCTTCGGCATACTCTGCCCTGGCTCTCGCAGTAACCTCGGCTATGCGCTTATTCTTGGCCTCTTCGGTGAGGTCCACGTAGCCGCGGATCTTTGCCACTTCGGCGTTGCGTCGATTCAGTATCTCTGTCGGATCTGTGGTCATGTTGCTCCTTTCCGCAGGTTCGTTAGTCCTCGACCAGTTCGCACAAGACGAGCCGGTCCCAGGAGATCAGCGTCTTGGCGCCGGCGAGGCTCAGCACCGGCCCGGCAGGGTAGAGGTCTAGCAGGGTCCCGCTCGTCTCGACGCCCGCGCCGAAGGCATCCACGTAGGTGACCCGCAATCCCCTCTCCAGCCAGGTTGACGGCAGCAAGCCCCGTGGCCCGTTGCGTTTAGGTAGGGCCGGCGTGCCGTTCACGTCCGGGCGGGTCATTGCCTCTAGGATCTCCAAATCATGCTCCCTTCGCTTGGTTGTCTGCAGCTGGTGAGGTCGTGGCCAAAAGAACATCCTCTCTCGTGGTGAATCCCGATGTGCCGGCCATCGTTACATCTCCCCCCAGGGCGCCGAGCGCCTGGCGGAGGCCTTCGCGGGCGAGATCCTCAACTTCCCGCCGGCGTGCCTTCGTGCCGGGGTTGGGGCCGTCCTGCCTTCGGTACAGCACGCGCAAGACGAGCTCTCCGGTTCGATAGTCGAGGACGAGGCGTTGGAGGGTCACGCTGCCCTCTCTCGCCTCTCGCGGAGCTTCTGGCGGAACTCGCGGACCCGCTCCTCTCGCGGTTTCGAGTGCAGGTACTCGCGCTTGCGCGGCGGGGGCCACGTACCGTCGTAGTGATCGTTAAGGAGGGCGATCAGCTCGTCGCGGCGGGCCTCGATGCTTGCGGGGAGTGGGCCGGCGAGCGGCTGAGGGCCCCGGATCTTCAGCTCGCCGCCTTCGACGGTCGCTGTGTATCTGCCAAGCGTGAGGCACCGGAGGATTTGTGTCGGCGTCTGCGGCATTAGAAGGTCCCCTCCCCCTCTTCGGGGTCCCTGTGCGAGAGGTCCCGCGCCAGCGTCGCGGCTGAACCATCCGAACCATCTGAACCTTTTTTACACATAGTTCCTTCATGAGGAAAATTAAAGCTGCTTATATTGTTTTTCGGTTCAGATGGTTCAGCCGCTCTGTGATTCCCTTTACCTATCGCGATTCCCGCACTCCAATGGTTCAGTGAAATCCCGGCCCTGGACTCCCAATTAGGCCTCAAAGACACCCCGGCCCACACTTTACGCCCCGTTTTGCTGTCGCGATGGTTCAGGAATCCGCGTTCCGCGAGCCGGCCGCCGAACCGTTTTTGCGAACCGGTTTGCTCCCCGGTTTCCTCGCTCCAACGCTTCCAGGCTCCCCACAATTCGCCGGCGAATTCCTCCTCGTTCTCGCCGCGTACGCAACAGTCCGCGAGGAAGGCGGCCAGGACATCCATCTCTGCCCGGTAGGCCTTCGTGGCCTGGCGCACCTCCTCTGGCGCCTGGAGGCCCTCGCGCCGCCACGCGGAGCACCCGCGCACGATCCACGCCAGGACGCCGGGCAGCTCTGCCCGTAGCTTCTCCACGAGCTTCCTGTCCTGCTCTCCCGGCGGTATCGTCACCGCCCACGGCACGAGCCGAATGCGGCGCCAGATGGCGGCGTCGGTGCCCCGGATCTCCGGCTTGTGGTTCGTGGACAGGTGCAGCGCATGGGTCGGCTTGAAGTCGAACCACTCGGCCCGCATGAACCGGGCGCTTATCGTGTCTTGGCCGGTGAGGTCTTTGACCAACGACTCGGCCAAGCGCCGGCCCTCTTCGGTCTCGGAGGCTGTAACGAACCGGGCGCCCTTGAGCCGCGCCACGTCGTTAGGGACGCCCCCGGAGCGTTTCACCAGAAGCGTTTCGGTCGGGGTCCTCATGGCGTAGTCGCCCAACGCAGCGGCGAGCGTCTCCTGGAAGGTACTCTTTCCGTTTGCCCCGGGCCCGTGATGGATAAACATGCATTGTTCGGAGGTGTCCCCGGTGGCGCTGTAGCCGGCGGCCCGCTGGACGAAGCTCCGGAGGTCCTCACCCGGCAGCACCCGCCCGAGGAACGCTTCCCAAGCCGGCGCCTCGGCGTCCGGATCGTAATCGACCGGGGCCAGCTTGGTTATGAGGTCGTCGCGGGAGTGTTCGAGGATGTTCCCGCTGCGGAGGTCTATCGTGCCGTTGAGGACGTTCAGGAGCATAGTCTCCGCGTCGAGCTCGTCCGGCGATACGGGAACCTCCGACTTGGCAAGCTCCAGCATGGCGCGGATCCTGGTCTCCGACTCCGACGCCGCAGCATGCTTGGCTAAGGTCTTGCGCCGGTCCTCATCGCCAGCTTCGGATGCCTCCCGATAGATAGCGCGGACGGTCTCTTTGGCGAGCCTGTGCACTTTGCCGGCGTCGTCGCGTTCCCACCTGGTCCCCGTCCAAACGAGCCACTTTGCCCACGGGAAACAGTAGCGCACGCCCTCGCCGTGCTGCGCGACGAACCGCTCGGAGTTGCCCAGGTCCGTAAGGTTGTAACTGTGCGGCGGCTGGGCCCCCCCGTGGCCGTTGACTGAGACAATGCCCACGACGTTCTCGGCCGGCTCGTAGCGGGCCACGCTCGCCGCGATCTTCTCAACCTCACCGGCCTCGAGCGGTGGCTGACAGCGCTGCTCGTTCGCTACTCGGAGGGCGGCCAGGATCTCCGCCTCGCCCATGCCCCGGCGGCGCATGGTTCCCGCTATGCTGGCGAGGGCCTTGTTGCGCCGCCCCTCTGGTATATGCTCCCCGACCGGCCCGGCCGCCCCCTTCGGCCGCTCCCGCTCTAGGAGCTCTATCAGCCAGGCGGGAGGATCGGCGAGCTCCGCTTCCTCCGGCGAGACGATCCACTCGTAAGGACGCCCGGATGGTCCCACGGACGGCGGCGCCACGACGTAGCCGCCAGCGGCCTTCACGTCGAGGCCGGGCGCTACCCGGATACCCGTTGGGACGTGGTGATCCGGATGGATGAAGTAGAGGTGTAGGCCTCCGCTTTGGGTCCGGGCCATCGGGGTAACAGGGTGGCCGTGCTTCTGCAGCTCCGCCTCGCCTTCGGCGCCGTCAACGTCGAGGACCAGGACGCCCGAGAGCGGCCCGGTGACGATGCCGACGCCCGACCAGGACCAGGCACCGATCTCCTCCAGCGTGGCCGGCCTCTTGAGGTACGGAGCGAGCTGGCCGAGCGCAGTTTGCTTGCTCCGCTTCTTTATCGGGATTGGACACCAGCCGCTGCGGCGGTAGCCGGCCGCTGCGGCCTTCGCGCTACTCATTGATGCGCTCCGGAGGGCTATCGGGTATCATGGACAAAGAACCTCCTTTGGCGAGGGGTTTTTGATTCGGCCGGGCCTGCGGGGCTCGGCCTTTCTCTTTGCTCGTGGATCACGAC